>Ga0105100_10001137_pt1 | contig 15671 bp, 13 predicted proteins | sample PPLLak12cMay2015_2_FD_87033 | JGI IMG/M metagenome (GOLD analysis project Ga0105100, IMG submission 87033) | Freshwater sediment microbial communities from Prairie Pothole Lake near Jamestown, North Dakota, USA - PPLs Lake P8 Core (1) Depth... | ecosystem: Environmental > Aquatic > Freshwater >...
CTCTTTTAAAAAATAATTTTGATTATTCTAAAAAACTTGCTGAATATTGTTTAACACAAAATACCCGGTTCATTTATGCTTCCTCAGCCGCAACTTATGGTGATGGGTCTCTCGGTTTTGACGATGATGAAAAGAATATTCATCTCCTTAGGCCATTAAATATGTATGGCTATTCCAAAGATCTGTTTGATCTTTGGGCTATAAAAAAGGGTGTGTTAAATAAAATAGCAGGATTAAAATATTTTAATGTGTATGGTCCGAATGAATATCATAAAGGAGATATGCGCTCGGTTGTTCATAAAGCTTTTGAACAGATTAATAAATCCGGCAAGGTTAGACTATTTAAATCTGCAAACCCAAAATACAAAGACGGTGAACAGATGAGAGATTTTATTTATATAAAAGATGCTGTTGATATGACTCTGTTTTTTCTTGATAACCCAGGAAAAAACGGTTTGTTTAATATTGGTACTGGTATTGCCAGAACCTGGAATGATCTTATCGCTGCTTTATTTAAAGCGATAGATAAACCTTCAAATATTGAATATATAGATTTACCCTCACACCTTCTTGATAAGTATCAATATTTTACTCAAGCGAATATAAATAAGTTAAAAAATGCCGGCTATGCCAAACCCCGAACTTCACTAGAAGATGGAATATCCGACTATGTCAGAAATTATTTGCTTAAAGATAAATTTCTTGGCTGGCAGGTTTAGTTAAAAGGAACGTCCTCGTCGTCATCCAAAAGATCCTCTTCATCATCAAAATCAAAATCCTCTTCGTATAACTCCTCTTCATCTGCTGGTTCATCGTCAAAAGTTTCGTCTTCATCAAGATCTTCGTCTTCATCAAGATCATCAATATCGTCTTCGTCATCATCAAAATCTTCTTTGTCTTCTTCATCCTTCTTTTTCTTTGCCATATTAAGATTAAATTTGCTTTTGTTTTCATTATAAGAAAGATGACGCTTAATTTCGTTTTCCTCTAATTCTTCATCAGATGTTATAGCCACATATTCTGTTTCGTTTTCCATCCCGCTCATTATAAAAGTTTTCCTCCGTAAATATTTTTATTTATTTATTACTTGAAATATTTCTAAAATAAATCAAAGAGACAAATGAATTTTTATGTTTATATTTGAAAAGTATCAAATAAAATTGACCTGGAAAACATAAGTGCCAATAATAAAAGTGTCAACATATTTCTTAATAAAAATTTATTGATAAAATATGAAATTAGCGACTTTGTGCTATATAATGGATAAAAAAAATAATAAAACATTAATGATTCACCGTGTAAAAAAAGAGAATGATTATCATACAGGTAAATGGAATGGATTGGGTGGAAAATTTGATTTTGGTGAAAGTCCAGAAGATTGTGCTATCCGTGAGATTTATGAAGAATCGGGTTTAAGAATTAAAGAACTGCAAATGCACGGTTTTATTACATTTCCTAATTTTGACGGAAAAGATGATTGGTATGTTTTTATTTTTAGTGCAGATAATTTTGAGGGAAAACTGATTGATTCAAAAGAGGGAAACCTTGAGTGGGTACCAAACGAAAAACTTACTTCATTAAATCTCTGGGATGGAGATAAAATTTTTATTAAGTGGCTTTTCCAGGAAAAATTCTTCAGCGCAAAATTTAATTACGAAAACGGGGAGTTTAAAAATTATACGGTTTTCTTTTATTGATGAATTATTCTACAAAAACCTTTTCTCAGAAAGTAATGAAGCACTTTATTTATTTAAATACTCTTGAAAGAAAATATTTCAAAACCTTATTAACTGCTTCGGGATTTTCGAGAGGAGTCATGTGCCCGGCTCCGGGAATAATATGAAATTCAGAATCAATAATTGTTTCAGCAATTGGTTCCATAATATGTGGTGGGGCGAGCTTATCTTTTTCTCCACAAACAACGAGAACCGGAATCTTAATCTCCGAAAGAAATTCTGTTGTATCTGTTCTGCTGATCATTGCAAGCAAGCAACCCTTTATCCCTGTAGCAGAAAAATTTGAACTTCTCTCCAATATTTCTTTATAAACATCTCCAAGTTTTATTATAGATTCTTCCTCAAAACAATTTGGAATAAAAGCATGAACAAAACTCTTCACACCACTTTCATTGATACTTTTTATCCCTCCGGCTCTTTTAAGTTTTGCATCATTATTATCTTGTTCCGATTTTGTATCACATAAAATCAATTCTTTGAATAATTTTTCATTTCTCTCCACTGCTCTTTGTGCAATATAACCCCCCATTGAAAGCCCGCATAGTACTGGTTTGTTCAATTTCATATGTTCAATAACAGAAAATAAATCATCAACAAACATTTCCATTGTATATTGTCCATCGCCAACCGGAGATTCTCCCAATCCTCTTATGTCATAACTAACACAAAAATATTGAGAGCTAAGCTCATTAACCTGGTTTTTCCACATAGTATGATCAAAAGGAAAACCATGAACAAACAATATTGGCTGATTATTGGGATCGCCTTTGGAAAAAGTTATAATATTTTCATTAATTAAGGACATAAATTTTGTTTATTTTTTCATAAATCATTTAAAGGAAAAATATGAAAAATTTACTAATGATGGTGTTTGCGATTTTAATTTTTTCTGCTACGTTATTTTCACAGCAAGATACCATAATTCTGAATAAATGGGTACCAAAAGCAGTGGCAGGAATAAACCTTTCCCAAATTTCTTTAAGCAACTGGACGCAGGGTGGTGAAGATGCTTTGTCGTGGTCTTTGTTCAGCAATGGAAGTTTGTATTACAGAAGTGAAATTTGGCATTTTAAAAATGATTTAAAGCTTGCTTATGGCAGAACTAAACTTGGCTCTTCTGATTACAGAACAAACGATAATGAGCTATATCTTGAATCTGTTGTTTCAAGAAATATTGGTTGGGCAATAGAACCTTACTTCAGTAATACTGTAAGAACTGCAATAACCTCCGGATTTAATTATGAAACAGATCCTGCAACAGAAATAGCAAACTTCTTTGATCCCGGTTACCTGACACAAAGTTTGGGTTTTATCTATGATAAAACTCCCGGTTTTACAACAAGATTGGGTTTCGCAGTTCAGGAAGTTATTACAAATAAACACACCTTTTATTCTGATGATGCAGAAACCGGTGAAGTAGAAAAAATAAAAATCGAAACTGGTATTGAATCTGCAACGGCTGCAGAGTATACTGTTATGGACAACATCTTATTAAAAAGTAAGCTTCGTCTTTTTTCCCGTTTTGAATCCTTAGATGTTTGGGATGTGAGATGGGATAATGCTTTGGTAGCCCAGGTGAATGAATATATAAATGTCAGCTTTGCTTTTTTACTAATATATGAAGAAGCACAAATTCAGAAAACACAAATTAAGGAAGCTTTACAGGTCGGGATCATTTATACACTTCTTTAATAAATATTACTGAAGGGGGAAAACAATCTTTGGGTTTTGAGCTTAACTTCGGCTGTTGAGTATCATTTTAAGTTTTTCATTAAGAAATTTTATATATAATTTTAATCTTATACTGTAATCATTATTTTCTTTATATAATGAAAATTGCATTCATTGCTTCAGAAGTCTTTCCTTATGCTAAAACCGGGGGACTTGCGGATGTTACCGGTTCTTTACCCGCAGCTCTTGAGAAGCTTGGTTGCGAAGTAAAAATATTTATGCCTAAATATTACCAGGTAGATGAAGTTATAAATAAGCTTCATTACAATTGGGGCATAGGCGAAATACCAATACGAATTGCCGGTCATGTGAGATCTGTTTATCTTCACCAGGCAACTTTGCCAGATTCAAACGTAGAAGTGAATTTTATTGATTGCCCACATTACTATCATAACAGGCATATATATACAAATGATTTAGATGAAGATGAAAGATTTATATTGTTATGTAAGGGAGTTATTGAAACACTTCAAAGATTAAAATGGATTCCGGATGTAATTCATTGCAATGATTGGCAAACAGGATTGCTGCCGCTGCTTGTAAAAGACAATTATAGCTGGGACAGAATGTTTGATAAAACATCTTTACTCTATACTATTCATAATATAGGATACCAGGGAAGATTTTCTAAAGATACATTGTTAAAAGCCGAACTCAGCGCAAATTATTTCTATCCGGGTGGACCGGTTGAGTTTGAGAATAGTGTCTGTTTTATGAAAGCAGGAATTCTTTACTCAGAGATAATAAACACAGTTAGTAAAACTTATGCGAAAGAGATTTTAACTCCAGAGTATGGTGCCGGAATGGACCCGTTTCTTAGTTCAAGGAAAGAAGATTTATATGGAATTATAAACGGAGTTGATTACAATATCTGGAATCCTGAAACAGATAATTTAATTCCATTCAGGTATTCAGCCAAATATCTTACAGGAAAACTGAAGAATAAAAAATATTTTCTGGAACATGTTGGTTTTCCTTATAATGAAAATATCCCCTTGATAGGAATAATTTCCCGGATGGTTGCACAGAAAGGATTTGATATTTTTGCTGAGGCTCTTGAAGCAATGGTTAACCTTCCGGTTCAATGGGTAATTCTTGGCGGCGGCGAAGACAGGTATGAGGATCTTTTCAGAAATATGGCACATCATTACCCAGACAGGGTTTATTCATACATCGGTTACAATAATGAGCTTTCTCACCTGATTGAAGCTGCTTCCGATATACTGCTTATGCCCTCCCATTATGAACCCTGCGGCTTAAACCAGATTTACAGCTTAAAGTATGGAACTGTCCCAATAGTACGAAAGACAGGTGGACTTGCAGATACAGTTCAAGATTGGCATGAGTATTTATTTTTTGGTGAAGAAACCGGAACAGGTTTTTCATTTAATGACTACTCCAGTTATGCTTTGTACACCACTGTTGAAAGAGCAACAAGAACCTTCCGAGACAAAGTGACATGGAAACAAATTCAAAGAAATGGAATGAGCAAGGATTATTCATGGGAAAACTCAGCAAAAGAATATCTGGAGCTTTATAAGGCAGCAGTTGATAAGAGAAAATAATTTCAACTCTTTAAGCATTTATTAAGATTATTATGCCCGGTTTATCAAAAAAATATCTTGAGAATATATTCAGGAATTCAGATTCACAGGATGAGCTCTTTGATACATTCCGCATTGCGATAGATAAAAAGATTAAAGATCCTGTACTTTACAAAATACTTCTCTGGAATAAAGCTCTCTCTCCCGATGAAGTAATGATGTATGCCGAAAAAATCTGTAAAGAACTCCCCGACTTTTGTTACCAACTATTTACCTGGGTTGGGAAAATATTTTCATCCATTTCGCTTTATGGTGAACACCATGATAAAGCTCTTGAATATTTAAAGAAGGCTGCCAGATCAAATCCATCTGCACACGAACCATATATATCTATAACAAAGCTTTATAATGCCGATCTAAATCTACCCCGTTTGGATATCATCATTAAAATTATTGAAAAGGGATTAGAAACGGTTGATAAGAAAAGTAAACTCTGTTTTGCAATTTCTTCTCTCTGCAAGTCTGCCGGTAAAAATGAAACAGCTAAATCTTACCAGAAACTCGGGGAAAAATACCAGAGAGGGGAAAAGTGAAAGGGGCATAGTGCAGCAAGATCGGTCAAAGAATAAATGATTACTCGTTCACATTTAATTGTTTAAGTAAGTAGCTCAATGTTTCATCATCTGGAGATCTCAAAATCGCTGGCACGATGCACCTTGCGCTATGCGATTTACTTAGTAGTAGTAACCAATAGAAAAATAGAATAGAACATCTCCCCAGCTTATAGGATTATCCTGCAGATTTTTAATGAAAAGAAAACTCCTTCCTACCGAAAAATCTGCCGGCCCGATCGGAGTATCAAAAGAAAGGGATGCCCCTATTCCATGTTTAAGATCCTTAAATTTAATTTGTTCTTGTTCCGGCCAGATTGATCCAAGATCATACCTAAAACGAAAATAAGTATCAAAGAAAATATTAAATGGAAGCTGAACTGTATATTCAAGAGAGCTTACAAATATCTGTTTGCCGCGATATTCATTATCTCTCATTCCAAAGAATGAACTTTGTCCTCCGAGAGAATATTGCTGGCTTAAAGGTAAAGTTTTATCACCAAATCCCATCATAATTCTTGGAGAAATAGTATGAACATCATTTATTGTAAAATAGTTTTTGTAATCAAAACCAATGTTTGTAAATCCAACATTTCCACCAAGGAATGAAGATGCCGATTCATAAGAGCCTGAAAAGTATACTCCATTCCTGGGAAACGGATATCTATCCTGGGAGTCTACAGTTGTACTTATCTTAAGGCTTACTATCTTTGTTTTATAAGAATTAATCGGGCTGTTTTTTATTTCATCAAACTGGTACTTCCCTTTAAATATAAGATTAGCGAATTTTTCTACCTGGTTACCAACAGACACCGATGTGCCATAATATATCTGCCTGTACTCACCGTTATTAATTCTTGAGAAAGATCTTTCTGACGATGCTGGATCATCTGTATAAGTAAAAATATCCTGGAATTGGTAATAAGCATTAATTTTATAAGTGAGATACGTATCAAAAATCCTGTTTGATTTATGTTCCACAATATATCCTCTGTTTCGTGTTCCTCCATATATGAGCACACCAAACTCCGTTGCGGTTCCAAAAAGATTTTCATCTCTGACATCTATATTAAATTGTGTTTTATTTTCATTATCTGCCCTAAAACCTATTCTCATTAGCCCAGACGTTCTTTCCGAAACTTTAAGCGTAACAATATTTCTGTTTCCCTCTTTTTTAACTGTTAAAATTAAATCCTCAAAAAGATTTGTAGCTCTAAGATTTGTCAGCCCTTCAGAAATATCCTGGTAATGGAAATAATCGCCTGCTTTAACAGGAAATTCCCTTGTTATTACTGTTTTGTTTGTTATTACATTTCCCTCAACGGAAATTTCAGAAATTATTCCCTCATCAAATTCTAAGGTTAACCTTCCGGCGGTTACATCATAAATAAGATCTTGTAATGTGGCAAGTGAATATCCCTTTAACCTGTATTGGTTAATTATTTCAAGAACTATCGAGTAGGCAGTTTTGCCATTATAACTTTTCCCAATGTATGATTTGATTATTGCATCAACCTTTGATTTGTCAAGAATTGAAATCCCCCAGCATTCTATCATTTTAATTAATGGATTGTATTCGGGTATGAACCTGACTTCAGTCTCTCCATAATTGTTTACGATTTTTACTTTTAAATCTTCAAACTCTCCCTGTTGAAACAAGGAATCCAAATCCATTTCAATCTCGCTTATAGAAACAGAATCTTTGTTGCTATACTTTTTCAGAAGGAGCTTTTCCCATGAGTAAGCATCATCATGATTTTTAATGTTTGTAAAAAATATATCATCACTGGAATCTTTTTTATTGGTTATAGAATCAATTATTGATTTTATTTCACTGACAACTGGAATCGTGCTTGATGTTCCGCTTTTTATGAGCAAATCAACATCACTAAAATCTGTTGCGGATCTTTCCTGTATATCGGGAGTAATTACAACATCAGCATAAGACATCTGATTTTCATTAAGCAGTTTCATTGGAATACTTATCACCTGGTCTGCAATAACCCAGGGCAGTTCAAGTTCTTCTCTTGACCGAAGTGTGCTTGTTGTATTAACAGCTATTACAATATCCGCACCAAGCTCCAATGCAATTTTAACGGGAATATTAGCAACCAGGCCACCATCTACTAATATCATTGAGTCCATTAAAACAGGAGATAAGAAAAAGGAAACGCTTGAGCTTGCTCTCATAGCCTGGCTTAAAGAACCATTGTCTATCACAACCGGATTTCCCGTTAAAAGATTTGTACACACAGCTCTGAATTTTATTTTTAAATCATCGAAACTGTTTTGTGTATGAACAGGAGCCTGAAGTGTAAGAATATTAAGAAAATTTGAAAGCTTGTGCCCGGTATTAATTGATGTTGGAATTATTGGCGAAAAACCATTAAGCCTTAATGTTAAAATTGCTTTGTCTTCGGTTACCTTCTGATCAACAAATAATTCCTGCCTGTCGGTTTCGCCTTCCGGGGATAGCAGATCGTCCCAATCAGTATTCCTTGTTATAGAGTCTATCTGATCAACAGAATAGCCGGTAGCATAAAGTCCACCTATAATACTTCCCATACTTGTACCAACAATCATGTCAATACGAATACCAGCTTCCTCGAGAGCTTTTAAAACACCGATTTGTGCTAATCCCCTGGCGCCTCCCCCGCTTAATGCTAAAGCAACAATAGGTTTTTTGCCAGAAATTTTTTCTTCTAAACCAAATGGAAGAGATTTTACCTGATAGTTTGGCTTAAGGGTGTAAGTATCCTGGGCAAAAGATTTGAAGATGCACAAGAAAACAAAAAGGAAAATTATTTTAAGTTGTCCGGACATTTAATAAAGAATTTTATGCTGTTTAAAAATAGCATGTTTCTGTACCTTTATTAAATACAATATGAATAGACCTATTTTCTCTTTCTTTGTTGCTGCTGAACCTTTGTGTTTTTTTCTGCTGCCTCCATAAGCTTTGCCATAAAGCCTTTCTTCCTATTCGGATTTTTCACCGGCTCAAGCACCATACCATCATGCTTATGGTTTATATAATACTGCTGTGCAATTGAGAGAACGTTGAACATAAAGTAATAAAGGTTAAGCCCGGAAGGAAAGCTCATAAAAAGAATTGTAAGCATTACCGGCATAATGTAAATAAGCATCTGCTGTTTTGGATCTTTAACACTCATTTTTTGCTGAAAAAATGTTGTTATACCCATAAGCAATGCAAGTCCTGAGATTTTATCAATTCCGAAAATCGGGATCTTTAACGGAAGTATATATATAACATCGGGTCCAGATAAATCTGTTATCCAACCAAAGAAAGGCTGCTGACGCAGATCAATTGCTATCTGGAAAAGCCCCCAAAGAGCAATAAAGATAGGCATCTGAAGAAGCAAAGGAAAACACCCGCCTGCAGGATTAATGCCATAAGTCGAATAAAGTTTCATTGTTTCTTTGTTTGTCTTCTGGGGATCATCTTTATACTTCTCTTTTATCTCTGCCATCATTGGTTGAAGAAGCTGCATCCTTTTCATTGAATAGAGGCTTTTCTTTGTAAGAGGATATAAAACTATTTTAATAATTATTGAAAAAACAATAATTACTATTCCGTAGTTAGGAATGAATCCGTGCAGAAAATTAAATAACGGTAGAAGAACGAACTCTGCAATTGGCCGGACTATAAATTTCAATCCAAAGAAACTTCCAAAATCAACTATTGCTTCTAATTTGTTGTTATACTCTTTCAGGATATCATAATCAACCGGACCGATGTAAACGTTAAAATATTGTTCCTCAAAACCGGTATTTTTAAACGGGATTATAAGTCTGCCGCTGTAAACCTCCTCCACACCTTGGTTGCTAAACTGATTTCTGTAACCTTTAATATAAGCTCCTTCTATACCTGCCGGGTTTAACGGAGATATAATAGCTGCAAAATATTTATTCCTGATTCCTAGCCAGTCTACTTTTCCACCATAATCTTCTTCTAAAATTTCATCATTGCTGCTTGCATCAACAATTACTTGTTCATCACCATAGTAAACGCTTGCATTAGAAAAATTTGCTTCATCAACAGAGTTTTCTTCAACAAATCTTATCCCGTTTTCCCAAACCAAATCGTAAGCATTATTACTTATAATATTATGCATTCCAATTAACTGGATACTGGAAAGCATATTATATTCAGCACCATAAAATGTGTATACTTTTTTTAATTCCCCATTTTCTCCTGTCTTTAAAGAAAATTCAATTGTAAGACTATCTTTGCCGGTTATTTTGTACCCGCTTTTTTCTTTGTTTGATTTAAAGGTTAGTTCCCTGGTATTTATTGCTTTTCCGTCTGTTGTAACAAATGCCAGATCATAAGCATTTCCTAGCGAGTTATTAATCAGCTGGACCATGGTTTGGTAGTTTGTAGAATCAGAACCTGCAGAATACCAGTTAAGGAAATTCTTAAGAAAATACTTCCTGATATTTCCACCATATGTTGATAGTTCAATAACCGCAACATCATTCTCGATTGTTATAATTCTTTCCTTATCATCCCCTGATGAAAAAAATTTCCCATATCTTTGAGAGGATGTATCCGATTCTTTAGTAACTTCTTCATGTTTCTCAACAATTGGCGACTTAATTGTCGAATCGGTTAGTACTTTGGTTGTATCATTTTGTTGTGTTTTTTGCGGTGGTGGTGCTGTTGGTGTATTTAAGTACAACCATATAATCAGAATACCGCCAATTACTATAAATGCTAATGTTGTTTGTCTATCCATTTAACTTCCAATTACAATAATGGGTCATATCCACCTTTGCTTAAGGGGTTGCATCTAAGAATTCTCCAAATGGTTTTTATCCCGCCTTTTATAACACCGTATTTTGAAAAAGCCTGAATTCCATATTCAGAACATGATGGATAAAACCGGCAGGAAGGGGGTAAAACAGGAGATATAAGTTTTTGATATCCTTTGATAAGGAGAACGAAAATTACTTTCATTATAACGCAATCTTTATCTTTCTCAATGATTCAAGAACGCCCGGTATAATTTCATTTAATCCTATCTTTTTGTTCTTTCTTTCATTCAGAGAATATGCAGATAAAATTAATTTAATATTCTTTTTTTTTTCGCTACATGCTGTTATGAGTTCCTGTTTATTAAGCCTGTAGGATTCTTTTATTAGCCGCTTAACTCTGTTTCTCCATACGGCCTTACCTGATTTTTTTGAAACCACTGCAGCTATCTTTACTCCATATTCCTGGTCGGCATTTATCATGAAAATTGCTTTTATTTTTTGATCGCTGGATATAATTATTTTCCCGATGGAATATAGTTCTTCAAAATCTTTTTTGCTTTTAATTCTTTCTTTTGAAGAAAGACCCTGTGGTTTCAAGGTTTTTATTTCTCATCACTAACTGTCAATTTTTTTCTTCCTTTGGCTCTTCTGTTTGATAAAACTCTTCTGCCGTTTTTAGTTTTCATTCTCTCCCTGAAACCATGCTTATTTTTTCTTTTTCTATTACTTGGCTGATAAGTCCTTTTCATAATCCTATCCTTGTTTGGTTTGCCTTAATTTTAGTTTGCAAAGATACTAAATAATAAAGTCTATGCCCAATTTACAATTGTTTAAAAATATTTTTGTTTTCTTTAAAGAATTAATTTGCGAGAGTAAACATAACTTCCTATTTTTTGTTCTGAGAGAGGCGAAATAATTTGTGTGAATATCTTGTGGATAAGTTTTAATTGTGAAAATGTTCCACACAATTTGCGATAACCGCCCATATAAAAAATTAAAACCATGACTTGTGTGTATCTTCAATATAAAGCCTGTAACCTATTAAATTTTTGCGATTTATACTGCCGCACATAATGTTAATATGTTGTGGATAAGTTATTTTTAAGTGTTATTTGTCTTTATTTTATACTATAAACTATCAACCAATACGAAGTTCTCTATTGTGGATAAATAAAAATGCTCAACACCCATTCTTCCCATGAAATTACTTACCCCGAACCTGCTATTGTTTGGAAAGAATGCTTAAAAAATATTAAAGACAATGTTACCTTAATGACATTCAATACCTGGTTTCTTCCTATTAAACCGGTAGAGATTGATAATAAAATCTTAAAAGTACAACTTCCCAGTCAGTTTTTTTGGGAATGGATTGATGAACATTTCAATACATTAATTACAAAAACAATCCGGCAGGTTCTTGGTCCCGATGCTAAGCTCGCCTATATAATAAACGAAGACCCTGACAATTCACCACCTCTTGTTTCAAAACCAGTTACTGCAAAGAGAGTTGAAAAGCCAAAGCAAAATGTTTTTGAATCCCGGTTAAATATAAGATATACTTTTGATAATTTTATCAAAGGAGAGGGTAACCAGCTTGCCCGTGCTGCTGCTTTGGCTATAAGCGATAATCCCGGTGGAACATCTTTCAATCCTCTTTTTGTTTATGGCGGTGTAGGATTGGGTAAAACTCATTTAATCCAGGCAGCCGGCAATAAAATTATTAATGAAAATCCTGATAAGAAAGTTATATACTTATCCTCCGATACTTTTACTGTTGATTTTGTGGAGTCAATACAATCAAATAAAGTTAGTGAGTTTTCTAATTTCTACAGAAGTATGGATGTGCTTATTATAGATGACATTCAGTTTTTAATCGGGAAAGAAAAAACACAGGATCTTTTCTTTCATATCTTTAATACGCTGCATCAATCAAGAAAACAAATAATTCTTTCAAGCGATAAGCCCCCAAAAGATTTAAGAGGGCTCGACGAAAGACTTATATCCAGGTTTCAGTGGGGACTTTCTGCCGATATTCAACCACCGGAACTTGAAACCAGAATTGCTATTCTTAAAAGAAAATCTAATGATTATGGTATGAAGGTTTCATCTGAGATTTTAGAATATATTGCTAGCAATATTACTTCTAACATAAGGGAACTTGAAGGATGCTTGATTAAACTTCTGGCAAATGCTTCTCTTAATTCTGTTGAGATTGATTTTGATCTTGTCAAAAGAATTGTAAAAGAAATTGCAACCGACAGGAAATTTAATATTACCGTGGAAAGCATTACTAAAGTAGTCTGCTCATACTTAAATATAGCTGAAAATAAAATAAGAGATAAAACCAGAAAAAAAGAGATCGTTTTAGCACGACAGATAGCAATGTATCTTTCAAAAGAACTAACAAAATCATCTTTAAAATCTATAGGTTTGCAATTCGGCGGTAGGGATCATTCAACAGTTATTCATGCATGTTCTTCTATTGAGGAAGCTATATACAAAGATCCTTCAATGAAAGACCTAGTAAAAGCAATAAAAGTACAGGTTGAGTTGGTATCTTTATAAATTAATAATACCTTTTTTGAAAATAGCTCCATTATGTATGGAGCTATTTTATTTTTAAATAAAATATGTGTTCTCAAAAGGGATATAACATGTTAATAACAAATGTCTTTTAACTTAAATCTAACAAACATGTTTTGTTGAGTATTTATAAACAAAACCTTGTTAATAAAAATTTGGTGTAAAGCGTATAATTACAGTTGCAAAAATTTTTATAAACATATATACATTCTTATAATTACTATATATATTTTTAAAACATGATTTAAATAATTATATATGTGTTGTTATTTGTTTAATTACTTGAAATCATTCGACTAAAAGTTAGACAAGAACACTTTTTCATTGAGATTAGCAGGACATTTTAGTATTTTTGTATAATTCAAAAGGAGATTGTTAAATGGAGTTTAAGATAAACAGCAAAATGCTGGAAAAGCTTCTGGCTAAAATAATTCCGGCTGTCCCATCCAGAACCCCTATGCCAGTACTGGAAAATTTTCTTATTGAATTAAAAGATGGGTTGCTTACAGTTTCCGCTACAGATCTTGAAATTGCATTACGATCTTCCATTAACATTCCATCAGATGAAAACATAAAAATGGTTGTGCCTGCAAAATTGTTTTATGATGTTGTAAGAAATTTAGGAGACACGCAGCTAATATTCAAAACAGAACCAAATTCCAAACTTACTCTTTCTACTGAAACGGGTTTTTACAATTTAAGCTATTCAACTCCCGAAGACTTTCCAGATATTCCTGCAGTAACAAAGGAGAAAGAAATTGCTTTAAACGGAAACGATTTGAAAAAAGCTTTGGACCAGACATCTTTCGCTATGAGTCGAGAAGATATGCGTCCGGCAATGACAGGAACCTTGTTTGAATTTGCCGAAGATGGAATTCATTTTGTAACAACAGATGGACACCGTCTTGTAAAATTTGTAAACAGGAATCTGAAATTTAAAAAGGATGAACAATATATAATTCCGGAAAGAGCCATTTCTGTTCTGGCAAAACTGCTTGGCGAAACCGATGTGAAAATTTTTATAAGTAAAACTCACGTTGCATTTAATTTCGGAGACCTTGAATTTATATCAAGACTAATTGGAGAAAAATATCCCGCATATAATAGCGTAATTCCACTTGAAAACGATAAAATATTAAAGGTGAAAACCGGAGATTTGCTTGCCACTATAAAAAGAATGTTGTTATTTTCAACATCCAACGCAAAACAGGTTAAATTTTCTATAAAGGAAAATATGCTGGAAGTTTCTGCGGAAGACATTGATCATGGTTCAAATGCAAAGGAAAGTGTTTATTGCGAATATAAAGGAGAACCGATGGATATAGGATTTAACACAACATATGTAAATGATATATTATCTCATGTTAATGATGAAGAAGCTATTTTCAAATTACATTCTCCGACAAAAGCTTGCATAATAGAGCCAGGCGAAGTAAGTGAAAACGAAGAACTTATGCTTTTGTTGATGCCGGTGCGTTTGAATAATTAAAATGATCTTAAAATCCATTCAGTTAAAAAACTTCAGAATTCATAAAAATATTTCATTAAACTTTTCAGAAAAATTGAATTACATAGTTGGAGGAAATGGGCAGGGAAAAACCTCAATACTGGAATCAATTTTTTATTTGTGCACAACAAAGAGTCATAATACAAAATCTGATAGCGAAGTTGTCATGTTTAATGAAGATGAATTCGAGATTAAAGGTATATTTATAGGAATGATTGAAAATATTACAAGAGTATACTATACTAACACCGAAAACCAGAAGTACTATTTTAAAGATGATAAGCAGATAAACAAAGCATCGGATGTTATTGGGAAATTCCCAATAGTCCTTCTTTCTCCGGAAGATCATTTTATAACCCAGGGATCTCCATCAGACCGAAGAAAGTTTGTTGACTCGGTTATATCACAGGCAAGCGATACATATCTGAGGAACCTTCTGGATTATAACAAAACGCTAAAACAAAGATCATCTCTGTTAAACCAGATTAAAGAATCAGGCAGAAGAAATCTTTCCGAGGAGCTTGATGCCTGGTCATCTGTCCTAATCAGCACAGGAACATATCTCATAAATCAGCGAAAAAAGTTTGTGATTGATTTTAATGAATATGTTTTAAAATCTTATGATGTGATAATGAGTTTTGATGAGAAACCGGAGATGAGCTATTCTTATTTAAATAATTATTCTGGTGACGATATAGAAGAAGAGTTTAAAAAGCAACTTGCAGCAAGAAGAGAAGAGGAAATTATAAGGGGAACTAACCTGGTTGGGCCACAAAGAGACGATTTGATTTTTAAAATTGACGGTCATGATCTTAAGACATATGGTTCCCAGGGACAGCACAAAACCTTCCAGGTTGTGTTAAGATTTGCAGAATTCTTTTACCTCAGAGGAATTACAGGAACAGAACCGATATTTCTTCTTGATGATGTTTTTGGCGAGCTTGATGCACAAAGAGCTGCAAGGATAAGCGAATATTTAACAGAAGTTGGACAGGCATTTATAACGGTTACAGATTTATCGGATTTTTCTTTTTTAAGAAAAAGTGAATCTGATAAGGTGATAAAACTATCAAAGGGCGAGGTTGTTTATGCATAACTTTGTAAGTATAAAAGAGGCCTTTAACACCTATCCGGAATTAGCAAAAACACGGAAGGCAGTAAAAGAAATTGAAGTAACGGAAAA
>Ga0105100_10001142_pt1 | contig 15645 bp, 17 predicted proteins | sample PPLLak12cMay2015_2_FD_87033 | JGI IMG/M metagenome (GOLD analysis project Ga0105100, IMG submission 87033) | Freshwater sediment microbial communities from Prairie Pothole Lake near Jamestown, North Dakota, USA - PPLs Lake P8 Core (1) Depth... | ecosystem: Environmental > Aquatic > Freshwater >...
GCCGGCAGTGGACCTGTATGGCAGCCAGGCAGCCAGCCTGAGCGATAGCCTGACGGAAGCGCCGGGCTGGTTTTCGCCGGGAATGCAGACTGTGCAGGCTCATCTCCGCATCTTCCAGGGTGGCACAGACCACAGTTACAATACCGTATATGGCCGGGTGACTGCCAATGGTGCGGGTGTGGCGGGAGTGCGCCTGGGCGCTTACCGTTGGACCGCTGGGCAGGGTTGCCTCCAGACCAATCCCACATGGGAATCCCTGGAAACCTTCAGCGACGCCAGCGGCAACTACAAACTGCTCACTTTGATGCTGCCGAGTGACAGCACTTTCTACTGCATTGCTGCCCGCCAGCCGGATGATTACACGCAGAGCAATACCGCCATCACTGAAGCCAATTTCAGCTACCAGACCACCGGCGGGGCGATAGTCTATAATCCGGGCTACTGGAATCGGGATATCAGCCTGCAAGCCAATGGCGACACGCTATCCTGGTCAGCTTTCCGCGATGATAACCTGAACGGTGCCTGGGATCGCGATGAACCGGCGCTGCCCGGTGTCAGCCTGGGCGGTGATTTGTCTGGCGTGATCAGTGATCTGGCGGACGGCCTGCAGACACTGGCTATCCTATCCCCGGCAGGTTACCTGCCCATACAGGGGAACAGCGTCACCATCTGGGTGAATGGAGCCGATGTGACCCTGCCCCCGCTGGCTTTTCGCTTTAGCGGGCAGCTCTCCGGGCAGGCATTCAGCGATGCAGATGGCGATGGTCGCCAGGGGCTTCACGAAGCAGGTGTGCCCGGAGTCAGCCTGAGCCTCTCCGGTCCCGCCCAGGCCAGCGCCATCACGGGCAAGAACGGGCGCATTGTGCTGCCCAATTTACCCGATGGGACATACACCGTCAGCGTCACACCGCCTGCCGGATATGCTGCCGTTCCGCTCCAATCCATCACCCTGAGCAACGGCGGAGCATTCAGCCTGCCATTGCTCCACCTGGCGCAGATCTCGGGTACGGTCTATTCCGATTGGGACGGAGATGATCAGCGCGGCGCAGATGAGCCGGCTGAGATTACCCCGCTCACCGTCAGTGTGGCAGGCCTGGGCGAAGTGCGCACTGCTCAGGGCAGCTTCAACTTTTGGAATGTCGCCAGCGGCAATTACACGATATCCACGCTGTGGCTGGCGGTAGATCCCCTCGCCAAAGCCGTCACCGCCAGTCGCGGCAGCGCATCTGCACTGCCATCCGTCCCGGCAGGCGTGGTGCGTGGCACCGCTTGGCTGGACGCCAACCAGGATGGCATGCGCCAGTCCTGGGAGACGCCACTGGCGGGCGTGAGCATTTCGCTGGGCGGCTCTCAGACAATGCTGACAGATCAGCAGGGGCGTTATGCTTTCTTCAATGTAGCTGCTGGTAACTACTCCCTTTCAGTTGATTTACCGGATGGCTTGCAGGTCAACCTGCCCGGCGTCAGCGTCACAGAAGAGCGCGGCGCGATCATCGGATTGCCGGTTACACTGACCTCCGGCAGACACATTTACTTGCCCTGGATCGGGAGATAACCGGGCAGCAGGATGTCGCAAGATCCTGATATGGCAGGCGGTTGGCAGCTTTGAGCGCCGGATTCCCGCCCCATCAGGCGGTAGTTCTACCATTAAATGCAAACCAGGCAGGACTCAATCAAAGATCCTGCCTGGTTTTCCCCACGCCCTCCAGACTATTTGCTTAGCAGTGTCGCCCCTTCCGTGATGCGCCTGGCGACCCAAACACCCGAAACAATCTTCCCATTTGCGCTGACTGGATCGCCCCAACTCAAATTCGTTATGGCACTTGGCCTGCCACCAGAATACAGGAAGCGCGTTGCGTCGGTGGTACTCAGCACGATATACTCACCCAGGCACTTTTTTGCTATCCGGTTCCCGACCAGTATTTCTACGGTCACAGTATTAGCTGTAGTCCCCCGAACTCTGCCAGACAGGGCAAAGCGCAGCGTACCTTTCAGGGTTGATACATCTCCGCAGGTGCTGGTTCCGGCACTTACCGGAGTCGCCGGAACTGTACTCACCAGCAGGAGCACACACACAAGACTTAGCAGCAGCATATTCTTCATGGGGCTTTAATTCCTTATTTTGATCACTGGACCGTATGATTATGAATTATTGTCAGCACCTACTATGACGCAAAATAACCTGAATAGATACGCCACTTCGCACAAACCTTACAAAATGTACAGTTTTTTCGCACACAGCCAAACCTAAACGTAGGTCGGACTTCAGTCCGACCACAAACCAATAAACGCCGTTCCATCCCATGCCCAACCCGCCGATAAGCGCGCTGAGCGGCGTGAGTGTACTAAGCGAAGCGTTCATTGCGTAGTCGAAGGATGGCGAACGAAGTCGAAGCTCCATGTTCGTCGCAGCCTGGCGTTCCTCCCCCTCCCACTCGTCTTCGACTACACAGCGGGAGGTCACCGCTGCTCCGCACAGACCGGTCGGTTATAAGCGCGCTGAACGGAGACCTGGTTAAAGTAGGTTAAGCTTCAGCTTGACCACGGACTAACCATCACAGCCTCCCTCCAAAACATAGTCCAGCCTGCCAAACATAGACAAACGAGCCAGAACATCTCTGGTTTCAAGCTAATCCTACACTTCGCAGCCAGCCCCCCAATCCGCCAGGATGCTTTACAATATCCCCATCTAATCAACATTTACCCTGGAGAGTGGACCTGTGACCAATACCACCGTATGCGCCTACTGCGCCTCCGTCATCCCCACCGGCGCAAAAACCTGCCCCATGTGCGGCGCTGATAACAAGCCTGACTACCTCGAAGAGATCGTCGCCCCGCCACCCGTGGTGAAACCCACCCCCGTCCAGCCATTGGAGCCCGCTACCGTCGCCGAGCCTGTCTGGGAAATGCCTGCCTCCGAGCCGCTGCCAGCCCTGGATCGAAGCGCCCCTCCATCCGCCAGCCCGGCAAGGTACATCTGGATCCTGGTCGGCGTCGTGGCAGTCGTCCTGGTCTGCCTGTGCGTCGCCGCGGTCCTGATTGCAAACCTTGTCTTTGGCGTGTGAACTATTAAATGACTGCTGTCCCACCTGACTGTTGGTCTGCATGCGCGCCAGTTGGGAAGACCGTTTGTTGCCCGTCATCGTCTGAATCCGGCGCGCCAGACCCCGGCGCGAGTTACCGATCTGGAATCGCGTGCAGCCCAAAAATATGTTATAAAGGCATCAGGATGGACAGTTGGGTGCATCCCACCCGCCGCGCCACTCCCATCCATAGGCCAGACAGGGGAAAACTATGTCCAATAAAATCAGCTCGCTCACAGTAGCGCTCGTATGCCTGTTCTTGCTCAGCCTGCTCGCAAATACCGCGCTGGCAGGCGCACTGCATACCCCGCCGCTGCCCATCGAGCCTGCCAGCATTTACGGCGTCGAGATGGTCAGTGCGGACTCCAGCAGCATCTCCCTGGCCGAAGCCGCCGGGATGCAGTGGGTGCGCCGCAACGGCGTCAAATGGAACGAAATCGAAGCCGTCGAAGGCGTTTACAACTGGGAGCTGATGGCCGGCCTGGAGCAGGAAATGATCCTCTTCAGCGAGCAGGGCATGCAATTGATCCTGATCGTGCGCGGCGTCCCGGAATGGGCGCGCACCCCGGATGGCTTCGTCTGCGGGCCGATCGCAAAGAAGAAATTCAAAGCCTTCGCCAATTTCATGCGCGCCCTGGTCAGCCGCTACAGCCAGCCGCCCTACAACGTGCGCTACTGGGCGCTCGGCAATGAGCCGGATGCCACCACCAGCCCGTATCTCACCCAGTACGGCTGCTGGGGCGATCCCGGCGACCCGTATTATGGCGGCGAGTACTACGGTGAGATGCTCAAGGTGGTCTACAAGCGCATCAAATCCGCCGACAGCAACGCCCAGGTCTTGATCGGCGGCCTGCTGCTGGACTGCGACCCGAACAATCCCCCCTTGCTACCGGACGGCACGCCGAAAGACTGCAGCAGCGCCTATTTCTTGGAGGGCATCCTGCGCGCCAGAGCCGGCTCCTCCTTTGATGCGGTCAGCTACCATTCCTATGATTACTATGGCTACCCAGGCTTTTACGCCAATCTCAACTGGGGCGGTTTTTCTGGCGACACAGGCCCGATCCTGGATCTCAAAGCCGATTTCATCCGCGCCACCCTGGCCAAATATAAACTCGCCAACAAACCGCTCTTCAACACCGAGACCGCCTTGCTGTGCGACGCCAGTCCGGATTGTCAGACCACCCAGGCTTATTACGCCGCCCACAGCTATGTGGACGCCCATAAGAGCGGGGTGGTGAACTCGATCTGGTACAGCCTGACCGACGATTGGCGCTACACGAACCTGGTCTCCGGCGGCGTCCCGAAACCCGCCTACTATGCCATCCAGGCTTCCAGCCACATCCTGGGGCAGGCCAATTATGTCCGGCAGCTTGAAACCGAACTCGGCCTGGCGATCCACGAATTCAACCGCGATGGGCATAGCGTGTGGGTCTTATGGTCGCAGGATGGCGATCCGCACCTCATCACGCTCGTCAGCCTCCCCACATCCGCCTGGAATGTGTACGGCGACCCGCTCGAACCCATCCTGGAGCTAAGCGTAGGCCTGGAACCACTCTACCTGGAGTGGTAAAGGTGAGCTACACCTCCCATTGGAATTACTGCTCATTGACAGGCAGCCCATACCTACTATAATTACAGGTGTAATCCAGATAATTACTACCCTTGTTCACCGAAAAGATAAACCTGCATGGAAAATACCCTTCCGGTCCCAGCGGTCTCCGGCGCCACTCCTGCCAAGCCACCCAGCTATGTCGACCGGTTCATGGATTTCTTCACCCGCCTGCCCGTCCCCTACTGGCTGGCTTACCTGATCCTGTTCCTCCTGCAGAGCACACTCAGCCTCATCATCTCCTGGATCGACGGCTGGCTGCCCACCTACACCTTCAACCCGATCGTCCTGCTTTTCCCCTTCTGGTTGTGGGCACCCCTGGCCATGATGACTTACCTGGACAGGATTGCCCTCCAGGCGCTGAACACTGTCAGACCCCTGTTGGGGATTTCAGATTCCGAGCTGGAAGACCTGAAGCGCGATTACACAACGATGCCGCCGCATATTGTCTTGATCAGCACGCTTACCTGGATCGGCGTTTATTTCATTCTGGTTTATCTGGTCCGCAATTCATTTTTCGTCCAGTATCACATCTCCACCCTGTTCAGCGTCTTTATTGTCTTCTCCGGTCTGCTGTCCTACGCCGTTGGGGGAGTCATTTACTACCACTCTCTCCGCCACCTTCGCCTGGTGAACCGCACCGTGCGCCTGGTCGGGCAGGTCAACCTGTTCAAGCTTGAACCTTACTATGCTTTCTCCAAAGTCACCGCCCAGACCGGGATCGCCTGGGTGATCCTGCTCAGCGTGACCCTGTTAACCTTTCCGATCCAGATCGCCGTCGTGCCCGTCCTGGGGATTTTAATCCTGCAAGGCGGGCTTTCGCTGGCCGCCTTTATCCTCCCTCTGTGGGTGGTCCACCAGCGTCTGGTCGCTGAAAAGCGCCGCCTGCTAAGCACGCTCGATCAGCGCCTGGAAACCCTGCTGACGAAGCTGCACCAGCACCTGGATCAGCATGAGCTGGAAGGGATCGACCAGCTCAACACCGCCATGTCCGCCTTGCAGGCCGAGCGCGAAGTGCTCAACCGCATCCCCACCTGGCCCTGGCGTTCGGGCTTGCTGACCGGCTTTCTCTCCGCCCTGGTCCTGCCTATCCTCCTGTTTATCCTGCAGCTGGTCGTGGGCAAGCTGCTGGGCGAGTAAATCCCTGAGAAAAAACATGGATTTACAGGATCATGTTTGATCCTGTAAATCCTGTCCATCCATGTCAATACTATGAATTATCCTGTAGGGGTACAGCGGTGCTGTTGATGTATTGATCCCGACTTGTTCCGCTGCACCCCTACGCATGCCCATCCAACTCAGCTCACTGCTTTCTTCAACAGCGCAGTGATCTTCTTCTCTTCTGCAGCCGTCAGCTCCTTCAGCGCGTAGGAGGTCGGCCACATGGCCCCTTCGTCAAGGTTGGCAATGTCGCTGAAACCGAACGTGGCATACCGTGAGCTGAACTTCTGCGCGCTCTGGAAGAAGCACACCACCTTGCCATCCCTGGCATACGCCGGCATCCCGTACCAGGTTTTCGGCGCAAGCTCCGGCGCGCTGGCGGTGACGATCTCATGCAGCCGCGTGGCCATGGCGCGTTCCGGCTCTGGCATCTCGGCGATCTTGTCCAACAGGTCCTTTTCCCCGGCTGCACGATCCTTGTTGGCGCGTGCTTCCGCCTTCATCTCTTTGGCGCGCTCCTTCATCGCCGCGCGTTCCTCTTCGGTCCATCCATCGGTCTTCTGCGTGTCCTTCTTTGGGCTCATCATAACCTCCTTTTTAGATAACTAGCCAGTATTTTAGAACAGTAATTCTAGATAGTCAAGATAGAAATTATCCGAATTAACCTTTACCACTAGCAGACTGACCCTTTTTCCGGCTGTTGTGCCGAATGGCATTCGCCCCATAGACATCCGGCTCGTCTTCGATAACGGGCAGCAAAGACCGCAGCCCTCCCTTATCCAAGCGCGCTGAGCGGAGACCTGGCGCTCTTCCAGGTCGCAGTCGAAGCGTCACATGCAATCGAAAAGTTATGCACCTTCTCAATCCCCAATCCGTGCTGGTGCTCTTTACAGGCATCTGTTCCACATTCAGTTGACAGCCTCTGTCGCCAACATACAGAAATCAATCCACCACAGATCAACACAGATTCGGAGAAACTAATCGCCATAGGTTTAAATCTGTGTGAATCTGTGAGAATCTGTGGTCAAATGCCATGCACAGACGTGCAACTTTCTTGTAACCGAAACCCAACCTGCCCATGGCCAATTCGAGAAATTCGTGGTTAAAAATTCGTTGTCAGCCCCCCTCCCCCCAAATCGACCGTCAAAAAACCAAAATATTCCGTATAATCTATTTGTAACTCCATTCTTCTTCACCCCTCAGGAAAACCCATGCCCATCGCCTACCGCCCCTACCAGTCCGAAGACGACTTCTGGCGCATGCGCGCCCTCCTGCGCCAGGCGCTCGTGCTCAACCATTACCGCGAGATCAGCTGGTCCGTTGCCCGGCTGGAATACGCCCGCTGGCACACCTGCCTGAACTGCGCCAATCTCACCCTCAACGAGGTCGCTACCCTGTGGGAAGACGATGGCGAGCTGATCGGCTTTGTCATGCCCGATGGCGGGCGCGGCGAAGCCCACTTCAACCTGCTCCCGGCCTACCGCACCCCGCAGATCGAAGCCGAGATGCTCCAGGTGGCCGAAGCTGAGCTGCCTGGGCTCAAAGAAGATGGCACCCCTAAGGCCACCCGTCGCCTGTGTGTCTGGTGCCCCGCTGGCGACGCCCAACGCCAGGAGCTGCTCCTTCGCAATGGCTACACGAAAGGTAACTGGCCTGAGCACCAGTGGCGGCGCGACCTGGCATCCCCCGATCCGGTGGGGACCCCCAGTTCACCCGTCCCCACCCCGCCCGGCTACACCCTGCGCTCGCTGGGTGATGGCCTCGAGCTGCTCGAGCGCTGTTACGCCTCCGGGCTGGGCTTCCATGACGGCGATATCAAGGTCGCCGTCGAGAATCGCGACGACCCAACCTGGTACCGCAATATCCAGACTGCCCCCTCCTACCGCCGCGACCTGGACCTGGTGGCGGTCGCCCCGGATGGCGCCATTGCCGCCTTCTGCACCATCTGGTTCGACGACGTCACCCGCACGGCTTACTTCGAGCCGGTCGCCAGCGTCCCCGCCCACCAGCGGCGCGGCCTGGGCAAGGCTCTGCTCACCGAAGGCTTGCGCCGCCTGCAGCGCATGGGTGCTCGCTATGCCTTCGTGGGCGGCTTCAGCCCCGCGGCGAATGCCCTGTACCGCTCGGTGATGGGCGACGACCACGCGTTGTATGAACCCTGGGTAAAAGAATGGCGCTGAGCCTCGCCAGGCAATGAGCGCACCCAGGCAGGCTTATTTCTGTATAATAGAGTCAGATAATTCACAGGCTAATCGGATACACTGGCGGGGAGCCTCAGCCAACACAGCTCTGCTCCGCATCCAACCCAAAATGGAGCAATACCACATACAGCGCCAGCTTTATTCAGCCAGGGTCGGATGGAATCCTGCCGCTGGCGCTCCAGAGCAGTCAACCGCAAGGAGGCTTGAGATGGCGTTTCGGGACGTTCAGGAAGTTGTCGCCGGGGTTGTCAATCCGCAAGATACACCCCGCCAGCAAGCGATTGCCCTGCATGACTTTGTGCGTGAGCAGATCAAATTCGGCTTCAACAAGTATTTCGATGCCACCCCGCCAGAATACCTTTTAGCTTTTGGTTATGGACACTGCAACTCTAAAAGCCATTTAATGACCACTTTGCTGCGCGCCATCGGGCTGCCGGCTTACCAGCACTTTGTCGTCATCCCCAAGGAAATCCTGCGCGGCGCCATCCCACCCAGTCGCTACTGGATGATTCCCGCACAAGTCTCGCACAGTTTTGTCGAGGTGCAGCTGGAGCAGCGCTGGCTTGAGCTGGACAGTTACGTCATCGATACGCCCTACCTGCAGGGCGCCCAAAGGCGCTTGCTGCGGGAGGGTAGCTCCCTGGGCTATGGCGTACGCACCGATTCCACCAACCTGTGGGATGGGCAGAGCAATGCCTTCGCCCAATTCGACCGCCAGCACATGCTCGAAGATCATGGGCGCATTGGAGACCTGGAAGCTTTTTTCAAAGAGCGCCGCTATCGCGGCGTGGTGCTGGGACTGCGCTTCAACACCCTCTTCCAGATGATGGGAGAAGCAGGTGTTGCCCCGATGAATGCCCACCTGGAACAAATCCGCCAGATGCGCTGAGACTCCTGAACGCCAACATTTACGGAAGTGCACTATGCCAAAAATCTCCCCCCTCCAGATGACCCTGATGCTCGTGGTGATTTTCCTCGTCCCCTTCTTGCCGCTGGTCATATCCGGGCGCTGGGGCTGGTGGGAAGCCTGGACCTACGCTCTGATCAGCATCCTGGGCTTTATCATCAGCCGCCTGCTGGCTGCCCGCCGCCACCCGGATATCATCGCCGAGCGCGGCCGCAGTCTCGTACACGCCAACACCAAATCCTGGGACCGCATCCTCTCGCCCCTGGTCGGACTAGGCGCCAGTTTCCTGCCGCTGATTGCCGGGCTGGAGATGCGTATCCAGGGACTGGCTGAATTTAGCCTGCCGCTCAAGCTAGCTGCCTTGCTGCTCATCCTGGCGGGTTATATTTTTTCCTCCTACGCCCTAATCACCAATCGCTTCTTCTCCGGCGTAGTGCGCATCCAGAGCGAGCGCGGCCACCACGTGGTCTCCACAGGCCCTTATCGCTGGGTACGCCATCCCGGCTATGCCGGCAGCCTGCTGGTATTCCTGGCGCTGCCTGTGTGGCTGGATTCCCCCTGGTCATTCCTGATGGTGGCTGTGTTCCTCGCCGCGATCATCCTGCGCACGCACCTGGAAGACCAGACCCTGCAGGCCGAGCTGCCAGGTTACGCCGAGTACGCCCAAAAGGTGCGCTACCGCCTGCTGCCGGGGGTATGGTAAGCGATCCGTTTCCCTGGTTTAGTTTGCCTGGAGGTGGATCATGTCTGAGAATGAGATCCTGTATCACGAGCGCCTGAAATCCCTGCCCACCACCGGATTCTTCCTGGGTCTGACGGGTGTTTTTACCCTGCTCTGGTTCTGGCGCCGGAGCCTTGGAGATTTCTGGTCGCGGTTATTCGCCATCTTCAGCGGCTTCTTCATGTTCTATGTGCTCAACTACCGCACCCTGGAGATCATCCTCACCCCCCAGGCGCTCAGCCTGCGCTTTGGCGTCTTCACCTGGCGCGTCCCGCTGGAGAATATCGCTGCCATCGAGCCGGACGAGCTGCCCCCCTTAATGCGTTACGGCGGAGCTGGTATCCACGGCATGCTGATCGGAGGTAGATACCGTGCCTCCTTCAATTTCCTGGAGTACCCGCGCCTGGTGCTGCGCTTCAAGCGCCAGGTTGGCCCGCTCCAGGACCTGTCGTTTTCCACCCACCAGCCCGAGGCTCTCCAACGCCTGGTGAATGATCTGATCCGCGCCTGAATTAACCTCCCATAGCAACAAAAGAAAGTAAGGTACTACCATGCACGCGCAACACAGTTTTTTTGATTTTTCGGCTGAAGTCGGCCTGACCAAGCATATCGGCGGGGTCGTCGCCACCCGCGAGCTGATCCAGCTATGCCAGATCGACGCCAGCAAGTACGTTCTGGATGTCGGCTGCGGGGTCGGGCGCACGCCCTGCTACCTAGCTAAAACTACCGGCTGCCGGGTGATGGGGGTGGATATCCTCCCGGCGATGGTCGCCCGCGCCCAGGAATTGGCCCTCGCCGAAAACCTCGCCAGCCAGGTTGAATTCCGAGTCGCCGACGCCCAAGCCCTGCCGTTCGAGGACGCCACCTTCGACGCCGTGCTGACCGAGTCGGTCACCACGTTTACCGACGACCGGCAAAAAGCCGTCCGCGAATACGCCCGCGTGGTCCGGCCCGGTGGTTTTATCGGGCTGAATGAATCGGTCTGGCTGAAGACTCCTGTGCCGCCCGAGATAGCTGCTTGGGCATCCCAGGATCTGGGCGCCCCGGAACGGGTAGCCCAGGATCTGGGTTTCGCCGGCAGCGGCGTCCAGATGCAGGTGCTCAGCGCCGCAGAATGGCAGGGTTTCCTGGAAAACGTCGGCCTGCAGCTGGTCGCCGCTCGCCGCTACGCCATAGATACCGCCCAGGAAGCCAAAGGCCTGGCGGAGCGCTACGGTAGGGGCGGCATGTTGCGGGTCTTCTGGCGCATGCTGAAGCTCTACCTGCGCAGCCCCGCTTACCGCGCTTTCGTCAAAAGCACCCGCCAGGGCGGGGTTCTGCCGGCTAATCTGGCGGAATATTTCGGCTACGGCATCTTCGTCGGCAGGAAACTGCCAGCTACCGCTTGATCCGGAGGTCCTTCAATGTTCAACCTGGATAAGTCCGACACCTTGTTCGTGGTCTGGTCATTCTTCTTCCAGATCGTCCTGATCGTGCATTTTGCGATCCGCAAACCCTTCTTTGAATCCTATACCCTGAAATACGGCTGGCTCGTCTATGCGCTGGCGATCCCTGCTGTGATCATCAGCCTGATCCTGCTGCGCGCCGGCAAGCCCTGGTACTTCTGGATCGGCGGCTTTCTGTTCGCCATCTACGCCGCCTACGGCTACTGGGTAGATTACGTGAAGCAATATGCCTGGCGCAACCCTTTGCAATTGGAGATCGTCATCCCCTATGTCACCCTCTACCTCGCCACGGTCATGTTCTACTGGTGGCCCCTGGCCCGCCTGGATAAGCGCCTGTGGGGGGTCTACACCGTGCTGTTTATCATTGCTACCATCCTGAATATCACCTCGCACTAGATCAACCACAGATCGTCACACATTCTTCGCACTCACCGCCCTTAAAGCAAACAGCCCCGAGGATTTCTCGGGGCTGTGAATGCTTACATTTCAGCCTGTTACAGCTTACTTGGCTTCTGCCTCAATCATCTGGCTCGCCTGCACGCTGATGCGCTTGGGTTTGAGCTCTTCGCTCTTGGGCAGGGTCAGGGTCAGCACACCGTTCTCATAATTGGCGCTGATCGCATCTTCCTGCACTGGCATGGGCAGGCGCAGCTGGCGGTAGAATTTGCCGCTGAAGCGCTCGCGGATATGGAAACGCTCGCCTTCCTGCACATTCTCGTTCTTCAACTCGCCCTGGATGGTCAGGATTTTATTGGTATAAGTGATCTCCAGGTCGTTCGGGTCGATGCCGGGCACAGTGGCTTTCACCATATAAGCATCGTCCTTTTCGATCACATCCAGCGCCAGCGGTGAAGCGGCCTGGTCAAGCTCATTCTCACGTTGAGCAACGTCTTCATTGTACACACGGTCCACCATGCGGCGCATGCGGTTCATTTCACGGTAAGGGTTCCAACGGACTAACATCATCTGCCTCCAAATTATTATCAATTTTTCGCAACGCTAAGGTTGTTATCAATAAATTATTTATACCCTGGCAGTGTAAGAAGCCTGTCAGACCAGCGTTAGATTTTTATATGAACCGCCATACGTAGGTTAGCTGATCCAATGTGCGTAGGGGCGGATGGCGTCCGCCCTATTGTCCTCACCGCATATTCAACCAGAACCCCAACAATCCTACTCCACAGGGATCCTTCGCCTCCGACCCGGAAGATCACCGGGTCACGGCTCAGGATGACAAACCAGGCAGGACTAGGGATTTCCCCCACGCATTATCAGGCGACATCCCCATAGCAAAATCTGCTCAGGCGCAGTATGCTTCTATTTAATAACCGACTGGATTCAAGGTGGAGTCACACATGCGCGCCGTATTGGAACTATTCAAACAAACCTTCAAAGAGTGGAGCGAAGATAAAGCTCCGCGCTTGGCAGCTGCATTGGCCTACTACACCGCCTTCTCGCTGGCCCCCATCCTGGTTATCGCCCTGTGGGTGGTTAACTTTTTCATCGCCGACACCAGCGCCGGCCGCGAACTGCTGCTGGACCAGGTGGGCGGGCTGGCCGGACTGCAGTCCCGCGAGTTGGTGGGCGGCATGCTGGAAGTCTCCCAGGTGCTGGGAGGCAGCTTCATCTCCATGGCGGTTGGCCTCGTGGCCCTGATCTTCGGCGCCTCAGGCGTATTCCTCCAGCTGGAGGAGTCGCTGAATACCATCTGGGAGGTTGCCCCCAAACCCAACCGCGGCCTGCTGGGCGTCCTCAAAGATCGCTTTCTCTCCTTTGGCATGGTGCTCGGGGTCGGCTTTCTGCTGCTAGTTTCTCTGCTGCTCTCCACCCTGCTGGCTGCCTTAAGCAATTGGACGAATGGCCTGCTGCCTGGCGCCGAAGTGCTCATGCAGATGCTGAATTTCCTGGTGTCCTTCGGGGTGATCACGGTCCTGTTCGCCCTGATCTTCAAGTACGTCCCCGATGCCCATATCCGCTGGCAAGATGTCTGGCTGGTCGCGGCTGTCACGGCCCTGCTGTTCGTCAGCGGCAAGTTCGCCAGCGGCCTGTACCTGGGCAATGGCAGCACTGTCGAGCAGTTCGGCGCCGCCGGCTCGCTGGTGGTGATCCTGCTGTGGGTATATTACTCCGCCCAGATCATCTTCTTTGGGGCTGAGTTCACCCAGGTGTATGCCAACAAGTACGGAAAGCGCATCGTCCCCTCGGCCAATGCCGTCCCGCTCACCGAGCAGGAGCGCCTGCAGCAAGGCATGTCCCGCAGGGACACGTCCCGCAGGGACACACCCCACCAGGAAAGCCTGGCTGCTGCAGCCGTGCTGGAGGAGCCTGTCGAGCGCAAGATGAGTCCTTCCACTGCCCACTCACCACGCGCTCCGCACGCCCCGGCCCCCGCCGGCGGCTCACTGCCTTTTTTCGTCTCCCTTGTTGGCGCGCTGCTCTCCTCGGTCAGCGTGTATATTTTCGTCCTGACCAACAAATCAAAGCCAGGTTGAAAATCGGCGCGCTGTAACCTAAGCGCGAAAGCGCGGCAGAATAAACGGCGTCTTGCGCCTGTACTCCCGGTAATTCTCGCCAAACCGGGCTTCGAGCTCTTTCTCCTCGATTTGTTTGATATACAGGATGAGCAAGGTCATCAGGATCAGGGTGATCACCGCCGCCGAGATCGACCCCAGCCAGACGACCAGGGCCGAATAGACCAGGATCGTCCCCAGGGTCATCGGGTTGCGGCAGTAGGTGAAAGGCTTCTGCACCACCAGCTGCTGGGTCGGCATCATCGGTAGCGGCGTGCCCCGGCCGATATCGATTTGGGCACCGATCGACCAGAAAGCAAAAGTGTATCCCGCCAGGGCCAGGATCAAAGCTACAATTATGTTAATTACCCCTCCGATGAAGCGCTGCAGCCCCAGCCAGTGGTCGATGGCCGCCGAGGCGACCACGATCCCCAGAGGAATCAGCAGCACGATCAGTACGCCCGCTGGGATCAGCGCCAGCAGGCGCTGCCCCAGGCTGTACTCCCGTTTGGCCCAATCCACAAATTTTTGCATGATGCCTCTTATAAATCCGTCAGTCGTTTGCTAAAAGTGACCAGGCGGTTAGCTTCTTGATAGCCGAGCGCCTGATGCGCCTGTAGGCTAACTTCATTCCATATCTCAGCGTCAGAGCCCATCTCGCTGCAGCCCTGCTCCCGCGCCCAATCTTCTGCCGCCGCTATCAACCGCCCCCCAATCCCATTGCGCCGGTACGCCTCCCTCACGAACCAGCCCTCGATATAGCCCACCGGATGCGTGCTACACCCTTCCGCCCAATGCCTCAGGGACACCTCGATAAAGCCGGTTGGCTCGCCCGATGGCAATGCCGCCATGAACACTCCATTCTGCTCCGGCTCAGCCAGGATTTCCACCTGCTCAGCCCCCAGCTCCTCAAGTTCAGCATCGGGCCACAGCGCCTGGCGCATCTCCAGCCAGGCTGGGTATTCTTCCGGTCGTACGGGGTGGATGTTCATAACTACTCCTTGAGAATGCGGTAAAGACTCCATAGAAATAAACTCGTGCCCAGGATTGTGGTTGCCGCTGCCAGGACCAGGTTGGTCGCCAGGCGCAGCTGAAAGTAGCCTGCCATCCCGTAAACCATGCAGGCGACCAGCGGCATCGCCGCCAGGCTCACATAGCCCCGTGCTGCCAACAGCTCGGCTTCCGCTTCGGCAAGTTCCACGAAAACCGGCGGCCTGCGCTCCACCTGCCGGTTGCGCCATAAAGCCCACAGCGCCAGCCCCAGCAGCGGCGGCAGGATCAAGATCGATTGTGGGGCGGCAGGCAGAGTGACGGACAGGTAGTATGCCAGGAACAGCAGCCCAATCAGGATCGGCAGCCAACGGCCCGGCTGGAAAGTATATTGCGCTGGAGGCTGCGACGGCTGCCGCCATGCACGCCCTGCTGCCCAGTATGCCAGCCCCAGGAGGGCGGTGCTCCCAAAGGCATAGCCTGCGAATTCCGCCAGGCGGGCGATCTCGTCCGGGGTTTCAACCCACCACGAGATCGCCCACACCCCCCAGAAAACTCCCAGCCCGGCTGCCTGGCCCAGCGCATGCCCGCGACGCAGGGCGAATTGCAGGCCATACCAGCCCGCCAGCACGCTAAGCATGGCATGCCATGCCAGCCCCGTCCACGCGATCTGGAACGGGAATGCTTCATACATGGTCTGTACCACCACTCCCTCATCCAGCCAGCCGTAGATCGCCCCCGCCAGGAATAGCGCCGGCAGGCTGCGGGCGCGGAAGGTCTCCACCACCCACAGCAACACAAATGCCAGCATCGAATACACCAGCCAGGCGAGCGCATACCCTGCCAGCGTATCATCTGCCTTCCAGCGCGACCAGAACACCAGCTCGGAAAAAAACATCAAGATATAACCGCTGGATAGGGTTTGAGCCAGGGTGTTCACCCTGGTGCGCAGCCGATTCATGCCCCTATTGTGCCTGTTTTGGTTGGATTTGGCAATCCCACCCGCCATACTTCACCC
>Ga0105100_10001144_pt1 | contig 15639 bp, 5 predicted proteins | sample PPLLak12cMay2015_2_FD_87033 | JGI IMG/M metagenome (GOLD analysis project Ga0105100, IMG submission 87033) | Freshwater sediment microbial communities from Prairie Pothole Lake near Jamestown, North Dakota, USA - PPLs Lake P8 Core (1) Depth... | ecosystem: Environmental > Aquatic > Freshwater >...
CCCCTTCGTTCTTGCGAAGCAGGCAGGACAACATTGAGATCGTCGTCGTTTTCCCGGCTCCGTTCGGACCGAGCAGGCTGAAGATCTCCCCTTGTGTTACGTCAAAACTGACGCCCTGCACAGCTTGATTCTCCCCGAAGGATTTGTGTAAATCCTGAACATTAATGGCAGTGTGATTCACGGAGCCTCCTCCACGTACTTTTCTATTCTTCATTGTAATCCCGGCAAAGCAAAAACTCCCCTATCCCTGGGAGAGTTTTTACCTAGCCAGGTGGACAGGCTGCCCGACTGAGTGGACCTATGAATTTCTGACCGCATATTTCGGATACAACAACCAGGTTACGATCAGACCAAAGATAAAGGTGGAGGAAGCCGTCTCGATCAGATGGCTAATACGTACACTATTCAACGGGATGAGGGAGTTGGGCAGGATATGACCAATGTTTTGCGGCACGCTGAGCACCAGCCCGACGATGAGCGCGGTCTGCCAGAGAGGCAGGCGGGAACCGCGTATGATCGGGTATGCACCCGCGACCCAGATCAGTGTGCGCAGTAGTTGATAGGGAGTCAGCCAGGGATCGGTTGTAAAGACATACGCCATCTGCTGAAAGAACGGCCGTATATCGCCGGGTGAACCATAGAATGCGCGCACATCCGGGTTTTGCCAGGCAATAAAGTATCCCGCCGCGTAATAAAGCACCAGGTAGGCCAGATAGATCAAAGCTAACTTCCACAACCATTCCTTGAACTGCATGGGAGCGATTTCCGGAGACTCCCTCCCGGCTGACGGGGCGCGCACGCGTCCCATAACGAGAACAGCTATCGGAATAAAAATGAACGCAGTGGGCATCCCCTGGAGGAAGAGGCGCGACATAAGCTCAGGTCCAATCGTAATGCCGAGGAGGAAGTACCAGGCTTCGAGTTGTGTGACGAGCGTCACCACCAGGTAAAAGGCGACCGACATGGAGAGGATCAGCTTCCAGCCGTGCCAGCGCGAACTGTGGATCATCCACATGATCACCAACACGGTGGCGGCACAGACGATCATCAATCCGGTCATTTGGGGCACCGGTCCGGGCTCGGCTGCGCCGGCAGGCAGGTATGGGGCAACGAACCCTGCGCCAGTTGCAAATAGAATGAAGTAAATAACAACCAACACGGCAAAGCGTAGTAACCAGCCGACGGTTTTCCCGATTGCCTGGAATGGCGAGACTTGCATCGTTGTTGTAGCGCTCATATTCGATTCCTTCACAGCAGTATGATTTTGTTATTCCCAGTATAGGTCTGTGAAACGAAAAACCCCCCTATCACTGGGGGAGTCTTTACCTAGCCGGGTGGATAGTTTCCAGGCTGCGAGGAGCGCATGGCAGCGAATGTATTCTTGAAAACATTCTTACACCATTCATACCCTTCCACTTCCTGGGGGAGAATCCCCATGTTAGCTTTGGTGATTCCGTTGTACATTGCCCTGCATGACTACATTTGAGATGATTTGGAGAGGTTCGATCCTGGTGATCCTGGCATTCCTTGCCTGGAGCAGCTTCGTTGGCGGCGGTATCCTGGCAGGAGCACTTTTACTGTGCTGCATCCCGATCTGGTTATACATCGGACTATATAACATGGGTTACTTCTAACGGGAGAGAAAAACCCGAAGCATGCCATAAACCCCGAACGTTCCCAAGCCAATCTCATACAGGTTGAGACGGCACAGATTAACAAAGGTGATTTTCAGGAACTACGGGAGGAAATAAAAAGACGTCGTTCAGAGTGATGGTGAACTGAACGGCGACTTTTTGCCTGTATATAGATTTGTGGTCTTGATTGGCTTCTGAAGAGATGGAGTATAGATGTCAATTCCCGGTGGCAATCACCCGGAATTCGTTGGCTCCAGCAACACTAACCCGAGAACTTACGTTACAAAACCAGTGTGTTCCGCTGAGATTCTCACAAGTGAAAAATGCTGCCTTGGATGAATCCAGGCTGACCTGCACCACCCCCGCCGGTCTATCCAGGTCGAATTCGACTGCGGCAATTTTGGAAGGATCGTCTGCAAGACGATAATGCGCGTTCGATACCGTCCAGCCACTGATAGCACTTGCTCCTTCCCCGCCGGTTGGGAACTGGCTGGTTTCAGAAGAAGCGAAGGCATAGACAGCATAAAAAGTGATCACAAAGAATAAAACAATGAATTGAATGCGAACTAGTTTGCGCATGTTGATTAACCTTCTTATGCTATCAGTGGCGACCTTAGGTCGCCATCATTATTTCATTCGCGCCTGTTTTTTGTCAGTCGTGTTCTCCCGTAAGATGTGAGCGATTTCCCCCCTCATCGAATAGGGAATCCCTCCATCCGGCAGGAAAATCCCCGCCTCACAAGGGTAGGGAATCCCCCCCTGTGCATATCCTCGCGAGCAAAGGAAAATTCCCTATTACGAGCTATTTAGGCTAATTCTCGAGCGATCCGATGTGAAAATTGCATAGTTGACCTTTCGTCACGTGAGGCTTTTATGAATCATCGTCCATTCCTCCTCTCAACGGGCATCTTCAAGCGAGGTCCGCTCAAAATTGCCGGCCTCTACTTGCTGATTGGCAGTTTGTGGATCCTGTTCTCTGACAGACTGGCTGCAAGGATGGCAACAGACCAGGCCATGCTTACCGCGATCAGCATATACAAGGGTTGGGGATATGTCCTCATTACGGCGATATTGCTGTACTGGCTGATCCTGCGCGACACAGCTGCGACACAAAGGAGCGAAGAACAGTTGCGTCTGGTCACAGACGCTCTCCCGGTGCTGATTTCGTACGTGGATGCTGCCAGGCAATACCGGTTTGCCAATCAGGCGTATGAAGAATGGTTTGGACACAAACCCCTCGGAAAACATATAGAAACGGTGTTGGGCACCTCGGCCTACAAGATCATTTCCAGCCATGTTGATAAAGTGTTGAGCGGGGAAATTGTTGGCTATGAGACCGAAATACCCTATAAAGATGGTGGGGCACGCTTCGTCAATGCCATGTATATTCCTGATGTGGATGCCGATGGAAAAGTAAAAGGGTTCTTTGCGCTGGTGCAGGATATCACCGAACGGAAAGAATCGGCTGAGCAACTGCGCCTGTGGGCCGATGCATTTGAAGGCTGTGCCCACGGGATTTCGATCGGAGATCCAATTACACACCGCATTGTGGTCTGTAACCCCGCTTTTGCAGCCATGCACAAATGCAGGGTGGAGGAGATGTCCGGCACCGGGATCTTGAGCATGTACGCGCCGTCAGATCATGCTCATGTAAGGCGAAATGTCGAAAAGGCGGACCAGCTTGGCCATGCCAGCTTCGAAGCCAGGATGATCCGCAAGGATGGTTCCACCTTCCCGGTTCAAATGGATTTGGTGAGCGTGCTCGGCGAGGATGGAGAATTGCTCTACCGGGTGGCTACCGCACAGGATATCACCGAGCGCAAACAGGCAGAAGAAGAGAATCAGAGTCTGGCACGATTCCCTGCTGAAAATCCCAATCCGATCCTACGGTCCACCCAGCAAGGGAAAATTGTATACGCTAATCCCGCGAGCAAACTCCTGTTAAGGGATTGGCATTCCGAGGTTGGAGGCTATCTTCCACCTGACTGGATCAATTTGATCAGTGAGCTGATCCATACCGGCTCAAGAAAAACCCTGGATGTTCGGTGCGAAGATACAACCTATTCAATTATGGTTGTTCCAATTCCAGATTCCGATTATGTTAATTTATACGGCAGGGATATCACAGAGCGCAAGCAGGCTGAAACAGCTTTAAATGAAAGTATCGCTCGGTTGCGCACCCTGTTCGAAGCCTCGCCGGATGCAATCCTTCTGATCGACCCGCGTGACAACTGGCCCATTCTGGATTGCAATACCGCGGCATGCCAGATGAACGGCTACACCCGAAACGAATTGATCGGGCAATCCATTGACATACTGAACCCAAATCCGTGGGCCTCAGCCAATCGTGATGAATACCTGGCAAGAATTCGACGAGAAGGCATCCTGCGCTATGAAACCCCTCATCGACGCAAGAATGGGACTGAGTTTCCAATAGAGGTGTCAACTTCCCTGATTTCACTGGGCGGGCGCGATGTACTATTAGGGATTGACCGCGATATCACAGAGCGCAAGCAGGCTGAAAAAAAATTAAGGAGCAGCGAAGAAAGATACCGGTACCTGTTTGAGAACAATCCGCACCCGATGTGGGTCTATGATCGAAAGGCCCTGGCTTTTCTGGCTGTCAATGAAGCCGCTATTGCCAAGTATGGTTATTCACATCAGGAATTCCTGAATATGACCATCGTTGATATTCGTCCCCCCGAAGACGCAGATCGGTTGATGAAAAATCTTGCCCAACCACGCCAGCCTCTGGAACATTCGGATGGCTGGAGGCATCTCCTGAAAGATGGAACCCTCATCGATGTCGAGATCACCTCACACACCGTCGAAGTAGATGGAAACGAATCTGCCCTCGTGATCGCGCAGGATGTCACGGACCGCAAGCGCGCCGAAATGGCTATCCGCGAAAGTGAAATGCGCTACCATCATATCCTCGACGCCATGATGGAAGGCTGTCAGATCATCGATTTCGACTGGCGGTATGTCTACGTTAATACTGTGCTTGCGGAGCAGGGGAAACACAAACCGGAGGAATTGGTCCATCACACGATGATGGAAATGTACCCGGGTATTGAACGGACCGAATTGTTTACCATTCTTCAGCAGTGCATGCAGGAACGCACACCGAGGCGGCTGGAGAATCATTTCGTTTTTCCGGACGGCAGGATCGGTTGGTTCGAGTTGAGTATTCAACCGGCGCGGGAGGGCATTTTCATCCTATCCACAGATATCACGGAGCGCAAACGGGCACAGGAGGAACTGCAGAAGGCTCATGACGAATTGGAACTCAAGGTTCAGGAGCGGACCGCCGCGCTGTCACAGACCAATGCCCTGCTCCAGGCCCTCATGGATTACACGCCGGATCATATTTACTTCAAGGACATCCAAAGCCGGTTTATCAGAAACAGCAAGTCTCAAGCCAGTATGCTTGGGCTTGGCGATCCCGCCGAGGCAGTTGGCAAAACCGATTTTGATTTTTTCCCACATGCAGCGCGATCCTACGACGAAGAACAGGAAGTAATGAGGTCGGGCCAGCCGTTGGTGGACCTTGAAGAATGGGTCGTCTGGCCGGATGGACGGGAGACCTGGGTTTCAACGACAAAAGTTCCGCTCCCGGATTCGGATGGGCAAATCATTGGCATTTTCGGCATCTCACGCGATATTACGGAACGCAAGCGTGCTGAGCAGGCCATCCAACAACTCAATGCCGACCTCGAAAAACAAGCCGGACAACTCCGGGCCGCGATCGGTGAGCTCGAAGCCTTTTCCTATTCCGTTTCACATGATCTGCGCGCACCGCTGCGCGCCATTGATGGCTTCACGCGCATCCTCGTGGAAGATTACGAATCAAGCCTGGATGCGGAGGGCAGGCGCGTTTGCGGCGTGATCAGCAAAGAGGCCCGGCGCATGGGCGAGTTGATCGACGATCTCCTGGCATTCTCCCGGCTGAGCCGCAAGGAAATGCGCGCTGCCGCGATTGATATGCAAACGCTGGCGAGCTCAGTCTTCCATGAACTGGCCACAGAGACGGATAAAGCGCGGATCGAGTTCCAGATCGGCAGCCTGCCTCCGGTCGCGGGGGACCCGAAGCTGATCCGTCAGGTGTGGGTCAACCTGCTTTCCAACGCGATCAAGTTTACGTCCAGAGAGAAGCGGGCTGTCATCGAAGTGGGGAGCATGGACAGCAGGAGTGAAACCATCTATTACGTGCGTGACAATGGCACCGGTTTCGATATGCGATATGCGGGCAAGTTGTTCGGAGTCTTCCAGCGCTTACACAGTGAGAATGAATTTGAAGGCACGGGTGTAGGGCTGGCAATTGTGCAGCGAGTGGTCCACCGTCATGGTGGGCGTGTCTGGGCCGAGGGTGAATTGGAGAAAGGCGCAACTTTTTACTTTGCCCTTCCCCCGAAAGAGGATCATGATGATTGATCTCGATGCTGTGGAAGTTCTGCTCGTGGAAGATAACCTGCGGGATGCGGAGCTGACGATCCGCGCGCTCAAGAAACATAATCTTGCCAATCAGCTTTTTCACGTGGAGGACGGCGCAGCGGCCCTGGACTTCCTGTTTGGGCGCGGCAAATTCGAGGGACGCCGGACCGACACATCCCCGAAAGTCGTTCTCCTGGATTTGAAATTGCCCAAGGTGGATGGATTGGAAGTCCTGCGCATTATGAAGTCCAACGAACGCACACGGACGATTCCTGTTGTCGTTGTGACCTCCTCCGCCGAGGACCCGGATATGAAAACTGCCTATGGTCTTGGCGTAAACAGTTATGTTGTCAAGCCGGTGCAATTCGATGGGTTTATCGAGGCTATGGCCAAAGTGGGCATCTATTGGCTGCTGGTCAATCACCCACCCAAGTAAAAGCATGAGAGTTTATCATATGTCATTTTTGCAGGATCCTGCAATAGCGCATTGAGAGGAAACGGATGATGAATAAGCCGACCCGTGTTCTTATTGTTGAAGACCTCGCGGCAGATGCCGAACTGGCGCAGTATGAAATCCGAAAGGTGGTGGAGAACTGCGAATTCCAGCATGTGGAAACGCGCAAGGATTACCTGGCTGCGCTGGAAGCCTTCCAGCCGGATCTTATTCTTTCAGATTATCACCTGCCCAGTTTTGACGGGATGACCGCCCTGAAGCTGGCGCTCGAACATGCACCGCTGACACCGCTGATTATTTGGACCGGTTCGCGCAGTGAAGATACCGCCGTCGATTGCATGAGAGCCGGCGCGAACAATTACGTGCTCAAGGAGAATCTCAAGCGATTAGCGCCCGCCGTTATCCACGCGTTGGATGAGAGGCATTTACTGCTGGAGCGCAAGCAGGCAGAGGAAAAATACCAGGCCATTATTGAAAACTCGTTGGAGGGCATCTTTCAATCCAATCCCGAGGGACGATTCCTTAATGTGAATCCTGCGATGGCGCATATCTATGGATATGCTTCGCCCCGGGAGATGATCGAATCCGTTACAGATATCGCACGTCAGATCTATGTCGAATCTGATGGACGCCAGGAGTTTACCCGGCTAATGAAGTCCCAGGGCATTGTAGAAAACTTCGAGATGAAAAACTACCGCAGGGACAGAAGTATTATCTGGACTTCCACCTCTGCCCGAAGCGTTTGCGATGAGGAAGGAAATATTCTTTACTATGAAGGCTTCCTACAGGATATTACCGAGCGCAAGCGGGCAGAAGCAGCGCTGGCAGATAACGAGAAGCGCTTCCGTGCATTGATCGAGAACGGACTGGACAGCATTTCGCTTCTCAGCGCAGATGGCACGTTAATCTGGGAAAGCCCTTCCACACAGCGCATCCTGGAATACACACACAACCAGTTCCTGGGACGCAACATCTTCGAACTGATGCACCCGGATGATCTGGAGCGGACGCGCGGGTTGTATGTCAAACTCCTTCAGGAGCCGGGCAGCCGCCAGCGCGGTACGTTCCGTCTGCGTCACTCCGACGGCACATGGCGCTGGGTCGAGGCAATCGCCACCAACATGCTGAACGATCCGAGTGTAAGCGCAATCGTCATCAATTATCGCGATGTGACCGAACATAAACAGGCAGAGGCACGCATTAATGATCTGCTGGCTTTCAATGAAAAGATCCTGAATCATTCCTCGGTAGGCATTCTGACGTACAGGCTCACGGGTGAATGCGTCTATGCCAATGAGGATGCGGCCTCCATCGTCGGGACCAGTGTTGACCAGTTGATGGCTCAGAATTTCCGCACGATCGAAGCATGGAAGAGATCTGGTTTGTATGATCTGGTGGAAAAGGCAATTACAAGCCAGGCGCCCGTCACATCTGACGTTCATCATGTCAGCACGTTCGGAAAAAATATATGGATGACAGCTCATTGCATTGCATTCAAATCGAAAGGTGAAGATCACGTACTACTTTCCATCTCAGATATCACGGAGCGCAAAAAGGCGGAAGAAAAACTGGCCGACAGCCAACGCGAACTTGCCGAGGCCCAACGCGTGGCAAGAATCGGGAGCTGGAGTTTGGATGTCGAGAGACAATCCATGCAATGGTCAGATGAACTTTACCGGATATTTGGCGTGGAGAAAGAAACGTTCGACCTTACGTATGATATGTTTATGGAACTGATCCATCCCGAGGATCGATCAGATGTAAGGCAGACCAACCTTCAGGCGCTCGAAGAAGGCCAGGCATTTGACATCGAATACCGCGTGATTACTCCAGCCGGCGAAACAAAGACCATTAGCGAGATCGGCTATGCAACGAAAGACGCCTCCGGCAAGGTCATCAGCCTGTTCGGAACGGCTCAGGATATCACGAAGCGCAAACAGGCCGAGATCGAACGCCAGGCACTTTTGGAAATCATGCAAGGGCTTGCCAACACGAAGGACCTGCAGGAACTCCTGAAGCTCATTCACGAATCCATTGCCAGAGTGATCTACGCGGTAAATTTCTTCGTCGTTTTTTACAACAGGGATACCGGGCTGTTCGAAGAAATCTATTCCGTGGACCAGCATGATCCGCCCATGCCGCCGGCGAAACTCGAAAAAAGCATTACATCCTATGTCTTTCGCTCGGGTGAACCGCTGCTGTTGACGCAAGCGCGGTTCGACGAACTGGCCGCCATGGGAGAAGTCGAGTTGGTTGGCACCGATTCGGAATCCTGGCTGGGCGCGCCGCTCAATACACCGAGTGGAACAGTGGGTGTGATCGCTGTCCAGGATTACGAGAATCCAGACCGCTACTCAGAGCATGATAAGGATTTCCTCGCGTCCATCGCCACACAGGTTGCCCTGGCCATTGAGCACAGAGAAGCGGGGATAGCTCTACAAGATAGCGAAAAACGCTTCAGAGCTTTGATTGAAAACAGCAGTGATGTTATTGCCCTGTTGCAGGCGGATGGCAAGATCACCTATATCAGTCCTGCGATCACGGACGTTCTGGGATATCCTGTCGATGAATTCTTGGGAACGAGTGGATTTGAATTCGTTCACCCGGAAGATATGGAAGGCACTGTTGGAATTTTAGAGCAGGCGCTTCAGAAACCCGGAGCGGCTTTTACAATCCAGGCGCGCGGACGGTATCAGGACGGTTCATGGCGCTGGCTGGAGGGCAGTATTACCAACCTGCTGGCTGAACCGGGTGTGAAGGCGATTGTCGCCAACTTTCATGACATCACCGAGCGCAAACGAGCTGAAGAATTGCTGCGTGAAAGCGAGGAGAAATATCGGCTGCTGTTCGAAAGCAACCCATTGCCGATGTGGATCTATGATCTGGAAACGCTGCAATTTCTCAAGGTCAACCATGCGGCAGTAAATCACTATGGTTATTCAATTGATGAGTTCATGTCAATGACCATCAGGGATATTCGCCCGTCTGAGGAAATTCCCAGACTGATCGAGAACATTGGGCATGTCACCAGCGGGATCGACGAAGCAGGCTTCTGGTACCATCGCAAAAGAGATGGCACGCTCATCCAGGTGGAAATTGTTTCGCATACGGTGGAGTTCGCGGGGCGCCCCGCCGAATTGGTCCTTGCCAATGATGTCACCGAACGCAAGCGGGCGGAAGAGGCACTCCGTAAGAGTGAATGGCTCTTGAATGAGACCCAGGCGTTGGCCAAAATTGGCGGCTGGGAATATCTCGTTCAAAAGCAACGCTTGACCTGGACGGATGAGGTCTATCGGATCTTCGGCGTGGATAGTAGTTTCGACACAAATGATGCACAGAAGGTCATGAGCTTCTATCTCAAAGAGGATCATCGAAGTATGGAGCTGGCTTACCAGCGTGCCATCCATCAGGGCCAATCGTATGACATGGTTTTGCAGATCAACACCGCCGATGGCAGTCAGAAATGGATCAGGCTGACTGGAAACCCGCTCCTGGAAAACGGCCAGATCACCAAGGTCGTTGGCAACATCGCGGACATTACTGCGCGGAAGCGGGCAGAGGATGAACTGCGCGAGGCCGAAACAAAGTATCGCACCCTGGTTGAACAGCTCCCGGCCGTGACGTACCTGGATATTGTGAATGACTCCATCCAGTCCGGAGAGTTCAACACCAGCTACATCAGCCCACAAGTTGAAGGGTTGCTTGGTTACACACCGGATGCCTTCTATAAAGACCCCGGATTGTGGCCACGGCTCATCCATCCCGATGACCGGGAACGAGTACTGGCACGCAATGCCGAACATTATAAGAGCCAGCGCTTTTTCATCGACGAATACCGAATGTTCACGAAGAAAGGAACTGAGATCTGGGTGCGCGACGAGGCAATTCTGTGGCAGGCCGAGAATGGGAAACAGCTACTCAGCCAGGGTGTCGTCTTCGATATTACGGAGCGCATGAGGGCCGAAGCTGCCATCATCGAAAGCAGCGCCCAATTCCGCACGCTGTTCGAGGCATCGCCGGACGCGATCATGCTCGTGGACCCGCATAACAACTGGTCGATCCTGGATTGTAATACCGCGGGCTGTCAGATGAATGGATTCACACGCGACGAATTGCTTGGACAATCCTTTGATATTCTCAACCTCACGCCAGGTGTCCCCAGCGAACGCGCAGAGTACATGCAGAGAATTCGCGAGACGGATGTCCTGCGCTATGAGACGTTCCACCGTAAAAAGGATGGGACTGTTTTTCCGATCGAAGTGTCAACCTCCCTGATCACACTGGGTGGGCACGAAGTGATCCTGGGCATCGATCGCGACATCACCGAACGCAGGCGTGCGGAGGAAGCCTTGCGCGAATCGGAGGCGCTTTACAGGCGCGCCATTGAGGTCGCGGGTGCCGTACCCTATTATGAATCTTATTATGATGAAGGCAGAGCGATCAAATATGAATTCATTGGCGAGGGCATTCGACAGATCACCGGATACGGACCTGATGAATTCAGCGCGACGGTTTGGGATTCGCTGGTTGAGGAAGTAAACCTGGTTGATGAGCTGGAGGGGTACTCGCTGGAGGATGGGATTCGACATGTCCGTTCAGGCACGCACGCCATCTGGAAATGCGAGCATCGCCTGCGAGATCGGTTTGGAAAAATCCACTGGGTGTTCGAAGCGGCTGTTGAACTTCGTGACGAACATGGGATCTCGCGCGGCTCCATCGGAACGTATCAGGCTATTACCCTGCGCAAAGAGCCGGAGAATGCCTTACAGGAGAGTGAGCGGCGCTATCGTGGATTGTTCGAAGATACACCGGTCGCGATTTGGGAGGAGGATTTTTCCCGGCTCAAGGAATACCTGGATTCTCTGAAAGCAGGAGGCATCACAGATTTCCCCTCTTATTTCGAATCTGACCCTGAGGCAGTATCTGAATGCGCAGGGATGATCAGAATTGCGGATGTGAACCGGGCCGCACTGCAAATGTACCGGGCGAAAAGCAAAGACGATTTAATAGAGACGACCCGGCTGGCCTTAAGTCGCGGTCAAATGGAACATATCCATGAGGATTTCATCGCCATTGCAGAAGGCAAAACCAGCAATAGCTGGGAGGGCGCCGACCAGACACTTACAGGTGAACCCATTGAGATAGCCCTGAGCTGGTCTGTGGCACCGGGCTATGAGCACGATTTTTCGAAAGTGATCGTCACAACCATTGATATCACTGAACGCAAACGGGCGGAGGCTGAACTGCGCGCCTCCGAGGAGCGCTTCGTTCAACTGGCGGCCAACATTCAGGAAGTATTCTGGATGACGGATGCCGGGAGCGGGGAGGAAATCTACATGAGTCCGGCGGCGGAGAGGATCTGGGGACGCCCGGTCGCCGAAATGATGCAAGAACCAAATGCTTTCACTAATAGTATTCTGCCAGACGATCTACCCGTAGTGATGCAAGCCCTGGAAAGAGAAAAACAGGGCAACAAGGTGGAAATGGAATATCGCATCACACGATCTGACGGCTCAGTGCGCTGGATCTGGGACCGCGCCTTCCCGATTTTCGATGAAGCCGGAAAGGTCAAAAGAATCGCCGGCATCTCTGCGGATGTGACAGAACGAAAGCAAGCCGAAGATAGACTTCGCGAGAGTGAGGTGCGTTTCGCCGGGATCGTGAACTCCGCGCTGGATGCCATCATCAGCGTGGATGCGGAACAGCGGATTCTACTGTTCAACCCGGCCGCTGAACGGATCTTCCAATGCAAAGCCGCGGAAGCCATCGGCCAGCCACTCGGACGCTTCATACCGGACCGGCACCGGGCAGCCCATCAAGGCCATATCTCCAATTTCGGGCAGACCGGCTTTACCAGCCGGAGTATGGGACACCTGGGAAACCTGAAAGGCCTGCGTGCAGATGGAGAAGAATTCCCAATCGAGGCCTCCATTTCGCATATTGAGGCGGCCGGCCAGCATCTTTATACAGTCGTCGTGCGCGACATCACCGAGCGCAGGCAGGCAGAAGCGCAACTCCGCAAGCTTTCACGAGCGGTCGAGCAAAGCTCCTCGACCATACTCATCACTGATACGGCCGGTAACATCGAATATGTGAATCCCAAGTTCATGGAGACGACCGGTTACTCTCATGAGGAAGCCATCGGCCAGAATCCGCGCATGCTGAAATCGGGTTACACCTCGCCAGAGGAGTATGAGCAACTGTGGAAAACGATCCTGGCCGGTGAGCAATGGCGCGGGGAGCTTTTGAACAAGAAGAAGAACGGCGAGCTGTACTGGGAGTATGCGACCATTTCGCCCATTCTAAATGAGGGTGGAGAAACAACGCACTTCCTGGCTGTAAAGGAGGATATCACCCAGCGTAAACAAAGCGAAGTGGAAACCCGCCGTCACCTGGCGGAGCTGGAGGCCCTGTACGAAAACGGGCTGGCGGTTGGCCGCCTGCTGCAGCCCAGGGAAATCGGCGATCGCATCATAAACACCTTCTCGCGTTATCTCCCCTGGCATCATGTCACCATTCGCTTGAAGCGCGAAGAAAGTGACGAGCTGGAACTCATCGCCTTCAACCTGCCCGACCTGAATGAGGAAGACAAAGCGGAAGTAGAGCAGCGTTTTGTTTCCCACATCAACAAGGTGGGCCAGGGTATGAGCGGCTGGGTCATCCAGACCGGGGAACCCATCCGCACGGGGAATGTGCTGTTGCACCCGCAATATGTGGATCTGCATCCGGGCATCCAATCGGGCTTATATATGCCGCTCAGGATCGGTGAGCGTGTGATCGGCGTGATAAGCGTGGAGAGTGAAGCAGCCGATGCCTTCACCGAACAGGATGAGCGCCTGCTGGCCACTCTTGCGAACCAGGCGGCGATCGCCTTTGAAAATGCCCGGCTCTACCAGGCGGCCCAGCAGGAACTGGCGGAACGCAAACGCGCCGAAAGTGCGTTGCGCACGAGCGAAACACACTACCGCGAACTGGCAGACAGTATTACTGACATTTTCTTCGAACTGGACCAAGACCTGCATTACACACACTGGAACCGGGCTTCTGAACTGCTGACCGGCGCGACAGCCAGAGATGTGATCGGCAAATCGATGCAGGAGGTATTCGGGGATACGGAGGAACAGGCCAGGATCCAAACGATCTACGAGTCAGTGCTCAATAGCCGCCAACCCAAGACCTTCGAAACGGTTCTGGTCTTGAACGGTCAGCAACGTGCGTTTGAGATCAACGCCTACCCCTCTGTGCGCGGGGTGTCTGTCGTTGCCAAGGATGTGACCGACCGTAAACGGTCAGAGACCATCATGCAAAAGCGTATCGAGCTGATGGAATTTTCCGCGCATCATACACTCAATGAAGTGATGCAAAGAACGGTGGACGAAGTGAGCGAGTTGACCGGCAGCACGATTGGCTTCTTCCACTTTGTGGACTCCGACCAGATCAACCTCGGCATGCAAACGTGGTCCACCAACTCGCTGCGGCTGTTCAACGTGCCTGTCAGCGAGGGAACGCATCTTCCGCTGGATCAGGCCGGGGTGTGGGCAGAGGCGGCCCGTCAACGGCGTGCCCTCATCCAGAATGAATACGAATTCCTGGTCGACCGGAAAAGCCTGCCGCAGGGTCATGTACAGATCCTGCGCGAGATGGTGATCCCGATACTCCGTAATGAGAAGATCGTGGCTGTCATGGGGGTGGGGAACAAGCCGCAGGATTATACACAACAGGATCTGGAGATCGCCGGGCGCCTGGCAGATTATGCGTGGGACGTGACCGAACGCAAACAAATGGAGGATGCCCTGGCCGAGGAGCGCAATCAACTGGCGCAGCGTGTGGACGAACGTACCTCTGACCTCATCCGCGCGAACTCGAACCTGGCGCGCGCCCTGCGTGTGAAGGATGAATTCCTGGCCAACATGAGCCATGAACTGCGCACGCCGCTGAACGCCATCCTGGGTCTTTCCGAAAGCCTCGGGGAACAGATCGCCGGTCCGCTTAACGAGAAACAACAGAAGTACATTTCCACCATCAGTGAAAGCGGTCATCACTTGTTGTCTCTCATCAACGATATTCTTGATCTTGCCAAGATCGAGGCCGGTCAGATCACCCTCGACATCAACAAAGTGGATGTCCAGTCCGTCTGCCAGGCCAGCCTGCGCATGGTCAAACAACTGGCGCAGAAAAAGAACCAGGAAGTGACATTCCAGATGGACGATGGCTTTGGTCTGATGTACGCGGACGAGCGCAGACTGAAACAGATGATCGTCAACCTCTTGAGCAACGCAGTCAAGTTCACGCAGGAGGGCGGGAACATCGGGTTGGAAGTTCACGGCATTCTGGAAGAAAACAGGGTCATGATCACGGTTTGGGATAATGGGATCGGGATCCGTGAGAGTGATTTACCGCAGTTATTCCAACCGTTCGTGCAGTTGGATTCAGGCCTCGACCGTGGCGCGACTGGCACGGGACTGGGGCTCGCCCTGGTGGCACAGATGGCGCGCCTGCATGGCGGCAGCGTCGAAGCGTTCAGCCAGCCCGGCGTGGGGAGCCGCTTCACGATCATGCTGCCCTGGGAACCTGCATTAGCCACCGACACGGCAATGCGTTTCCGAACCACCGGAAAATTCCGGGCAGTGAATCTCGATGAGACGAACAAACCGACGATTTTGCTGATAGAAGACACAAAGGAAGTGATCATGATGATCGCTGATTACCTGGAATTAGCCGGCTTCAAAATCGTCACCGCACAGGACGGGATCGAGGGCGTTGCCCAGGCCAGGCTCACCCACCCTGACCTGATCCTGATGGATGTCCAAATGCCCCGCATGGATGGATTGGAGGCCACACGGAAATTGAGGAGTGAGCCTGAGTTCAAAGAGACTCCCATCATTGCCCTCACCGCCCTGGCCATGTCCAGCGATCGTGAACGCTGTCTGGCCGCAGGCATGGATGAATACATGAGCAAACCTGTCAATCTAAAGGCGCTCGCAAAGATGATCCGGCGCTTTCTTACTACGGACGAGGAGCCCAGGGCCTCATGAGCACGATCTTGATTGTAGATGATGACCCAACTGCCAGAGAAACCCTGATCGCCATGTTGGAGGGCGAAGATTATGATCTTCA
>Ga0105100_10001145_pt1 | contig 15638 bp, 13 predicted proteins | sample PPLLak12cMay2015_2_FD_87033 | JGI IMG/M metagenome (GOLD analysis project Ga0105100, IMG submission 87033) | Freshwater sediment microbial communities from Prairie Pothole Lake near Jamestown, North Dakota, USA - PPLs Lake P8 Core (1) Depth... | ecosystem: Environmental > Aquatic > Freshwater >...
CCTGCATATCGGTCTTCAACGCTACAATTTCCACCGGAACCATCTGGATGTTCATTGCTCTCCACCATTTTCAGAGCCGATGACGATCTTTACTGCCAGGCTGACCGCAGCTTCCATGCGCTGCTCGGTCCTGCGCTGCATTTCAGCTGACCTGAGTTTCGCCTGGGTCACGATAGCTTGTGCTTCTTCACCGGCGCAGAGCAGGAACTCCTGGTAGGCTGCCTGGCCTTTGCGCCTGCCCTCTTCCTGTGCCTGGCGTTTAATTTGCTCTGCCTGCAGGCGCGCCTCTTCCGCGCTCCGCCCTGCCGACACGCGGGCAGCCGCGATCTGTCGGGTTATATTGGTCTCTGTTTGCCGGATCTGATCTAACGGGGAGAACTCTTCTGATCCGGTTGTCGGTAACACCATTCTTAGGCGTTTTCCCATTCTTCCAGCAGGCGTTGGGCGATGGTTGATGCCTCAACATTGCCTGCCGGACTCTGCAGGGCTTCCAGCAACGGTTTTAGACGTTCGCGCAGGCGGCGCGAGAATACACCATGCAGAGCATGATAGGCTGCCTGCCGGACTGGGGTAGAAAGGGTGTTTTGGCTGATGACGGTCAGAGTAGCCGGGACAGCCGGAGGTCCAATCCGAGCCAGGGCATCTGCAGACGCCCAGCGCACCTCACGGTTATCATCCAGCAATCCTTCTGCCAGTAATGCCATCGAGCGAGGGTCGGTTGGGTCACCCAGTCCGCGCGCCGCGTGCCAGCGAATATGGCTATCGGGATGGTTAAGCGCCTCTACCCAGGCTTTCTCGGCCAAAGGGCCTAACCCTCTCAGGGCTTGTTTTGCTTCACTGTGTAATGGACCACGATCCATTGCTAACGCTTTGATCAGCGGCAAGGCGCTACGCTCATCATGGATCGCACCCAGGGCGCGCACAGCCCGTACCTTCCAGCTCTTTACGGCTGTGTCCAATATCTCCTCCAGGAGCGGGATCATTTCCTTGTCGCCACGCAGTCCAAGCAGATATATTGCTCCATAGCGAATCTCAGGCCGCGGGTCGTACAACGCTTCGCGCAAGACGGCTTCCTTAGCCCATTTCTCGCCTTCATATTCATCCTGCGTAAAGACCTCTGTGATCGAATAATCGATGCGTTGTGAGGCTTCCTGATCAACCCGGCGCTCGCTATCGCGGTGATCTTCCCAACACTGGATGGTCAGGCAGCTCAGCATATGCTGCCATAGATCTACGCTGGATTGATCATGAATAGACTCTTGCATGATCTTACGCAAATTGAAATTTGCCGAGCATAGATAGAGGAAGATTTTATTGACAGCTGAATCGTCTCCTGCCAGAGCGTGTTCCAGGATCCCCACCTCAGATGGGTGACGTATCGGAGCTTTATCTCTAAGAACCATATCAACCTCCAGACCAGCAACGGACCTTAACCCGACCTCGGAACAGGCTTATTGCTTGTTCTGTAACGGTTTGGCTTCCAAGCGCGGGCAGTTGAGCGGACTCCTATCCTGATACATTCAATTTATCGAATCGGTGTGACAAACATCGTGATAGAGTTGTGATAATTGCATGATAAAAAAGTTTCGGCGGGCATAATCGCCCGCCGAAACTTGGGGTTTCGGGTATTTCATCTTGGGGAAAAGCTGGTTCACGGCTCAATCTCCAGAGAGTAGCCCAGTGCTGGGGTGGTGGTAATATAGCGGGGATTAGCCGGGTCAGGCTCGATTTTACTGCGCAGGCGGCGAATAAGCTGGCGGAGCATATCCCGGTCTGCGCCTTCTGGACCCCACACGTGATCGATCAGCGATTCGAATGTCAAAACCAGTCCCGCGTTCGCCATCAGGTAATCCAGCATGCGCCCTTCCAGTGGGGTCAGGGCAATTGGCTCGCCATCCCCAACGGTCACTTCTCGCCGGTTGATGGATAGCTTAAGGTAACCGATTTCCCGCGGACCATGAATGGGAATCTGGCCTGACCGCCGCAGTACGGCATTTGCCCGCGCCACAAGCTGGCGCGGGCTGAACGGTTTTGCCATGTAATCATCTGCGCCTAATTCCAATCCATGAACAACGTCCTCGTCTTCGCTGCGCACCGTTAGCATAATAATGGGAGTATCCGCCTCCCGGCGAATACGCTGGCAAACGCTAAAGCCATCCATTTTGGGTAGATTGATATCTAAAACAATCAGATCTGGCCTCTCGTCTGCCCAGCGTTGTAATGCTGCGATCCCGTCATAAGCCTGGATGACATCAAATCCTTCCCTGCGTAGGGCAAAGGCAACTACATCCGCCAGGATTCGGTCATCATCAACAATCAATATTTTCATGATTCATCCGCCAATGGAAGGGTGAACCAGAATATCGAGCCACCACCCAGGCGATCATCCATGCCAACTCTGCCTCCGTGTGCTTCTACAACTGCTTTCACAACCGATAACCCCAGTCCGGCACCAACCTTGCTTTGGCTGCTGGTCTGGGCGGGATATTCGAAGCGTTTGAAGAGCAGCTCCCGGTATTGGCTTACGATCCCTGGACCTCGATCGGCAACCTGAATTTTAACCACTTTCCCCAGCTTTGTCACCGATATATGGATATTTGCTCCCTCTGGCCCGTATTTGTTGGCGTTGGAAATCAGGTTGACCAGCACCTGGACAACCCGGCGAGGGTCCGCCTGTATCAGGGGCAGGTCCTCGGGGATATCAAGGACAAGCCGCTGGTCGTATTTTTCGAGCAACGGCTGCATGCTCTGAACCGCCTCCCGGAGGATTGTGTCCATGTCGTAAGGTCTTGGGGATACCCGGAAGCGCCCCGTCTCGATGCTGGCGCTCTCTAACAGGTTGTCGATCAGGGTCTGCAGGCTGAACACCCCCAGGTGTAGTGATTTCAACAGCTCGTCTACTTCACCCGCGCTCAGGGTGGGAGCCTGGTCGATCAGCAGCTCTATCGAGGCTGCCAGTGCAGAGAGCGGGGTGCGAAATTCATGGGCAACATTGGCGATGAAGTAACCCAGCAGGTGATGGATGGCTACTTCTTCACTTACATCGCGAAAGACCAGGGCGACTTCCGAGTTGGCTACCGTAGCAGGTGTCCGGTGAGCCCGGGTGATCGACAGGATCACCTGGCGTTCATCTGCCACCTGGACAACAACCTGGCTTTTCTGTCCCGGGTGAGGGATGTACTGCGAGAAGGGGATATTCTCTTCTGGCAATTGGAATATCTCATCGCAGGAATGATGCAGGACTTCCTCGCGCACCCAGCCCGTGATTCGTTCTGCACCCTGGCTGAAGAAGGTGATCTGGTGGTTTTGATCCAGGGTCATAATCCCTTCAGCAATTGATTCGAGCAAGTGCTCACCCCAGGCTTTCTCCTCTCTCAATTCTGTAAGACTCCTGGCTAAATCCAGGCGAGCCTGTTCCAGCGTCTGGCTCACCTGCACCACCTCTCGCACGTCACTTTCTGCGTGCACCGGGGTAACCAGGTCACCCTGGCTGAAGCGAGCCGCGGACTCGGAAAGCTCAACCAGCGGTTTGCTGATCCGCCGGGCAAAGATGACCCCCAGCACGGAGCCCAGCACAATCACCGCCAGCATGCTGCCTGCCAGGACTGTCCCAAGCGTCCTTTGGGTTGAGCTGATCTCTGTGACCGGCAAGGCAACCTCAGCCTGGACGGTAGTCCCATCCAGCTGGATGCGAGCGCCATAAAAAGATTGGTCACTTATTTCATACGTACAGCAAACCACCATGTCCGAAGTATTCAGAAAAGAGGTGCGCGGGGCTACAATCTTCTGGCTGGGAGGGTAGGTGCTCAAGCTGCTCGCAACGATCCTGTCCTCGGTCATAATGCTGTGTTCCAAACCTGTCTGGCTACGCATCCGGTTGGCGAATTCAGAATCAAGCTTGACCCCGGCGATCAATTGTCCCGGCGGCATGTTTTGGCTGCTGATCGGTTGGCTGGCTACAAGCCAGATTTGGGGCAAAGTTTGCCCGGATACAACGTAATGGCTGCCCGGCGGGCGTGGAGCACACAAATCTTCTGGCCCCTGGTTCGTGGTGATAGCAATCAGGCGTCGATCCGGGTCGCAAATGGCTAATAAATCCAGCTCCTCGCCGGTCTTCAGGCTCTCCAGGTATCCGATCAGTGCAGGAGAATCATTGTTCTCCATAAGCTCTGCAAGGGTAGGGTTTTGGGCACTTAAGGAAGTGAAGCTATCCAGCCGGTGCTCCCGGGCTTTGTAGAGAGCTTGCGCTGCGTTATAACCTTGCTCGATCTGCGACCAGGCCTGATGGTCCAACTGCTCGCGAATGATCCACAGCACCGGCAAGACGGCGATGGTTGCGGTCAGGATGACCAATAGAATCGAGCTGATGATGATCTGCCCTGAAAGGCTGTGCAAATCAAAGCTAAAACCGGATTTTTGGGGTGGACGTCCAAACGTTTGAGTACTATTCATGACATTGGCAGGCATTCATTTCCAGTGTATTGCTGTGTGGTGTAATCATACCCGATAGTCTGAACAAGGAATTATCATTTTTAGGACTTACGCAGTTGGTGGGAGGATGGGGGAGTTTGGGCGGGCGTCGCCCGCCCAAACTCCCCCGATTTTCCCCTGAGCTGTGTAACTCATTATTTTGTTATAATATTAGCATGGTTGTTATATCTCACCACTGTATTTGATCTTGATTGCAGGGGCGTGAGCATGGACGTCTGGTACAGTTTTGCCAAATCGATGGTTCGCGGGTATTTAACCCTGTTTGTTGATAAAATCCATGTCAGTGGGGGTTCGCTGCTGCCTGTAGGTCCAAAGATCATCATTGCCAATCATACGAATGTCTCCGATGCGTTTGTGTTGCCGTTCCTGACCAAAGAAAAAATTCATTTTTTGATCCAGGCAGAGACGTTTACCCTACCGGTGATTGGGCGTTTGCTCACTCTGGCGGACCAGATACCGGTCTATCTGGGTCAAGGACGGGATGCCCTGGAGGCTGCCAGGCAGAAGCTGAGCCTGGGAAATTCCGTGGCAATATTCCCGGAGGGACGCTTGAACGACGGCAGGAGCTTTCACCGCGCTGGGGCAGGGGCGGCGCTCCTGGCACTGGAAAGCGGCGTGCCGATCGTCCCGGTTGGTTTCTTTGTGCCAGAGAAGTACGCTCGCCCGATCAAGGGCCATTTTCACCAGCGAGATACACTCGGTCGCTGGCAGTTCGGTGGACAGTGCTTTGTCCGTATTGGAGATCCCTGGCAATTGACTACCTCGATCCAAGAGAAAATCAATTACCGGGAGCTGCGCAAGACGACCGAGAAAATGATGAACCGCGTCACTGAGCTGGTCTCGCTTGCGCAGGATGAAGCCCGGCGGCTCGGCGTACTGCCATAGCCAGGCGTTAAAGGATACCCAATCCAGGCTTACAGGCTGAAGCGCTGTCCGCAGCCGAGAACGTGATAAGCCTGACCAAGCTGTTGGGCGGTTTGAATAAACTCCTCTGGGGTAGCGCTGTTAAATTGGAACATCTGGTAGTGGCAAGGGATAACCAGCCGCACCTCGCTATCAAAAGCCAGCTGAGCCGCTTCGGCTCCAGATAGATTGCCTGCCACCCCTCGGCGGGGGTCGCGACCGTTGATCGGCAGCATTGCCAGGTCAATCTGCCATTGGCGTAGCTGGTTGTCCATCCCTGCATAGCGCACCGTGTCCCCGCTATGGTAGAGTGTCCAGGGTCCCGCTTTGACAACCAGTCCTATATATTTAGGGTTTCCCAATTCGTCTGCTTCCAGCACCTCGTGGGCGGATGGCATGGCGTGAAAAGTGAAAGGACCGGTTTGTACAGGCTGCTGCGGGGTAATTGCGGTCAGCCGATGGGGAGGTACCTGTAAGCGCTGGGCGGCAAATTCGAGGTTGGCCTGCGAAACCATCACCACCAAGCCCGGATTGGCATTCAATAATGGGGTGATCGTCTCCCCGTCCAGGTGATCGGTGTGGTTGTGACTGGAAGTGACCACATCTATAAAATTTAGCCGCTCGGGGGCGATCACGCGTTCGGTCATTCGTATATGGGGCTTATCGGTGTTGGCGTATTTTTTGGTCAGCGAATCCGACAGGTAAGGATCCATCAGGAGATGGTAGCCCAGCCATTGCACCAGGAAACCGCTCTGCCCCAGCCACCATACGTGGAGATGGTCTTGATCGTTTTTAGCCTGGGCAATATCACCCAGGAATTCATCGTTTATAAGCACGGGTGGAATCATGGTTTTTCCTCGGGGGGTAGTTTTTTATCGAGTTGTCATTGCCGCCAGAGATTGCCGGCATTAGATTTACCTGGTCGCCAGTGTGAAGAGTTCGATTCAGTTCCGCCAATCGCCCGTTAATCACCAGAAGCAGGTGTTCTGGTTCCAGGTCAATCGCCAGGTATTCGAGCAAATCTGCCAGGGAGCTGCCGGAGGGAATTTCCACCTCCAGGCGGCTGACCAGCCCATCGGGTGTCTGGCGTTGCAGAATAGTGTGCAGGTGGACGGTAACGGTTATCATCTTGCTGTCAAGGATGGCAGCGAAACGCGCCATGAACCTGTTTCTGAGATGGTTGTGCCTTTGCTCGATAACAGTTTGATTGAATCGCTGCGGACAGTATTATACTTAATCCCTGTGCTATGAACCAGAAGCTTAACCTTAGCGCCATAATCTTCGATATGGATGGGCTGATGTTCGATAGCGAGAGGATCGCCCAAATCACCTGGCAGCAAGCTGCCGGTGAGTCCGGGTTTGATTTCCCGGCAGAGATCTACATGGGCATTGTCGGGCTGTCGTATCCAGATGTTGATCGTTACACCCGGCAGGTGTTTGGGGAGGATTTTCCTCTTGAGACAGTCTATGCGCGCAAACAAGCACTGATGGAAAACTATATCACCACGCAGGGCATTCCCATCAAGCCTGGCTTGTGGGAGCTCTTGCGGGCAGTTGAAGCCGCCGACCTGCGCCGGGCGCTTGCCAGCTCGTCTGCCAGGAGAATCGTCCTGCGCAATCTGCGCGCCGCCGGGTTAGACTCCGCTTGGTTTCATGCCATTCTCAGCGGGGATGAAATCCGCCACAACAAGCCTGCCCCAGACATCTTCTTGTTGGCTTCGCAGCGATTGCACGCACCGCCTGAAAGGTGCCTGGTGCTGGAAGATTCGAACGCCGGCATCCAGGCTGCCTGTGCTGCCGGTATGCTGTCCATTATGATCCCGGACATGCTGCCGGCAACACTCCATACAAAGCAGTGCGCCTATCGGATACTGCCAGATCTGCACGCCGCCAGGGAACTGCTCTTTTCATAGAATGGCGCCTAATCTCATCCTCTACTACACCACCATGGCGCTCGCCGCGTTCCTGACGGGCGTTTCTAAAGGAGGCCTGGGGGGCATGATGGGGGCGCTGATTACGCCGATGGTGGCACTGGTGATACCGGTAGACCAGGCGATCGGGCTGTTGCTCCCGGTAATCATACTTGGAGACGTGTTCGCCCTGGGGGCCCACTGGCGGCGTTGGAATGGGCGCCTGGTTGGCCTGCTGATTCCCGGAGGGCTAATCGGTATTACCTTGGGTACGTTTGTGTTAACAAACATTTCAGCATTGTTGCTCCAGCGCATTCTGGGCGTATTGGTCTTTTTGTTTGTGGGCTACCGGCTGGCTGAGAACAAGGTTCTCAAAACGCTAAGCTACCAGACACAAAACTGGCATGGCTGGGTCGCGGGAGGGTTGGCAGGTTTCACCTCAACGCTGGCACATGCCGGTGGACCGCTCATCGCCATTTATTTGCTGATACAAAATATCCCCCCACCGGTATTTATTGCCACTTCATTATTATTCTTTGCGGTGACGAATTTGATCAAGGTGCCCTTTTATTACCAGGCAGGTCTGATCGATATGGCTGTCCTGGCCCAGGTGGTTTGGCTGGCTCCACTTGTCCCGCTCGGGGTCTGGGTAGGAAAGCGACTAGCGATGCGGGTAGATCGAACCGTCTACGAGCGGATCATCCTGGTGTTGCTGGTGATCTCAGGTGTCCTGCTTCTGACTCGCTAAGCGTGCCCCAACAGGCTTGAGCTTACCACTCGGTCAGCTTCCAAATCTCGGGGTGAGAGCGGTCGGCAAGCTCGCTGGCGGGTGCAGCCACCTCATCCATTCCTGCTCGATTGACTTCGGCAAAAATGATCACCGCTTGCTTGAGATGAGCCATGGAATGCTCTTCCAATCCGGCGGTATGGTACAGGTCTGCCAGGTTGTTGTGCAGGGCGGCTTCTCTATGGCGGTCGCCGAGAGCAGCACACAGGGTCAACGCCTGGCTGGCAAACTCAATGGCACGCTCCAGATCGCCCATGTCTGCATAGGAGAGAGAGAGATTGTTCAGGGCAGCGATCTGGCCGACCGGCTGGTCGATCTTTTTGGCTAGATCCAGGCTTTTAGCCAGGTGGATGATCGCTGCGGACAGGTCCTCCCGGGCGCGTGACAGGATTCCCAGGATATTATGGGTCAGCGCCAGCGAGGCGATATCCACCGCCTCTTCAGCCAGCGCCAACGCTTGGCAGGCCATTTGCCAGGCGTTTTCCATCTCGCCCCGCCGGTAGACGGTACGACTCCAATCCGCATACAGCCGAGCCAATCCACCCGGGTCGTTTCCATCGCGTAGCATCTCGGCGCTGGCCTGGAAGTAGCCTTCAGCCCGTTCCCAGTCTCCCAGCCGGTGGTAGACATCACCCAGTTTATGCCCCAGGCGGGCCTGGGCAGCTGGATCAGTGCCTTGCTGGGCCAGAGCCGCTTCCAGGCTGTTAATCGCGGAGTCGTAGTTGCCCATCAGGATGTGCGTATCCCCAATTGCTTCGTTGATTTGAGCGATATGCGGGTGCCCTAAGGCCAGGGCGGTCTGAAAATGCGCCAGCGCTTCAGCATTGGCATATAAAGAGCGCGCTTGCTCGCCGGCAATTTGATAGAATTCGGCGGCCGGGCGAGCCTGGCCTGCCTGCTTGTAGTGATAGGCAATCTGCCCCGCAAAACCGGGCTGGTCGTGGCGCCCGCGGATCCGCCCCACCAGTGATTCGGCAATGCGGAGATGCAACAACCGTCTGCGAGCCAGGCTGGTTTCACCATAGACCAGATGGCGCAGCTTCTCATGGCTGAAATCGTAGCTAAGCAGTCGCAGGTTCTCCGGGCCGGTTTTTTCCTGGCCGGGTAGCGCTTCACGGATCAGTCCATGGCCCATCAGGATTTCCAGGGAAGAGATCGTCTCCTCGTCGGTTCGACCGCTGGCCTCGCGCAGTGTATCGTAGTCGAATGATCGCCCGATGGCGGCTGCAGTCTGTAATAGCTGCACCCCGGTCTCGCTGATTTGCTCCAGGCGAGAATGGAGCAGATTCCGCACGCCGTGCGGCAGGGGCCAGGAGGCTGGTGCAGAATTATCTCCTGACTCCGGTAAGGAAGCCAGGTACTCGTAGATAAAAAATGGCAAGCCCTCCGTCTCTTGATAGAGCTGTTCGGTAATTGTGGGCGTGACCCGCGGTACCTGGCTTGTTAATATGCCAACCAGCGCTCGAACGGATTCGGGCGTCAGCCGTGCCAGGTTGATCAGCTCGCCATAATCGTTGCGCTGGGCCTCTGCCAGCAGCCGGCGCAGGCGATGCCCGCTTCCCAGGTCTTCACCTCGCCAGGTGACCAGGATCAGTAACGGATGGCCGCGCAGGCGCCTGACAAAGTAGGTCAGTAAATCCAACGAGGCATCATCTGCCCAATGGACGTCATCTAAAAAGACAACGCCAGGGGTATCCCCCTCGCACAAAGCCCGGATCACCAGGCTCAGGTTCTCAAAAAAACGGGCCTGGGCGCCGGGGTCTTCAGCGGGTGGTATAGCTGGCAGGTTCGTTTGAAGTTGGTGGATGGCAGGCAAAAGGCGGGCTGCCTCGCTCAGGGATGAGGCGGATATGCTGTGGTGCCAATTGGCATAGACAGTCTGGCTGATGGCGTTGCTCAATCCTTCGATAAACGGCGCGTAAGCAAGATTGGTTTCGCCTGGATAGCAGCGCGCCTGGATAATGCTTGCCCCTGTGGGCCGGATCGAGGCCAGAAATTCCTCAGCCAGTCGAGACTTGCCAATCCCTGCCTCTCCCTCCAGGACGATAAATTGCCCGTCTCTCTCGATCTCTGCATATGCCTGGTGCAGCGCTTTCCATTCGGTTTCCCGGCTGGTGAGCGGCAAGAGCAGGGCGTGGGGCTTCCTGGGAAGTGCCTGTGTGGCAATCGCAGCTGCGTAGAATCCGGTCCCCGTTTGCAGGTGTTGATACCCGGCAGCAGCAGGTGACCTTGCTGGTATATCCAGGCTGGAGGCAGCTCGCCGTGGGCCGGTTTGTTCTTTGATTTCCCTGAAAAGACGGCTGGTCTCCGCCAGCGGCGCAACACCCAGCTCTTTGTCCAGGATGCGCACGCATTCCTGATACTGGCGCAGGGCAGCGTTGCGCTGCCCGGATAGCGCATACAGCTGCATCAGCTGGCGGTGAGCCGGTTCGTGCAAGGCGTCCAGTGAAAGCCAGCGCTGGGCGTAATCGATGGCGGTCTCGAAATTGCCCTGGTCTGCATAGCCCTGGACCAGACGTTCCAGGACGCTACCCAGCTCGCGGCGGAAGGTTTCACTCTGGAAGAACTGCCAGTCATCGAACTCTGCGCTATCCCGCAGGCTGAAGCCAGCCATAAAAGTACCCCGGTGAAGACACGCTGCCTGGCTCAGCCAGGGCAGGCATTTCGGGCAAGCCTGGCTGGCAGGGTGGGGATGGGATTCGCACTCCGCCAGGCAGCGATAGAATTCCCAGGCGTCCACCTGCAGGCCGGTTGAGTCGGGCAGGTAGAGCAGCTCTTGCCTGCTTTCCAGGAGTGGTTTGCCTAGAGAACGGTGCAGGGCGGAAATGGTCCTGCGCAGGGCGGCGCGAGCGTTGGTCTGGCTGTAGTCGGGCCATAACAGCGCTGCCAGGGTATCCCGGCTGTGTGGCTGGCGGGTAATCGCCAGGTAAGCCAGCAGGGCGATCGCCTTGCGGGTATCGACATGAACCGGTGTGCCCTCCAACTCAAGCAGGGGCGCGCCGAGCAAGCTCAGAGTAAGTTTCTGCATATGCCACTCAAGCTAACCATTGATGATCCCCGGTTTTTTTATGCGGATTGAAATCAGACAGTCAATAGCCCCATTTTACTCGAAAATAGTTACTAAATTTTGCCGTAACGTCTGCCGTAACGTTTTAGTTACGCTGGTTGGGTATAATATGATAAAACAGGCTGAATTACACCATATTGCTGCTTGCCCTGCGTGTGATTCTCTTGAGAATGATTGACGCAGGAGGAAATGCAAAGATGAAAAATGCACTTAAATGGATTGGGATCGTCCTTGGCGGATTGGTGGGTCTGCTCGTCCTGGTAGCGATAGGCTTGGTGATTTACGGGCAGGTTTCTTTTAAGCGGACCTATGCCAACCGTCCGCTCTACCCGATCACCGCCGACACAAGCCCGGAAGGTATTACCCGGGGCAAATACCTGATGGAAAACGTGATGATCTGCTACGAGGCCTGCCATTCCGAGTTTGGCAAGCCGTGGGTCGGAGGTTATGAAAAGGTTCAGGACGGCCCGATCTCGGCGGTGTTTGCTGTGCCCAATATCACCCAGGATATGGAAACCGGACTGGGAGGCTGGAGCGATGCCGAGATAGCCCGCGCCATCCGAGAAGGAATCGATAAGGATGGGGTCTCGCTGATGATTATGCCTTCGTCGAGCTACCATGCGCTGAGTGACGCGGATGTAGCCGCGGTGGTGGGCTATCTGCGCGGATTAGAGCCGGTGCGCAACGAGGTTCCACCCTTGCAGGTGAACACGGTTGGGAAAGTGTTTAATGCCCTGGGCATGTTCGGCCCCAGCCCGGTGGGCGAGCCCTACTCTGCCCCCCAGGTGGCTCCCCCGCCCGGTACGGTCGAGTATGGCGCTTACCTGGTATCGTTGGGCGATTGCCGCGGCTGCCACGGGCCGGACCTGGCAGGTGGGCCGACGCCCTTCGCCATGGAAGGACCCTTACCGGCTAACCTGACCCCGGCTGGCGAGCTGCCAACCTGGACGGAGGCGGATTTCATCACTGCGGTACGCACCGGCGAGGTGCCCAGCGGGACTTTCCTGACGGATGGCATGCCGCATTACAACATGACCGATGAAGACCTGGCGGCAATTTTCAAGTACCTGCAGACCCTGCCGCCGGTTGTGCCGGAAGGATAATTCGTGTAGAGACGCAGCAGATGCTGCGTCTCTACGGGCGAAAAGAAACGATCAGACAGCTTACTCCGCTATCCGGTCAGCATCAGGGGAGACCGGATAACCATCGAGGTCTCACGCCCGGTGCTTAACAATCCATGAACAAAATGATTGCACCGGACGTGAGGGCCTCATAACTATAAATTGGCAGCTTTGGCAAGCTATATCTGTAGATCTGACGGATGATGTAAACCGATGCCATACATTTCAGCTAACAAGGTGTCATTCTAAGAGAGCGAAGTTACCGAAGAATCCCTGGAGCGCCTCGAAAAAGCAGTAGCCACAGGGACTCTTCGCTGCCTTTTGCAGCTCAGACTGACATTAAGTTGGAAATCAAGTCAGGAGATCACAAAATATGATGACCGATACGAAAGGAACGATCAACAAGGAAATTAGCGCCAGCGATGCAGCCATTGACGGGCTGCTGAGCGGTGTGCTGGCGGGGTTGGCGATGATAGCTTACGTAGCATTAAGCGCCTGGATTGGTGGAGCCGACCCGGTGGCTACCCTGGCTCTGTTTGCCCCTGAACCCACGACTGGTCCGCTGGTGGGGCTACTGGCGCACCTGGCGGTGTCCGGTATCTACGGGGTGGTGTTTGGAGCGCTATATGCCGGGCTGCTGCGCCGCCCGAATTACAACCCGCCTGCCTGGCTGCACGCCCTGGTGGGCGGTCTGTATGGCTTGCTGCTCCTGCTGGCAGCCTGGACGCTCTTACTGCCAGCCACCGGCTCACGGCTCCAGCAGATCCCCTTGCTCCACCTGGCGGTGGGCCACGTGGTGTACGGCGCTTTGCTGGGCTGGCTGGTTTATCGCCGGGTGCAGCGGGCATGAGATTGAACACAAGCGAGATATTGATTGGATCATGCCTCGATTAATAAACGATTCCGAGACGAAGTTTAATCGCGGCGCCTGGCTGACCCTGGCGTTTGTCATACTGCTGCTCTTCTATCTGTTTGCTTCACTCGCTTACCGCTTCTCATTGCCCACAGACGGCTGGATGGTGAATGAAGCAACGCAGGTGGGTTTCAACTACACCAAAAACCTGATGGGCGCACCTTCCGGTTTGCAGCCCGGTGATAATGTGATCGCCGTGGAGGAGAATCCCGCGGATAGGTTTAATATCTCACCTGCTCTGCAGGAAGCCTGGAAAGCAGGAGCTATCCTGGAGTACACCGTGATCCGGGATGGTGAAGAAATACAGGTGCCTGTGACGCTGACCCACTGGCAGATTGGGAAATGGCTAAGGATTACGCTGGGCGACCCATACATGCTATTGGGGATATTCCCGGGGTATTTCTTGCTGATCCTGGCTTTCATTGTTTTTCTGCTCCGCCCCGGTGATCTTGCTGCTGGAGCGTTTCTGTTGCTTATGACTGCCTTATTTCAAGTGTCGAATCTGCCCACCGGCTTGGCGGAGTGGATCGATCCGCTGGCGAATATCGCCATAGTAGGAACGATCGATGTTTTGCTTGTGGTTGTTATGCCTTTCTTGTTCATCCGTTTTGGGCTGGTCTTCCCGCACCTCAAGCCGATCGTGCAGCGCCTGCCCTGGCTGACCTATGTGCCCCTCGCGATCGGTTTGCTTATCAGCGTTTTATTCCCTTACAGTATTTTGGGCTGGTTTTGGTTGTTATTTTCATTGTTCTTAACCGTAGCCATTCTTATCCACAATGCAATCACCATGCGGGATGCGGTCAGCCGGGCACAGATCCTGTGGGGCGTGGGCGGGATCATCTTCGGCTTTGGGTTGATCGCGCTGCTGTTGGTGGCGAATACCTTTGAGTTGATCGAGTTCAACCAAAATTTCACCAATCTGGTCTCTGCCCTCGCCCTGATGGGTATGGGCATCTGCCTGGCGATTGCCATCACCCGCTACCGCCTGTTCGACATAGAGGTCATCATTCGCCGCACGCTGGTCTACGCCGCCCTCACCGCCACCCTGGCGTTGGTTTACTTCGGCAGCGTGATCTTGATGCAAAGCCTGTTCGAGGCAGTCACCGGGCAGCAGTCGGCAATCGCCATTGTGATCTCCACCCTGGGCATTGCCGCCCTGTTCAATCCATTGCGCAAGCGCATCCAGAAGGACATCGACCGGCGCTTCTTCCGCAAGAAGTACGACGCCGAGAAAATTGTGGCGGCGTTCGGTGCCGGTTTGCGCGAGGAAGTGGACCTGGAGGAGCTGAGCAAGCGCCTGCTGGGGGTGGTGGAGGAGACCCTGCAACCGGAGAGCCTGTCGCTGTGGTTAAGGAAGAGGTCAAAATGAGCGCCACACCTAATTTCAGGGGTCGCAAACAGTGGTGGGTGGCTATCTTGCTCTTTGGGCTATATCCTGCCATGCTTGCTGTCTGGTATTCGCTGACCGATATCTCCCCGCCCGGTCCACAGGCGCAGTCCAGTCAGGTCAGCTTTCTGATCCTGTTTGGAGCTTTCGCTGCTGTTGGCGCACTGCTCGTGGCGCACCGTCCCGCAAACCTGGTCGGCTGGATCTTCTACACATCCGGGATTGTAGGCGCATTCTCGGGTTTCGGCGGCGAATACGCCCGCTACACCCTGTTGACCAACCCGGGATCACTGCCTTACGGACTTGCGGTCGGGTTGCTCTCGGACGTGGTCTGGCTCTGGGCGCTTATTCAGATGTTCACCTTTCTGCCGCTGCTTTTCCCCACCGGGCGGCTGCCCTCGCCGCGCTGGCGCTGGGTTGGCTGGCTGACTTTTTTTGGATTTCTTGTATTATTTATCGGCATCTTTCTGACTCCCGCTATCGCATTAGGGCGGCAGGAATGGCGGTATACCGTCGAGAATCCCATCGGGATCAAAGGCGCGGAAGCGGTGCTCTCTGATATAGGCAGCAGCGCGTTTGTGCTGATCGTGGTCAGCGCATTCTTTTCCACAGTGTCGCTTTTGGTCCGCTACCGGCGAGCATCCGGGCAGGAGCGCGCCCAGATCAGGTGGTTTGCTTACGCGGTTGTCATTATCGTGGGTTTTATTCTCCTCACTGAGATTATCGATTTTAAGGTGCCAGATATCCTGTTTGTACTGAGCATGATGACCCTGCCTATCGCCGCTGCCATCGCTATTCTTAAGTACCGCCTGTACGATATCGACGTGATCATCCGGCGCACGCTGGTCTACGGCGCGCTCACCCTGACCCTGGCGCTGGTCTACTTCGGCAGCGTGGTGCTGCTGCAGGGCGCATTCACCGCGGTCAGCGGTCAGCAGTCGGCAATCGCCATTGTGATCTCCACCCTGGGCATTGCCGCCCTGTTCACCCCATTGCGCAAACGCATCCAAAACGACATCGACCGGCGCTTCTTCCGCAAGAAGTACGACGCCGAGAAAA
>Ga0105100_10001148_pt1 | contig 15623 bp, 13 predicted proteins | sample PPLLak12cMay2015_2_FD_87033 | JGI IMG/M metagenome (GOLD analysis project Ga0105100, IMG submission 87033) | Freshwater sediment microbial communities from Prairie Pothole Lake near Jamestown, North Dakota, USA - PPLs Lake P8 Core (1) Depth... | ecosystem: Environmental > Aquatic > Freshwater >...
ACAGTTGGTGAAAGGGTTGCAGTTTCCTGTAGCGAGGTGGTTGTGGGGTTCCAGGTTTGAGTCAGGGAGGCTGTAGGCGATGGTGCAGTTTCCTGGGCTGTTACTTTAAACTGGCTGAACAGAAATATTAGGAGTATGACCCCCATACTACCAGCAATCGCAATCGACCGGCCCATGCGCTGCATATACTATTCTCCCTGGATGTCAAAATATTGTGCGCAGTTTACCATAGCGTTTTACATGTGTCAATTAAATTAGACTGAATTACTCGTATTCTTCCGGCGCGCTTCTTGCAACCGAAAACGTTTATAATAGCGCCAGCAGGTGAGATAAAACCTGACTGGCGCCCAGATTGCGAAACCCTGGAGGCATGCATGTCGAAAAAATTTCTGGTCGTGGGGCTGCTGTTCATTTTCCTGGCGGGCTGTGGGCAGCTTAACTTGCCAACCCCAGTCACCAGCCCTGATCCGGCGCTCACCAGCGCTGCTCCCCAAGCAAGCGCTACTGCGCCGGCGCTACCCACTGAACCGCGCCGTACACCTAGCCGTGAAACTGAAGCTGCTCTCGCGCCTGTGGCCGAGATCACTCCCACCTTGCCCGGCCTGCCCAACGAAGCTCCAGATGCAATCAGGCTCGAAAACCCTCTCTACGTGGTTCAACCTGGAACGCCTACCTGGGTGGCAAATTTTCTAAAGCCAGACGCTGGATGCAGCTATATGGGCATTGCTGGTCAGGTTTTTGATACCACCGGTCAACCGGTACGTGGTTTGATTGTCGAAGTCTCTGGCGAATTGGAAGGCAATTCTGTCTTGCACCTGGTTTTGAGCGGTGGGTCAACTTTGTTAGGTCCGGGTGGCTATGAAATCCAGATTGCCGACCGAGCCATCGCCAGCCAGGGGACGCTCACGATCCAGATATTTGACCTGGCTGGTCTGGCGCTTTCCGACCAGATCGCTTTTGACACCAGTGCTGCCTGTGATGCTAATCAGATCGTGCTGAACTTTACCGCCACGAAAATTGACTACTCCGAAACGCTTTACTTCCCCTATATGCCCAACGATTGATAGGTGAGCATGCCTGATTTTGACCATTTTGGTTTTCTGGCGCCATTTTACGAACGAGTGATCAAGCCACGTGCGAATGATCCGCTGCACAACATCGCTGGCTTACCAGTTAAGGGGAGTTTGTTAGATGCCGGGGGCGGAACCGGACGCATCGCCCAAACGCTGGTGGGGATGGCCGGTCAAATTGTTGTGGCTGATTTATCTTTAAAAATGTTGCGTGAAGCAGCCAAGAAAGACAGTCTGGGTGCAGTCAATAGCCACAGTGAGCGCTTGCCTTTCCCCGATCGTATATTTGAGCGTATCCTGATGGTGGATGCTTTGCATCATGTATGCGACCAAAAAAAGACCGCACAAGAGCTGTATCGTGTGCTGGCGCTTGGTGGTCGCATCGTGATTGAAGAACCAGACTTACGCCATTGGGCTGTTAAACTGATTGCAGTAGGAGAAAAATTGGCCTTGATGCGCAGTCATTTTCTTTCACCGCCCAGGATTGCTGAATTGTTCCAACCCTATGCAGCCCAGGTCGAAATTGTCAATATTGGGGCAAACGCATATGTCATTGTTGACAAACCTTAGTAAACTGGAACTTAATGCATGACGCCGCCGGAACTTGCTCCGGCGGCGTTTTTAGTTATTATATTTACACCCCTGTGGGTCAATTTTTCCGATACAGATCTCGCTTATTTTTTATAGGGCGGCTGTTTCTGCTTCCAGATCGTCTTCTTCGGAGGTTTGTATGGCCTGCAATGCCGCTGGAGTAGTGGCCCACAGCAAAAGCGTCATGATTACCGCTGAAGTCAGACACCAGATGCAACTGGCTCCGATGACGAATGGCTCCAAGAAAGTAAGATAGATCGAGAACAGGGTCCCAATCCAGACCATTCCCCAGACCAGCAGGATCGTGGCGCGCTGATATTTTTGCGGACCATTGCGATTGAATAACCAGGCGATCAGGATTGCCAGGTAACCCAGCACGCCGACAACCCCGATCGGGATCACCCCAAACAGGTAGGCATATTTACTCTGCTGGACCGTATTACAATCGCCAACCGGACCGCACACAGCTTCAGCCTGGAATAGCTCGACGTAAGCAAGATAGAAAGCCACACCCAGGCCAAGGATGGAGATGACCGGCACAAACCACTCCGGGAAACGCGGCAAGCGCGGCGCTGAAGATACCATGAAGGCGTAACCCACGATCCCACCACTCACCAGCATACCCAGGAGGACAACCACAGCCAGGGTGTTGCCAGATAAGTCTTGTTTGAATCTAGCGACAAATCCCGATTCCTGGGGTTGTGCGGCCTCTGTGTTTGGCTCTGTCTCGGCTTGTTCTGCGACCACAGCGGTGGCTTCAGAGCTGCTAGCCGCTTCTCCTGGGGGAGGTTCAGCAGCCATCAATTCTGTCAGACCCGGCACTTGCGGCCAATCGACCCCTCCTGCAGCCAGCCCAGCTTCGACCATGCCCGGAAATTGTTCAGGGATTTCCTGTGAACCGACCAGGACAGTATCGCCGATGATCAGGGTCGGGACACCCAGGCGTTCTTCTGGAATTTGAAATGCCTGGATTGTCGCCTGGTAAAGAGCTGCACCTTGCTCAACCGAGACATCAATTCCAACAATTTCCAGTTTGCCTGCATATTGCTCAATCATCGGCGTCAGTGTTTCGGTAATTACTGCGTGGCAGTGTCCACAGCTTGGGCTGTAAAATAAAACTGCCCGTACAACCGCATCTGCAGCACGCACGCCTTGAAGAGCGCTCAACAATGCCAGCCCGACGGCCAATCCGGCAAGCAGCAGTTTAGCGATTAATTGACTAAATTTGGTCATACGTTATGGTTCCTGATCGGATTCCCAGCATGCTTATGAAAAGGCCGCCTCCTGGCTCGCGGAGACGGCCTGAACCAGGCATAATGATTATTTATGCCGGTAGTGGTTGGAGCAAGTTACTCCTTTTTATCAGCCTTATCGTTGCTGGATTTTTCTTCCTCTTCATCGCCCTGCAAGCCTTCTTTGAAGGAGCGGATACCCGAGCCGAGCTCACCAGCAATTTTGCCAATCCGGCCGACGCCAAAGAGTACCAGTACGATCACCAAGATGATGATTAATTCTGTGGGTCCTAAACGTCCGATCATATTATCTCCAATCTACTTGTTTATCGAACTATGGATTGATTGGCCTGAGGATCACCTTACAACCCTTACCCTGGAATTATACTAAAGAATTCCAGCTCAGATCGATGTATTTTGTCATGTTCTTAAGGGACGGATGGTATATAAAAGGCGCCAGTCAACACGGATTGGAGAATGCGAACACTGGCGCATCCCGGATTACCTCATCTGCTCGGCTTGTTTTCAGGGCATGCTTGAACTACTGGTAAAATTCAACCCGAGGATGTCGAAATTTTATGGCTGATCGAGCAGACATAACGATTATTGGCGGTGGTCTGGCTGGCAGCGAAGCTGCCTGGCAGGCGGCTGAGCGTGGTTTGCGGGTGGATTTATTTGAAATGCGTCCCACGCAGATGACCGGCGCTCATACTACTGGCTTACTGGCTGAATTGGTCTGTTCTAATTCTTTGGGATCAGCTTTGGTTGACCGCGCCCCCGGTTTATTGAAGGAAGAACTCCGCCGTATGGGTTCGCTCTTGATCGAATGTGCGGATACATCGGCAGTCCCGGCTGGACGCGCTCTGGCCGTGGACCGCCAGCTATTTGCCCAAATCGTCACCCAGCGCATCGAGAAACACCCCAGGATTCGTCTGGTGCGCCAGGAAGTGACAGAAATCCCTACCGTATTCAGCATAATTGCCAGCGGGCCATTGACCTCGCCATCTCTCTCGGCTGCGGTCGCGAAGCTGACAGGTATGGAATATCTGTATTTCTACGATGCCATTGCGCCGATCGTTGCTGCCGAATCGATCAATCTGGAAATCGCCTACCAGGCTGCTCGCTATGATCAAATCGATGCTGCCCCGGGTGATTATCTCAATTGCCCATTAGATCAGACCGGGTACATGTGTTTTTTGGAGGCTTTGCTCCAGGCTGAGCGGATTGACTTGCTTGAATTCGAATCTGAAATTGAGCAGGGCGTGCGGGCTGGCGCCGAACATTTCTTTGAAGGTTGCTTGCCATTGGAAATCCTTGCCCAACGCGATCCGCTGGCCTTAGCTTATGGCCCGTTACGCCCGGTTGGTCTGATTAACCCGCGCACGGGGCGCTGGCCGTATGCGGTGGTGCAATTGCGCCAGGATAATTTGGCTGCTAGCTTATATAATTTAGTTGGATTTCAAACAAACTTAAAATTTTCGGAACAGCAGCGCATTTTCCGTATGATCCCAGGCCTGGAGCAAGCGGAATTCACCCGCTTTGGGCAAATGCACCGCAATACATTTATCTTTTCACCATCGGTCTTGCTACCGAGTCTGCAACACTGCCAGCGCGAAAACCTGTTTTTCGCGGGTCAAATCACCGGCGTGGAAGGCTATGCCGGCAATATTGCGACCGGTTTGCTGGCAGGCTGGAACGCCGCCCGGGTTTTTAATGGCTTAGCGGCACTGACTTTGCCCGTCGATACCATGCTGGGCGCATTGTGTCACTACATCACGCATGCCAGCCCGCAAGATTTCCAACCTATGAAAGCCAATTATGGGATCATGCCGCCGCTGGAAGATAGTGAGGTGCGAGGCAGGCGCAATCGGGCAGTCGCCTTCAGTCAACGCGCCCTGGAGAGTCTGGACAATTATTTAAAAGGTGTGGGTGAGGTGCGATGAGAAAAAAACAATTGCTTATTCTGGCTGTTTGCGTGTGTATCGTCCTTTTTGTTGGTGTAGCCGCGGCAGCCGCATTTTGGGTTTGGGAAGAGCCGGCCAATACCGCGCAGCCTGAAAATTTTAATGGGGAACGCGCCTACCAGGATGTGCTCACACAGGTTGATTTTGGCCCACGTTTACCAGCCAGTGCTGCCCACGCCCAGACAATCGAATGGATCAAATCCAGCCTGACCAGCGCCGGCTGGCAGGTTGAAGTACAGGAGAGTGCCATTCAGGGGCAAACCGCCTATAATATTGTCGCCCGGTATGGGGCAGGCGAGCCATTACTATTGATCGGCGCGCATTATGATACGCGCATCTATGCCGACCGGGATCCGGATCCTGTGCAACGCACACAACCGGTGCCGGGCGCCAATGATGGCGCATCTGGCGTCGGCGTCTTAATGGAATTGGGCCGGGTTTTGCCAATGCGAATGGGCTTGCTGCAGGAGCAGCCCGGACAGGTGTGGCTGGTGTTTTTCGATGCCGAGGACAATGGGCGCATCCCCGGCTGGGAATGGATTATGGGCTCCACTGCTTTCGTAGAGCGGCTAACGGTGAATCCAGATGCTACGGTCATCGTAGATATGATCGGGGATGCAGATCTAAATATCTATTGGGAGAAAAATTCTGATCCAGATCTAAGCGCTGAGATCTGGCAAATCGCGGATCAATTAGGCTATGGAAAATACTTTATCCCAGAATACCGCTATAGCATCACCGATGATCACATTCCGTTCTTAAACGCAGGTTTGCCGGCGGTGGACATCATCGATTTTGATTATCCCTACTGGCATACCGTAGCCGATACCCCGGATAAGGTATCCGCAGCCAGCTTGCAGGTTGTTGGCGATACGCTAGTCGCCTGGATTGAGCAACGTCTGGGCCAGGTCGAGGCAGAAAACCCCTGACCGTTGGCAAAAACCCTTAGTGGGTTTAAACTTGTACCTATGCGTATTCAAGATGGTCTTCAGAGAATTCGTATTCCCTGGCTACAACAGGTTGCAGGGCAGATGGCACGCGGTACTGAGGTGCGGGAGAGCTTTACGGAGCAACTGGATCGATTTTACGACTTGCTGATCCAGGCAGTAGAGACAGGCGATCCGGCCTGGTTAGATCCCATTCTAGATGAGTGGGCGAGCGCGCGTACACAATCCGAGCTCAAACAAGAACTGCCCAGTCTGTCGCCTCTCCTTGATCAGATGGTTCTGGCTACGCACTCTCTGGCGCGACAGATTTTACCTGCTGAAGAAGCACTGGTCTTGATCGGAGCGGTCCTGCCGGGTTATATCCACGCCTATGCTTACACCAATCATCAAGAGACGCGCTTGAATTTTGAGAATTATTCACGCGAATTGCAGGCAGCCAAGCTTTCTCTGGAAAGATTGGACAAGAGTAAATCAGATTTCATTTCGATCGCTGCACACGAGCTCAAAACGCCCCTGACGCTCATCGAAGGGTATGGATCAATGCTGCAGGAAAACCTATCCAGTTCTGAGCAAGATGCCCGAATGGCCATTTTGCTGCGCGGGATTGGGAACGGAACCCGGCGCTTGCGTGAGATCATTGACGATATGATTGATGTGTCAATGATCGATAATAACATTTTGGCGCTGAACTTTCAGCCAGCCTGGATGAACCGGATTATTGATCTGATCGTGCGCGAGTTCGCTGCTACTATCGCAGATAGGCACCTGAAATTGGTAGTGCATCCATTTGCGGGGATGAGTTCGATGATCTATGCTGATAGCGAGCGCCTTTACCAGGCTTTCCGCAATCTGATCTCCAATGCCATCAAATATACGCCCGACAACGGGGAAATCCACGTTGATGGTCGCAGCCTGCCTGGATTTCTGGAGATAACCATTCAAGATACCGGTATTGGCATCGCATTAGAAGACCAGCCCCGCATCTTTGAGAAATTTGGGATTGTGCGCGATGCCTCTCTACATTCTAGCGGCAAAACAAAATTCAAAGGTGGCGGCCCTGGGTTGGGCTTGGCGATCGCTAAGGGTATCGTGGACGCACATGGCGGCACAATCTGGGTTGAATCGGAGGGCTATGATGAAGAAACCTGCCCTGGGACAACTTTCCACGTGTTGATTCCGAGTCGTTCAAATCCTCCAGACGACCGGATAGCGCAAATTTTTGAAGGGATGAGCGAAATGCTAGCCTCAGTGCTTGAGGCAGAGACGGCCACCCACCCGCCCCCAGAATCTGGAAATACGCCAGGATAGGAAAAATACCCATATGGCTAAGAAACTTGCAGTACCCACCCGACCACCCCGCGAGCGGGCGTTTATGGTCGGTGTAGAAATTTATAAAGCCGAGAACTTACTGCCGCTGGACGCCTCGTTAACCGAGTTGGCTTTGCTGGCAGATACAGCCGGCTTGGAAGTCGTCGGTGAGGCAACACAGAAACTGGATCATCCTCACCCACAAACATTTATCGGACCGGGTAAGGTAGAAGAAGTACGCGCGCTATCGGAAGAGTTACAGGCAGAAGTAATCTTATTCGATGAGGAGTTATCGCCACGCCACCTGCGCGAGCTGGAAAAGATTTTTACGGGCAAGGTGCGTATCCTGGATCGGACTGCGCTGATCCTGGATATCTTTGCACAACATGCCAGCACGAGTGAAGGCGCGTTACAGGTCGAGCTGGCGCAGTATGAATATCGCCTGCCGCGCCTGACACGCGCCTGGACGCACCTGGCTCGTCAGGCAGGCGGCGGAGGTGGGCGTTCCGGTAGCGTCGGCGGGGTGGGTTTGCGCGGTCCCGGTGAAACTCAGCTAGAGGTGGACCGGCGAGAAATTCGCCGGCGCATTGATCGGCTCAAGGCTGATCTTGAAAAGGTGCGTGTTCACCGCCAACAGTATCGCTCTCGTCGCAAGCAATCCCGCATCCCCGTGATTGCTTTGGTGGGGTATACCAATGCCGGAAAATCAACCCTGCTCAATAAGCTAGCTTCGTCGGATGTATATGTCGCCGACCAGTTGTTTGCAACCCTTGACCCAACGACACGGCGGGTTGAGCTGCCGGGTGGGCATGTGGCGCTCTTCACCGATACAGTAGGTTTTATCCAGAAACTGCCTACGACCCTGGTAGCGGCTTTTCGGGCAACCCTGGAAGAAATCGCCGAAGCAGATCTTCTGCTTCACATCGTCGATATCACCCATCCGCATGCACAAGCCCAGGCCGATGCCGTATTTCAAACGTTATCCAAGATCGAGGCTGATCATATCCCCGTCTTGACCGTGTTGAATAAAGTCGATCAGATGAGCAATCCCGAACAGGCGGTTGAGGCGGTGGCGGCTTACCCGAACACAGTCGCTGTCTCCGCCCTGACCGGATTTGGGATCGACGAGTTATTGCGTAAGGTGGGAACGGTCTTGTACGAAACCTATACCCCGATACATGTGTTCTTGCCATTTCAAGAAGGCGGTTTGATCTCCAGCTTCCACGAGTATGGACAGGTCGAGCATATAGAAAATGTGCGCGGTGGGGTGCGTATCAAAGGGCGTATACCAGGCCGCCTGCTGGCAGGCTATAAAGCCTTTAAGTACCTGGAAAAACCGGTCACCGATGAGCCAATCGAGGGGGAATGAGAGGTTTCTATGGTCAATTGGTTTAACCGCTTTCTGGATCAGGTTTCAGACTTCCTGGCGCACCGTAAAGGATTACTGCCCATCCTGGGTCTGGTGTTGATCGTTGCCAACCTGGTGCTGGAATTTGTTTTACCCGGCTCCTGGTTGACCTCAACAGATCTGCTGTTGCAGCTTGGTTTGATCCTGGCAATTTTGGGGTTTTTACTGGCCTGGGCATTATGAGCGGGATTTCTTACCTCACCCAATTAGCCTGTCCTGAATGCGGTTTGAGCGTTTCGGCGGATCAAATCCAAACTTTCTGCACGGCCTGTACTTCGCCCTGGCTGGCGAAATATGATTTGGCTGCCGTCAGACAAGTGCTGGATCGCGACCAGATGCACAGCCGGCCGAAGGGTATGTGGCGTTGGGCTGAATTACTCCCTGTGCGGGAGCCTACCAACCGCATCACTTTAGGCGAAGGTGATACCCCACTGCTCAAATTAGAGCGCCTTGGCGCACAGCTCGGATTGGACAACCTGTACCTGAAAGAGGAAGGCGTCAATCCTACCGGATCGTTCAAGGCGCGTGGTCTGGCGGCTGCAATTGCTAAAGCCAAAGAATTAGGCATCCGCAAAGTGATCATCCCCACTGCCGGAAATGCCGGCGGGGCGCTGGCAGCCTATGCAGCGCGAGCGGGAATGCAGGCTTGCGTGGTGATGCCAGAAGATACGCCGCGCGCCAATTGCATTGAAAGTGAGATCGCTGGGGCAGAGGTGCTTCAGGTGCAGGGGAACATCTCGGATGCGGCGAAAATTGTCGCCCGGCGCGCTCAGAATGAAGGCTGGTTTGATGTTTCAACTTTCAAAGAACCCTACCGGCTTGAAGGTAAGAAAGTGATGGGCTACGAGCTGGCAGAAGCATTTACCTGGCGACTGCCGGATGTGATCATCTATCCGACCGGAGGGGGGACAGGTTTGGTGGGTATGGCTAAAGCTTTCGATGAGTTAGAAGCGCTGGGATGGCTGGAAAACAGCCAGCGCCCGCGCCTGGTCTCTGTTCAGGCGTCGGGTTGCGCTCCGGTGGTCAAGGCGTTTGATATAGGTGCTGTGGATTGCGAGTTCTGGGTTGGGGCGCACACGGTGGCTTCCGGTCTGCGAGTCCCGAAAAGTTTTGCTGGGCGCTTGATCTTGCGCGATATCCGCCGCTCTTCCGGTACAGCCCTGGCGGTGGAAGATAAGCTGATCCTGAAAGCCCAGCGCAATCTGGCTCAAGTTGAAGGTGTGTTTGGAGCGCCAGAAGGCGCGGCGACACTGGCTGCGGTTGATCTGCTGCACGAACGCGGCTGGATCGCAGCTCATGAGTATGTCGTCTGTTTTAATACTGGGATGGGATTGAAGTATATCTGAAAATTGTTATTCAGCTTTTCTGTATTGCTGGCAGTTTGAAAAAAACCGGATACAACAAGGTGGTTCGTGGAGGCAAGAAACGCACGAACCACCTTTCGAAATCATCCTTAAAATTTGTGCGCAGTTATATCTTAGGCCCAGCAGCCACAACTTCCGCGGGGGTGTCACCGGCAAATTTCTTGAAGTTATCGATAAACCGGGAAGCCAGGGCGCGGTAGCGCTTCATGTAATCCTCACGGCTGTGCCAGGAAGAGGCAGGATCGAGCACGCCTTCGGGGATATCCGGGCAAGTTTTCGGTACCTGGAAGCCAAAGATTGGATCGGTGGTGTATTCAACATCATTCAGCTCGCCGTTCAATGCAGCATTCAGCATGCGGCGCGTATAGCGGATGCTGATGCGTTTGCCCACACCGTAAGGGCCGCCCACCCAGCCGGTGTTGATCAACCAGCAGGTGACGTCGTAGCGCTGTACTTTACGCTTGAGCAGGTCAGCATAAAAACTGGGGTGGTGTACCATGAAAGGCCCACCAAAGCAGGTGCTGAATGTGTGCTCAGGCCTTTCACCCACGCCCGGTTCGGTGCCGCCACCTTTGGCGGTATAGCCAGAAATGAAATGGTATAGTGCCTGGTCCGGAGATAAGCGGGCGATGGGGGGCATCACACCGGAAGCATCGCAGGTGAGCATAATCACATTTTTGGGGTGCCCGGCGCGCTTATCTGGCAGAGCGTTGGCGATGTAATCGAGCGGGTAGGAAGCGCGTGTATTTTCGGTGAATTGGTCATCGTCCAGATCAATATAGCGGGTGATGGGATCGTAGACAACGTTTTCCAGGATCGTGCCAAAGCGCTCGGTGCAGGCGTAGATCTCCGGTTCAGCGGTGGGGGAGAGGGCGATCACTTTCGCATAGCAGCCATTCTCGAAATTGAAAATTCCCTCATCGCTCCAGCCATGCTCGTCGTCTCCAATCAAGTTGCGTTGTGGGTCGGCGCTCAGGGTGGTTTTACCGGTACCGGAGAGACCAAAGAACAATGCTGTATCCCCGGCTTTACCGACATTTGCGGAACAATGCATGGGCATCACCCCTTCCAGGGGCAGCAGGTAATTCATGATGGTGAAGATCGATTTCTTGATCTCGCCTGCATAGCCTGAATTGCCGACAATGCACAATTTCTGGTCGAAATTGATCACGATGGCTGTATTCGAATTGGTGCCGTCGATTTGGGGGAGCGCCTTAAAGTTTGGCACCGCGATCAGCGTGAACTCGGGGACGTGCCTGCGATATTCATCCGCCGTGCGTGGGGGTATAAACATATTACGTGCAAACATGCTATGCCAGGCATGCTCGGTGATGATGCGAATGGGCAGGCGAAAATTCGGATCAGCGCCTGCAAAGCAATCCTGGACAAACACATCCCGGCCTTGCAGGAATCCCTGCACACGGTTAACCAAATCGTTAAACTTGGCGGTATCATAGGGGCGATTGTACTGCCCCCACCAGATATGCCCCTCGGTGCTGGGCTCACGCACGATGAATTTATCATTGGCTGCCCGGGCGGTATGCTGACCGGTATTGACGACCAGGGGACCCAGGCGGGTGATTTTGCCTTCGTTGCGGAAGATGGCTTCTTCACATAACGCTTCCGTAGGCAGGTTCCAGTACACCTTGCCCAGGTTACTCAACCCAAGATTTTCTAAGCCGAAATCTGCTTTCAGTGCCGCAGCTTGCGCTGCCGCAGGGGTTTTGATGTCCAGGAGGTTGTTCATAGCCAGTCCCTGATCAGCTTGCGGTCTCCAATATAAATTTCATTTGACGTATTGGGGTCTAACGCCCACTTCATACGCTCAATAGCGGTCATTAATTCCTTGACTGACCCAGCATAGCTGAGACGCAAATGGCCTTCCATGCCGAACTCCTTCCCTGGGACGGTTACGACCAGGGCTTTGCGCAGCAGGAATTGCGATAATTCGACCGATTTGTTCGAGTAAGCCCTGAAATCAGGCAAGATGTAGAATGTGCCGTCGGGGATATTGGTGCGGATCCCGGTGAAGGATTTCAGCTCCTGTACGATGATATTGCGATTGTTCTCCATGGTCAGGCGCAGGTTTTCTACAATACTCTGCATACCTGTCAAGGCGCCTTCGGCAGCAGATTGCAGCACCATGGACGTGCAAGATGAGGTTTGCGACTGCACATTGGTCATCACTTCCACCAGTCGGCGGCTGGCAATCACCCAACCGATGCGAAAACCGGTCATGCCATACAGTTTCGATACGCCGTTAACCACAATCAGCATGGAATTGTCGATATCGCGATCGGTGTACGCGTAGCCAGGCGCCCATTTCTTGGCGTCGAACACCAGCTTGTGATAGATATCGTCCATGATGAGGTAAATTTTGCGTCGTTCGCAGTAGTCGACAATTTCAGCGATAAAGGATGCCGGGTAAAGCGCCCCCGAAGGGTTGTTGGGGCTGTTAATGATGATTGCCCGCGTGTACGAGCTGGTAGACTGCTCGATGTCCGCCATGCGTGGGTAAAAGCCACCGTCCTCCGGGGCCACAATGACGGGGATGCCATAGCACATCTTGATCATTTCTGGATAGCTCACCCAGTAAGGCGCCAGGACGATCACTTCATCCTGTGGATTGAGAATACTGAAAAGAATGTTGTAGAGCGATTGTTTGGCGCCCGCCGAAACAATCACATTCTCGGGGGCGGGCAAACGGTTGTAGTTGTCTTCGGTGTAATTGATGATTGCTTTCTTCAGAGACGGTGTGCCATCCGGTGGTGTATATTTCACATCCCCTGTATTGAGTTTAGCAGCAGAGCTCAGGATGGCTGCGATTGGCGCTTTATTTTTTGGTTCCCCAATGCCAAGGTTGATGACTGGCTCGCCTTTTTGGCGGAGCAACCTGGCCTCTTCATTCAGACTGAGCGTAGGTGAGGCTGCAATCGAACGAGCGAGTTTGCTGATATTCATTTTGTAAACACTCTCCTGTGTTTGCCTCGCAGATTGGTAGAAAAATGCGGTTTTCAGTTTAGTCCAATTTAGGAGGCTAGTCAATGTGACTTTTATCGCTGAACTATTCACCTGAAATCACGATTTCTGGCAGAACCAGCTTTGTCATGCAGAGAGGACTTGCCTTGTGGCATAATACGCTGTGTTCACATAGCTTAAAGTAAGCGTCCTCATTCAGTGGGGATATGCAATGATTGGTACATCCATGGTGGCATCCGGTATACTGTCCAAAGAGTTTAGTGAATATTGTTTCAAGCTGGGTTTCACGGGGGAGATTCAGACTGACCTGGTTACGCGTTTGCTCTACAGCACCGATGCATCCATCTATCAGGTTGAACCATTGGGTGTAGCTTTTCCGCGCAATCAAGACGACCTGCAAATCGCCGTCCAGGTGTGCGCCGCACAGGGCATACCGGTACTGGCGCGTGGTTCGGGCTCCAGCCTGGCAGGCCAGGCGATTGGGCCGGCTTTGATCCTGGACTGTGCACGCTATCTGACCGCCATCCACGAAATTCAGCTCAATGATCCCGCCTCACCGGCGAGTGGGGGGAGTGCGCTGGTTGAGCCGGGCGTCATCCTTGACAATTTGAACCGGGCAGCCCGGGCAGTGGGCTTGCAGTTTGGCCCGGACCCCGCCTCTTCCGAACGAGCCACGCTGGGAGGCAGCCTGGCAAATAATGCGACCGGGGCGCACTCCATTCAATACGGGATGGCTGCGGATCATCTCCAGGCTGCGCAGGTGATCTTATCTGATGGCAGCCTGGTCCACTGGCAGGAAGAAAGCCTTGAGCATCTTGCCCAACGAGCTGGGCGACAATCAGAAAAGCCTGATCGGGCGGCAGCGATTGAGCGTGTCGCGCTGCACATCCGCGATCAGTATGGGGATTTGATTCGAGAACGCTGGCCGCGCACCTGGCGGCGCGCATCTGGCTATAGCCTGAATTATTTGTTACCCTGGTCGGCAAGCATGCCGCCCAATTGGGAGTATTCAACCTATCCGGATTTGAAGGCGGGCCACATCAACCTGGCGCACCTGCTGGCAGGCTCGGAAGGAACCTTGGGCATCCTCAGCCTGGCGACTGTGCGGCTCGTCCCCTTACCACACCATACCATCCTGGGTGTCCTGCACTACGCCAGTGTGCCTGAGGCCTGTGATGCGGTTGTAGATCTATTGGCCTCAGGTCCTTCAGCCATCGAGCTGATTCCGCAAACGATCATTCGCGCTGCGCGCTCATTGGCGGCCTATGCCAGCCTGGTGGATTGGGTGCAGGGCGACCCACAGGCATTATTGGTGGTTGAGTTCAGCGGCGAAGACCCGGATCAACTGCTCCAGCAAGCCCTCGCCTTGGGGGATCAGGTTTTAATCGCTGAAACCGCTGCAGACCAGAAAAAAATCTGGGCTGTGCGAAAAGTAGGTTTGGGCTTGCTAAACGCGCGCCACGGACAACCTAAACCGGTGGCTTTTATTGAAGACCTGGCTGTTCCTGTTGAACGCCTGGCTGAGTTCGTGCGCGCCATGGATACCATCCTGCGGGCATACGGCACAACTGCTGAGATATATGCTCACGCCTCTGCGGGCTGCCTGCATATCCGGCCAATACTGGATCTGAAACAGCCGGCTGGAGAGTCCTCCCTGCGCGCCATTGCCCAAGAAGCTGTCAGGCTGACCATCCGCCTGGGTGGATCGGTCAGCGGTGAGCACGGCGACGGTCTGGCGCGTTCCGAGTGGCTGGATGAGTTATTTGGCGATGAGTTGGTGGCAGCGATGCGCACCTTGAAAACCGCCGCAGACCCGCATAATCTGCTCAATCCCGGAAAGATCGTGTCTGCTGGAGAGTCAAGCCTGCCCAGAATGGATGCCGCCCTGCGCTACGGCAGCCAGTATACTGCCGGCCCATGGCAGCCGGTCTTTGCCTATTCAAATCAAGTCAATCTACAGGAAGCCATCGAACAGTGTAATGGCGCAGCCGTATGCCGCAAATATACCGGGGTCATGTGTCCTTCCTTTCAGGCCACGCAGGATGAGATGCACAGCACGCGCGGGCGGGCAAACTTGTTGCGGGCGATGATCTCGGGTCGCTTTCCTGCCCAACAGGTGGCGGAAAAGGCGGTCTATGAAGCGATTGATCTCTGTCTGGCATGCAAAGGCTGTAAAGCTGAATGTCCCTCTGCAGTGGACATGGCGAAGCTGCGCTACGAATTCCTGGCTTATTACTTCAGCAAGGAATCCGCCAGCCATGCCCGGCATCGTGTGCGAGATTACCTGTTTGCATATATCGGAACAATTGCCGGGTTCGTCTGGCCCTTCGCGCCGCTGGCAAACAAAGTATTGGCAACCAGGTGGTTCGCCTCCTTGGCGGATTCCTATCTGGGTCTGGCGCAGCAGCGTAAACTCCCTAATTTTCACAGACCCTTACGTCATCAACGGATCGATAAGAAATGGTCTTGGGGTAAACCTGTTGAAAAGGTGTTTTTCTTATCGGATGCATTTACTGAATATTTCCAACCCTGGGTTGGGCAGGCAGCTCTGGCTGTGTTGCGAGCTGCTGGTTGCGAAGTGATCCGTCTGCCGGTCATCGGTGCAGGGCGTACGCTGATCTCCAAGGGTTTTCTGATGCCTGCCCGATCTCACGCAGCGCGACTGGTAAAGGCGATTCATCAGCGTGATCCTGGCGGAGAAATCCCAGTTGTCGGGGTTGAGCCATCAGAGATCTACACGCTGATGGATGAATATCTCGA
>Ga0105100_10001149_pt1 | contig 15621 bp, 15 predicted proteins | sample PPLLak12cMay2015_2_FD_87033 | JGI IMG/M metagenome (GOLD analysis project Ga0105100, IMG submission 87033) | Freshwater sediment microbial communities from Prairie Pothole Lake near Jamestown, North Dakota, USA - PPLs Lake P8 Core (1) Depth... | ecosystem: Environmental > Aquatic > Freshwater >...
AATATCCCCGGGGTCAAGACCTTCGAATACACGAAGATCATCGGCCTGGAGAGCATCGAGTTCGGCACGGACGTTCTCATCGACGACTTCGTCCTCCTTTATGCCAAGAAGAAGATGAGAATCGGTAACCACGTGCATATCTCCTGCTTCACGTCGATCACGGGCGGCGAGGAATTCACGATGGGCGACTTCTCGGGCATATCGCAGGGCTGTCGCATTCTGACCGCCACAGATGTTTACAAAGATTGGGGGTTTGGAAATCCTACAATCCCGGAGAAGTGGAGAAACATCAAGCGATCCCCTATCCACGTCGGCCGGTTTTGCATCGTGGGAGCCAATAGCGTCGTTCTGCCGGGGGTCAGGATCGGGGAGGGAGCGATGGTCGGCGCATGCTCGGTCGTCACGCGGGATTTGGATCCCTGGGGCGTCTACATTGGCAATCGAAGGATCGCGGAACGAAATAAGAAAGGGGTCCTGGCGACATATGGAAAGTACTGTGATGAGCATGGCATACAAGACATATCTCAAGCCGTTTGACGAACCGATCTACATAGCGCGGCCGCTCCTGCCCGACCTGGCCGATGTCACCAGACAGCTTCAAGAGGTCTGGAATTCGCAGTGGCTGACAAACAACGGGCCTAAGCACCAGGCTCTCGAGCAAGCCCTTCAATCGACGCTCTTGGTTCCTCACGTGTCGCTCTTCAACAACGGCACGATTGCCCTAGTGGTCGCGTGCCGCAGCCTGCGTTTGTCAGGCGAGGTGATCACGACGCCTTTTACCTTCCCGGCCACGTCTCACGTTTTGACCTGGAACAACATCAAGCCGATCTTCTGTGACATCGACCCGGTCACGATGAACCTGGATGCGGACAAGATCGAGTCGCAGATCACTCCTGGAACGACGGGCATACTGCCTGTCCACGTGTACGGGACGCCATGTGACGTGGGGCGAATCCAGGAGATCGCCGATCGCTACGGATTGAAGGTCATCTACGACGCCGCACATGCGTTTGGGGTGGAGGTCAACGGCACCGGCGTCGGCAACTTCGGCGATGTCTCCATGATGAGCTTTCACGCGACGAAGACGTTCCATACGGCCGAAGGCGGAGCGCTGCTCTACCGGGACAGCCACCTGAGGGAGAGAATCGAGTTTCTCAAGAACTTCGGCATCAAGAACGAGGAAGAGGTGGTGATGCCTGGAATCAACGGCAAAATGAACGAGATTCAGGCGGTGATCGGGCTGGAAGTGCTCAAATGCCTTGCGAAGGATACCTCCGTGCGACAAGATCTCGTCGGGATCTACCGGGCCTGCCTGGCGGACGTGGAGGGCGTTACGCTGCTGCCCGAGCCACCGGGAGTGAAAGGCAATTACCAGTACTCTGTTCTTCGCGTGAACCCACGCGACTTCGGGTGCTCGCGCGACGAGGTCCAGGCACAATTCAGGAAGTACAACGTGTTCACCCGTAAGTACTTCTACCCTCTGTGTAGCGACTACCCCTGTTACCGCCATATCCCCTCGGCATCGCCGGCGAACCTGCCGGTTGCGCAGCAGGTGGTGAAGGAGGTACTGTGCCTCCCACTGTATGGAAAACTCACTCCTGACGACGTCGAGCGAATCTGCGCCATACTGAAGACCTTCCGAAGAAAGCGGGGTGCGTAGATGGCCCGGGTGAGCGTCGTCATCGCATCCTACAATCACGGGAAGTACATTGGTGAAGCGATCGAAAGCGTCCTGAGCCAGGACTACCAGGATTTTGAGATCGTGATCACGGACGATGGCTCCACGGATGACAGCGTCGCCCGGATCAGGAAATTCACGGACCCGAGAATCAAGCTGTTCTGCTTCCCGGTCAATCGCGGCGCGTGCACGGCGACGCGCCACTGCCTTGAGAACGCCAGTGGACACTACGTCGCGATCCTCAGCTCGGATGACGCTTTTCTGCCGGGCAAACTGACCCGGCAGGTGCAGTTCCTGGCTGCCCATCCTGAGGTGGGGGCCGTCTTCGGGCGTGCGACCGTTGTCGATGCCGACGGAAACAGCCTCGCGGGACGCACGACGCGAGCCTACGTGACCGTGTTTGATCAGCCGAACCGCTCCCGCTTCGAATGGCTGAACTACTTCTTCTTCCAGGGTAACTGCCTGTGCCACCCGACGCTGCTGATTCGAAGAGAGTGCTACGATACGGTCGGATTCCTTGACGAACGATACGCCCAGTTGCCCGATCTGGATTTCTGGGTCCGGCTGTGCATGCGGCATGAAATCCATATTTTACAGGAGCCGCTGATCCGCTTTCGTCTCCACAGCGCCGAAGGGAACGCCAGCGGGAAGACGCCGCCAAAGGTGCGACGCGCGCGGTGGGAATATCGACACCTGCTCGACCACTACCTGAAGATCGACAGCCCGCAGACCCTGCGGAAGATATTCCCCGACGCCGGCAAGTATAGCGAGGAGATCGATCCGCAACTGATTTCCTACGTGTTGGCGAGGATAGCGATCGAGACGCCGCCCCCCTCGCAGGTCCGGCAGATGTTCGGGATTGAGACGCTGTTTACGCTGCTCCAGGACGACGCGACGGCGCAGAAGGTCGCCGCCACCTTTGGATTCACGTACCGCGACTTCATCGAACTGACGGGCCGTTACGACCTTTTCGGCATCGGCGAAATCAATGAACTGCGAGAGAGAATCAAACACCCGCTGCGGTCGTTGACCAGACGCTTGACCGGCTCGTTCAAAAAATGAAACTGCTCATCCTGACAAACAATCCGGAACGGGCGAGCTTTCGCCAGCGCATCGGGGTTTACCTCGACATTCTCGCCGCCCACGGTATCGACAGCGAGGTCGCCGTTCTGCCCAAAGGAGTCTTCGCCCGGCGCAGGCTGTTTCGGCGGGCCGGCGACTTTGACGGCGTCTTTCTCCATAAGAAGACGTTGACCGCGCACAACATGCGGTGTCTGCGGCGTCACAGCAGGCGGCTCATCTACAACTTCGATGACGCCGTCATGTACAGCGACAAGCGCCCGGGCGTCCACAGCCGGACCCACGCCTCCCGGTTCCGTAGGCCGGTACAGCAGGCGGATCTGGTCATCGTGGGCCGCGGCTATCTCGCGGGCCTCGCTAGGCCATTCAATGCGAACGTTCGAGTTCTGCCGCTCGGGCTGGACCTCCGGGACTACGGCGTCGATTCCCTCCCCACGCCCGACGGCAAGGTCCGGCTGGTCTGGATCGGCAGCGAGAGCACCCTTGGCTACCTGGAGACAATCAGGCCTGCCATTGAGCGAATCGTCGCCCGCTGTGACAATGTTGTGGTCCGTATCATTGGTGATGCATTCCCCGACTGGCCGGGCCTGCCCGTGGAGCAGGTCCCGTGGTCACCGCAGTCACGCCGCACCATGCTGGCCACCAGCGACATCGGCCTGGCGCCCCTGCCGGACAATCCCTTCACGCGCGGCAAGTGCAGTTTCAAGGTGCTGGAGTACTCCGCCTCCGGCCTGCCTGTCGTTGCCTCGCCGATCGGCACCAACGCAGAGTACGTCGAGGACGGCGTCACCGGATTCCTGGCCACGACGACCGACGATTGGGTTGACAAGATCGTGCAACTGGTCGAGAATCCCGAGCGACGGCGGTCGATGGGCCGCGCCGGGGCCGAGCGGGCCCGGGGATTCGACGTCAACGTGGTCGGCGAGGAACTGTGCAGCCTCATCGCCACGTGCCTGCAAGAGAAGTGGATCGCACGGCGTGAGGACTGATCGCCGGACTTGAACTGAAGGGATGCATTGGGTGCTTGCCAGCCTGCGGCGTCATCTCAAACAACGGTTGTCCTTCCTGAAGAGGCGCCTCGTGTGTCCGCCGTACCCTGTGAGCGACAGCAGGGAGGTGCTTCTGCACATCGGCTGCGGCAAGATCGACAGTCCGGAGTTCATCAATATCGACGCGCAGCCTTACGCCCACGTCCACATCGTGACCGACGACATCCGCCGGCTGCCCGGCTTCGCAGACGGCACGGCGGACCTTGTCTACATGTGTCACGTGCTCGAACACATGCGGGCGCCGGACGTGGAGGCGGTCCTGCAGGAAATGAAGCGGATTCTGAAAATCGGCGGCGTCCTGCGGCTCTCCGTTCCCGATTTCGACCGTTTGCTCGCCGTGTACAAGACGGCCGGCAACGACCTCATCGCCATCCACACGCAATTGATGGGCGGACAGGACTCGCCGTACAACGTGCACTACTGCGCGTTCAATCACAGGTCGCTGTCGGAGTTGTTGAAACGGGTCGGATTCACCGACGTCAGGCCGTGGGATCCCGCCAATTGCCGACATCACGACTTCAAGGACAAGGCGTGCAAGGTCATGACGGTCGGCGGCCAGTCGTTCGCTATCAGCCTGAATCTCGAGGCCGTCAAGTAACCTGCCGTGAAGGAAGACGTGAGTATGTCCAATCCCATCGGGGTCTTTCTCAAGAAGCTGATCCTCGGCAAGCCGAAGAACCTCGTGTCTCTGGAGGACCCCTTCGTTCAGATGCAGCGGCTGCTCCAGGGCCGGCAGGTGACCGGCATTCTCGACGCCGGCGCCAGTCACGGGCGCATCTCCGGGAAATTCATCCGCGGATTCCCGCAGGCGGAAGTCTTCGCATTCGAGCCGAATCGCCGGTACAGCGAGACATTGCTGGAATACGCCCGCGCGGAGCCCCGGTTTCATCCGTACTTCGTCGCCCTGTCCGATCAAACCGGCCGAGCTCGCCTGAATCTGACGTCCGCGCCGGGCTCCACATCGCTCCTGACCCCCAACCAGCGGATGCGCGAGCTGTTCAGTACGGACGCCGCCGTGGAGAGCAGTGCCGAGGTGGATGTGACCACCATCGACGACTGGGTGCAGTCCAACAGCCGCCCGGCCCTCCAGATCATGAAGTTCGATATCCAGGGCGCCGAGCTCAAAGCGCTGTGCGGGGCCACTCGCACCCTTCACGAGTCCACGTCGCTCGTTTACATCGAATTGTGGTTCAATCCGGGCTACGAGGGAGGGCCGCTCTATGGCGATATCGACTCGTTCCTGCGCTCCCAGGGATTCGTGCTCTTCGACATCTACAAGCCGAAGTACGACCCCCGGGGTCTGCTCACATGGGCCAACGCCATCTTCGTCAATCCCGCGCGCGTCCCGATATGACGGGATTGATTCACGCCCAGCCTTTGCGGCGGAAGCGCCGGCGTGTACGCGTCATGATCCGCACCGCCCACGGCCTGTAAGCAGCGCAGACTGACGGGTTCGCAAGCATGTAGGCCTGGAAGAACCTCATCCGGTCTGTCCGGCTGATCTCCGGGGGCAGCATGTTGATCTGAACGAGGTTCTTCAGCCGCAGCCGCCGAGGAATCCATCGCCATTTCCGGGTGCGCTCGTTGTCGATGAAGAAGAACTCCCAGTCGCCGGCCGCTCTGCGAGCCAGGACGTTTCCTGGCCGAAGATCGCCGTGAACGATGCCGGCCCTGTGCATCCGTCCGATCGTCCGCCCGAGCGATCTCAGAAGGTCACGCCGGTCACGCAGGGTGCAGGGGCTCTCACTGGACCGACGCGAAGTCAGGTATTCAAAGGCGGGCCGAGCATCCGCGACTTCTTCCGTGACGAGAAAGGCGCATTGCCTGCCCACTCGCCCCGCCGCGACCACCGTGGGCGAGAGGAAACCGGCATCCGCCAGCATGAGCGAAGCACGAAGCGCCCGCATCGCCCGGCCGGGACCGAAAAGCTCCTTGAACCAGTCCAGCCACGACCGCCTGACATACTCCTTGAAGTAGAGCGTTCGTTCGCCGCTGCCGCATTTCGCTCGAAAGCGCAGAACGTGGGAATTCTGTGACGATTCCACGCTCTGGGCCGCAAATTGCCGGCGAACGCCCTCCCGACCATCACGCAAGGATTCCGCAAGCTCATCCCCACAGGGAAGGCGACTGTTGAGATACATCTGCCCGTCGACCGTCGTTCTCAGGGTGAAGACCCGCTCTCCGGATTGGCCGGCGTCGCGTGACATCCCGCCGCCGTCCCGCAGTACCGGCAGGTCGACCATGCCCCGAAGGAATCTGGCGATGTCACCCTTGCGTCTGCGGCGGTGTAGCCACTCCCAGCGGTGGGTTTCGATGCCGTCGAGGTCCGTCAGCACCGCCCTACCCGCGACCGAGAGAATGTTCGTGTGTTTCGTGTCTCCATGACTGATGCCGTGCAAGCCCAGCCGGTCGATCAGCCCGAGGGTCTGATGAATCAGGCGGCGTTTGCGGCCCGTCGGGACCGCGACGTCATCCAGCACGCAATCCAGATTTGGGCCATCCACATATTCGGTGATCAGCCAGGACCGCCACAGCAGCGGGCCGTGATACTCGTCGATGCAGGCGATCGGTCGCGGCGTGGGAATGCCCAGCGCCAGCAGCCGCTGCCCGTTCCGCCAACCACGACGGGCGCGCGAGCCTTTGATCGTGTGGCGCAGCGAATGGAGCAGGCCCATATGATTGTATCGTTTGACCACCACGTCGCGCCCGGCCCACTGCACGCGATACACGTCGGTGAGGTCGTGCCTCTTGAGGCACTGGCCGCGGTCGAGGGATGGGTCGAGGACGGCATCGAGGGCGGGGACTTCGCCGTCCGTGCAGAGAGAGGCGTCGATCTGGCCGACGTATCGGGCGCCACCGGCCTGCGGCGCACATGGCGCCGGTGCCCCTGCCGACTCCTCAGGAGGGTGCAACAGGGCAAAACGCCTCGTCTCGTGCCGTCGCGCTGCCCCGCTCACACGACTGTACCGCTGGCGCCCATGGCGAGCCCCGGATTGATCCGTCAACTGCATGCACGCGATTAGACTGCATCCGGCCGGGATTGTCAACAGGCCCTTGCCCGCCGCCGGGTCGCGTCATAGAATCTCTGCGGACTCCCGTGCGACTTGGGTGAACAGCCGCGTCGAGGAGATCCATCTGTGGAGCGCAGACAAAGATGTTGACCATCGTGGTGTTCGCTATCGTGGCGTACCTCGTGGGCGCGATTCCGTTCGGGATTATCATCGCCCGGGCGCATGGCAAGGATTTGCGAGCGATAGGATCGGGCAATATCGGGGCAACGAATGTGGCCCGGGCGCTCGGCCGCAAGTGGGGCTACATCTGCTTCGCCCTCGACGTGCTCAAGGGCCTGGTCCCGATGCTCGCGTTCGGCACGGTCGCCCTGCCACGCATGACAGTTCATGGACCCGCGCTGATGGCCTCCTGGCTGCTCGTCGGGATCATCGCCATCCTCGGTCACATCTTCCCCGTCTATCTCGGCTTCAAAGGCGGCAAAGGCGTCTCCACCAGTTTCGGCGTCGCCCTGGGCCTGTGGCCCTACTTCACGATCCCCGGCCTGATCGCTTTCGGCGTCTGGGTGATTCTCGTCCTGACCTTCCACTACATCTCACTGGCTTCCATCTTCGCCTCCCTGATGTTCCCAATCGCCCTGATCGCCGGCACTCTCGTGATGCCCACCTGGACCGCCGACACGCTCTACCCCCTCTTTATCGCCGCGATCCTGATCCCCATGCTGGTCATCGTCCGCCACCGCGAAAACATCAAAAGACTCCTGGCCGGCGAAGAATCCAAAATCCGCCCCAAACACCTGACCACCTGACGCCCGCGTAGACGCGACGATCTCGTGTAACCTACGCCGTGACAAGGGTTTATCTCAGCCGGCAGCGACCGGAAGAAGTTGCATTCCGGCCGGAACCAGCGTGCGAAACGAAGCCACCTCCCGGAGAAAAGCTAACCTGGCGAGTCGGATGCACGGTATTGGAGCAGAATTTTGGCGCCGGGCTTGCGTCGGGCTTTTTAGCGGCTATGATGGAGCCGTCGGTTCGGAGGCACCGTCATGAGAGAGTCATTAGCTGCCGGCGTACGCGATAGCCTGCATTGCGGGGTAGCGGAACCGGTCCCATCAGTTCAGTGGCATCTTGTAGGAGGAATCACCATGAGTCACGCAGCACGTCAAACGAGCATATCAAAATGTGTGTTTCTGGCCGCCCTGCTGGTCCTGGCGGGCTGGGTCATGCCAGTCTTGGCCGCCGAAGATGTGACCGGCGAGTGGACCATGACGATGGGGTTCAACGAGCGGCAGTCCACCGCCACGCTGATGATCGCGAAGAACGCCGACGGCACACCCAGCGGCCGCTGGGGCGGCTCCGATCTGTCCAATGTCAAACTCGAAGGCGACAAGCTCACCTTCACCCGCACGACCCGATTCGGGGACAATGAATTCACGATGACCTACGCCGGCACGGTGAAGGACGGCAAGATCACCGGCCAGTGGAGCAGCGACCGCGGCGAGTTCCCGACCAACGGCGCTCGCGCCAAACCGATGTCCCCCGCCGCCCGTGGGTGGGGGCTCAAGTACGCCGTCGGCGATCGCGACGTCACCGCCAAGATGACGGTCACCCAGAAGCCGGACGGCGCGCTGGACGTCAAGTACGCCAGCGAGTTAGGCGACAGCGTCGTGTCCAACGTCAAGCTCGACGCCGGCAAGCTCACCTTCGACCGTACCGCCAAGTTCAATGACCAGGAATTCAAAATGACGTTTGCCGGCGCGGTTCAGGGCGACAAGCTGACCGGGGCGTTCAAAACCGACATGGGCGAGATCACGGTGGCAGGTAGCCGGGCCGGCGGCGCACTGATCGGCAAGTGGCTGCTGACCGCCAAGTCCGAGCGGGGCGAGCGCAACCTGCTGATGGCCATCAACCCGGACCTGACCGGCCGCTATGAGTCCTGGTTCGGCGAACTCCCGATCAAGGAGCTCAAGCTCGAGGGCAACCAGGTGACGTTCGCCATCGAGTCCAGCTTCAATGACCAGACCTTCCGACAGGACTTCAAGGGCGCCCTCGAAGGCGGGGTCCTCAAGGGCCAGATGACCTCAGAACGAGGCACCAGTGAGATCACCGGCAAGAAGCTCCCGCTGATCGCCGCGCCTGCTCCTGCCGCAGCCGCCGGCTCGTCCATCGTCGGCACCTGGGAGTTCGTCCGAGAGGCTCAGGACGGCACGAAACGCGTCAACACTCTCAAGATCAAGCCCGACATGACCGGCACGTACTCTATGCGTGATAATGAGGTGCCGGTTAATGACCTGAAGGTCAGCGGCAATGAGGTGACGTTCAAGGTCATCATGAACTTCAACGGCAACGAATTCCCGATGGAGTTCAAGGGCAAGCTGGAAGGCAAGACACTCAAGGGCGAGTTCACCACGTCACGAGGCACCCGAGAGGCTGTCGGTAACAAGGTCGATTAGCACACAGCCCAGGCGATAGTCTGCATCGCGGTTCAACGGGGTCTGTCGGCTCCGTTGAACCGCCTTTTTCAGGAGGCTTGGCCATGAACGACGCAGCGCGTCACACGAGTAGGCGAGGGTATCTGGTCGCGGCGGCTCTGCTGACGTTGATGATGAGCGTCCCACGGGTGTCGGCGGCGCAGGACATCACGGGTGAATGGGAAGTCACTATGGATTTCGGCGGCCGGCCGATGTACGCGACACTTAACATCGCCAAGAAGCCCGATGGGACACTCGCCGGCAAGTGGGGCTCCGATGACCTGTCCGCGGTCAAGCTCGAAGGCGACAAGCTCACCTTCGACCGCACCGTCCGATTCGGAGACAACGAATTCACGCTGAACTACGCGGGTGTGGTGTCGGACGGCAAGATCACCGGCACGCTGTCGAGCGACCAGGGCGAGTTCGCCGCCAATGCGGCCAGAAAGAAACCTCTGTCCCCTGCTGTCGGCATCTGGGACCTCAAGTACGCGATTGGTGACCGGGATATGACCGCCAGGCTGACTGTCTCGCAAAAGCCGGACGGGGCGCTCAACGCCAAGTGGGTCAGTGAGCGTGGCGAAAGCGTGATCTCCAACGTCAAGTTCCAGGACAGCAAGCTCACGTTCGACCGCACGGTCAAGTTCAATGAGCGAGAGATGCAGATGTCCTTCGAGGGCGCCGTCCAGGGCGACAAGCTCACCGGCGTCAACAGGAGCCAGATGGGCGAGGTGCAGGTCGCCGGGACCCGCGCGGGCGCCGAGGCCATCGGCAAGTGGGAGCTGACCTCGGTCTCCGACATGGGCACGTGGACAATCCACATGACGCTCTTCCCGGACTTGAGCGGCCGGTACGAGTTCTTCGGCGGCGAGATCCCGATGAAGAACGTCAAGTTCGAGAACGGCCAGCTTACGTTCGCTCTGGAGGTAGGCCCGCCGGACCAGACCCTCCAACTGGACTTCAAGGGCAAGGTGGAAGGCAAGACGCTCAAGGGACAGATGACGTCCGAACAAGGCACGAGCGAGATCACCGGAAAGAAGCTGCCGCCGGCCGCGACTGCTGCCGCCCCGTCGGCCATAGTCGGCACGTGGGAGTTCACACGCGAAACCCAGCAGGGCACACGAACGAACACCTTGAAGGTCAAGCCGGACATGACCGCGACCTACACCATGCGTGACAACGAAGTCCCCGTCACCGACTTCAAGGTCAGCGGCGATGACGTGAGCTTCAAAGTGACGACAAAGTTCAACGACAATGAAGTCACGATGGAGTTCAAGGGCAAGCTCGAAGGCAAGACCCTCAAAGGCGAATTCACATCGCCCAGAGGCCCCCGTGAAGCCGTCGGCAGGAAAACAGACTGAAGTAACCCACGATTACTACATAGCGTGGCATGACCCGTAGGGTGTGCACCGCACACTATCCCGCGAGGAGAAGGTGTGCACGGTACACCCTGCGGGTCGCTCACAGGACGTGCCTGGCCAGCCAAGTGGCCAGCCGTGCGGTGCCGATCAGGGCCAGCAAAACCGACAGCACGGGCGCGACCGCATAGATACCCATAGCTATCCCGGGAGTCAGTCTCTTTGACCGCAGGGCCCGGGATTCGAGCAGGTCGCACAGCTTGGCCAGAATGAGGCCAACCAGCAGACCGCCGAGCGTGAACAGGACGGCGACCATTGCGCTCGCTTTCCCCGCGTTGGCGCCAGCAAAGCCACCCAGCGCCCCGGCGAGCACAATCAGAAAAGACAGAAAGTTGGCCCAGTTCAACATCGCAGGCTGCACCTGACGCTCCGCAGGGGATGCGTCGCCTACGCCCCGGACAGGGGGACGAGGCAGAGGAATCGCAGGGCGGACTTGCCGGTGTTCTGGAAGCAATGCTCGTCGTTGCCAGGGACGAAGATGACATCCTCCCGGCCGAAGGGGTGGTTCGTGCCCTCGTGGACGAACGTGCCGGCGCCTTCGAGGACGAAGACCTCGTGCTCGTGGGGGTGACGGTGCAAGGGCGTCTGGCCGCCGGGCTGGACCTCGAACATCCGCATCGCGAACGTCGGCGCCCCGTCGTCCTTCGAGATCAGGACGCGAATCTCCACGCCCTTGGCGCCCGGAACAGTTACGGGCTTCCTGGCAATCTTGGCGCTCTTCTCCACTTTCATCAGAAGTCCTTTCATGAGGAGGTTGTTTCAACGCAGAAAACCTATATACCCCGTTCTCTCAGCTCTGAGGTGAACATAGGTTTATTGCAAAGCATCAAGGAAATGGATAGCGTGCCCTCCCTTCCCCCTGCGTATGATTCTGTTGTCGGGCTTGTGTATGCTAGCTCCTATGAACAAAGTCGCGTTAGAGGGCTTTCACCCGTGCCCGGCCAAGATCAAGCGTTCTGTCCACTGTTGATGTAGTGGAAATGCCTGTGGTCTTCTGAGATGGACTGACTGGCAGACAAGCCGTCGTTGAACAACTATTATGGTACTTTTGTTGGCAATGAATCATGTCAACCTGTCTTCGTCATTCAGAGCACGGTACAGCTACATGAGCGGCTGAAAGCAACTCTAACTAAGCTCAATCTCAAACTCACAACCATCTGCCCCTTGGATGATCGACTGCTTCAGTTTCACCTTTACCGGCTTATCGAACGCGGCTTCGAAGAGGGACTTATACCATCCCGCGGAGCAATGGCAATAGGTATCGGTGGGGAACGGTTGCCGGGTCTGCTTCACCCGTCCGCAGTAACACCAGTCGTAGCCGCCCACGATCGTGTTGGGGTTTTTCAGTTTCAGTCTTCCTCCACCGATGCCTCTTTCATTCAGCCTGGCGAGCAGTTCCTGGACCGATTTCGATTCCTTCATGAACTGCTTGGCGCGTTTCTGCTGTGTTGGACCGCAGCATTTCATTCCGCAGGCCTGCATGACCTTTCTCGCCGTGGGTCTACCCGCTTCCGTCTCAAGACGCCGGACCGCATTCTTTATCCATTCGGCTTTCTGTGCGTAGTCCGATGTCGCATCAAATCGCTCGGTTTCGATGATGACCTTCTCAGATACCGCTGCGCCGGCTTCAGCGTCGATGCAGCGCTTGAACCTGGTCATCCACCCGCCGAGTCTTTGGGCCTTTGCCATTGACTATGCCTCCTTCTGAAGACCCACGTATCGATTTGTCACGAACTACTTGGGAAATCCAGGTTCAACTGAGTTTCCTGTCGAGGATCTCGGCGGCGACCTTCGGATTGGCCTGGCCCTTGGTCTTCTGCATGACCCGGCCGAGCAGGAATCCACGAGCCTTCCGGCTCTTCTTGCCGCCGCTGGTGACATCGGCCACGGCGGTCGGATTGGCCGCGAGGATTTGATCGATGATGGCCTCAAGCTCGCCGGCGTCGCTCTTTTGCACGAGATTCAGTTCCTGCGCCAACACGCCTGGCTTCTTGCCGGTCTCGACCATTGCGCCGAGGAGCGTGTTGGCGGCCGAGGCACTGACGGTCCCCGTACTCACCATCCCGGCCAGCTCGGCTACGTCGTTCGGTCTGAGTCCCAGGCCAGGCAGATCACGGCCGCGCTCATTGGCGAGTTTCAGGCCGACCTGGGTGAGCAGGTTGCACACGCGTTTGGGATCGCCGGCGTCGCGCACGGCCTGCTCGAAGAAATCGGCCGTCGAGCGGTCCGCCGTCAGCACGCCCGCGTCGTAGTCGCTCAGGCCGTACTCGCGAACGTATCGAACCTGTCGCTGCAACGGCAGTTCGCACAGCTTCGCGCGGACCTCATCGAGCCATTGCGCCGTCGTGGTCACCGGCACCAGGTCGGGATCGGGGAAATAGCGATAGTCGTGAGCCTCTTCCTTCTCGCGTTGCAGAACCGTGGCTTCGCGTGCGTCATCCCAACCGCGAGTGGACTTGTTGCCCGTCTGCATGGTCCGGCCGGTCTCCAGAAAATCATCGAGTTGTCGGCGGATCTCGTACGCGACGCTCCGCTCGAGGGCGCGGAAGCTGTTGAGGTTCTTGACCTCGGCGATCGGTGTCGTGAACTGCTGACCCGCCCGCTCAATCACAAGGTTCACGTTCGGCTCGAAGCGCATGTGGCCCTTCTGCATGTCGGCTTCGGAGATGCCGAGGTATCGCACGATCCGCTGCAATTCGACCGCCAGCGCTCGCACCTGCTCGGGGCTGTTCATGTCCGGCTCGGTGACAATCTCCAGCAGAGGCGTACCGGCACGGTTCAAGTCCACCTGCGAGTAGTTGCCGGCGGTGTGTACGTTCTTGCCCGCGTCCTCCTCCAGGTGCACGCGCCGGATACGAATCCGTTTCGTCGTTCCGTCCTCCAAAGGAATCTCGATGTATCCCGGACCGCCCAGGGGCAGGTCGTACTGGCTGATCTGATAGTTCTTCGGCAAGTCCGGATAGTAGTAGCTCTTGCGGTCCCACTTGGTGAATTCCGCGACCCGGCAATTCAGGGCCATGGCCGCGAGAAACGCATGCTCGACGGCCTGCCGGTTCATCACCGGCAGGGCCCCAGGCAAACCGAGGCAGACCGGACAGACCCGGCTGTTCGCCTCCTCCCCGAAACTCAGCGCGCAGCCACAGAACATCTTCGTCCGCGTGTTGAGCTGCACGTGGATTTCCAGGCCGACAATCACTTTGTACGACAACTCACTCATCCGCCGATCGCGGGCCTCCTTGTGTGCCAGTCGGTTCGGGCTTCGTACATGCGGGCAACCCGCAGCAGCTTGGCTTCGCTGAAGGCTGGGGTCAGAATCTGCAAGCCGATGGGAAGGCCGGCGTCGTCAAAGCCGCACGGAACACTGATCCCGGGAATGCCCGCGAGATTGACCGCGATCGTGTAGATGTCGGACAGGTACATCTTCAGAGGGTCGTCCACCTTCTCGCCGATCCTGAAGGCCGTCGTCGGTGCTACCGGCATGCAGATGGCGTCGCACTGCTCGAACGCTCGGACGAAATCGCCACGGATCAGGTTGCGGACTTTCAGGGCCTTGAGATAGTAGGCGTCGTAGTAGCCGCTGGAAAGCGCGTAGGTTCCGAGCATGATGCGCCGCTTGACCTCTTTGCCGAAGGCCTCTTCCCGCGATTTGGTGTACACTTCGATGTAGTCCTGTGGATCGGGCGTGCGGTAGCCGTAATGAACGCCGTCGTAGCGGGCGAGATTGCTCGACGCTTCGGCGGTCGCAATGACGTAGTAAGCCGCAATCGCATAATCCAGATGCGGCATGTCGATTTCAACGATCTCCGCGCCGGCACCGCGATAAATGTCAATGGCCGAGTTGACCGCCTGCTGAACCGCCGGCTCAGCTCCCGCGTTGAAGCTCGGAGTGACGCCGACTCTGAGTCCTTCGACCGGCTCGTCGAGCTTCTGCAGGTAGTTGTCCACGGGCGCCACCTGCTCGTTCACGCTCGTGCTGTCGGCAGGGTCATGGCCGGCAATCACGTTCATCAGTATCGCGGCGTCGGCGACCGTCTGCGTGAGCGGCCCGATCTGATCCAGGCTCGAGCCGTAGGCGACCAGGCCGTAGCGAGAGACCCGCCCGTACGTGGGTTTGAGCCCGACCACGCCGCAGAAACTGGCGGGCTGGCGAATCGAGCCGCCGGTATCGGAGCCCAGTGCGGCAGAGCACAACCGGGCCGCCACCGCCGCCGCGGACCCGCCACTGCTGCCGCCGGGCACACGTGACCTGTCCCACGGATTGACGGTCCTTCGCAATCCCGAGGTCTCCGTGCTCGAACCCATGGCGAACTCGTCCATGTTGGTCTTGCCGAGGATGACCGCGTCGGCGGCCAGGAGCTTGCGAATCACGGTGGCGTCTGACGGGCAGTGGAAATCCTGGAGCATGCGGGAGCCACAGGTCGTGGCGCCGAAGCTGGTGCACATGACGTCCTTGACAGCCAGAGGCACGCCGGCCAGCGGCCCGACCGGTTGCCGTGTGGCGATCCGCCGGTCCACGTCGCGCGCCACCTGCAACGCCCTGTCGCCGAATACGACCAGAAAGGCCCCGATCGTCGAATCGAGGCGGCTGATTCGATCCAGCGCCGCCTGCGTCGCTTCCACGCTGCTGATTTGCCCGGCGGCAATCCGGTCCCGCAACTCAATCGCTGTCAGCTCATCCACGGGCGTCATCCGGACTACTTGCTCTCCACCTTCCTGCTGTGGCTCAGGAACCACTCATAGAGCTTCGGATTGTTGTATGTTTCGGTCCAGGAGTCATGCTGTGCCTCGGGATAGACGGTCAGTTGGACGTCGCCGCCCGCCTTCTTCAGAGCATAGACCATCTCATTCGATTCGCGAAGCGGCACGACGGGATCTTTGGCACAGTGGAAGGCCCAGACGGGCAAGTACATGAAACATTAG
>Ga0105100_10001154_pt1 | contig 15580 bp, 13 predicted proteins | sample PPLLak12cMay2015_2_FD_87033 | JGI IMG/M metagenome (GOLD analysis project Ga0105100, IMG submission 87033) | Freshwater sediment microbial communities from Prairie Pothole Lake near Jamestown, North Dakota, USA - PPLs Lake P8 Core (1) Depth... | ecosystem: Environmental > Aquatic > Freshwater >...
ATAATATTGTATTCCCTGGTTTACACGTGTTTGCTGTAATATGATTTCGGACAGCCAGATTTCATAAGCCGACTTTGTCTTTCGCCAGGGCAGATCTCTTTTATTCTGAAAATACCATCTATCAAGAATTTTCGTTATACCTTCCACACCTTACTCCGTATTTTTTTTTAAAAAAGTATTCAAAATTAATTCATTACTATTTTATTTATCAGAGGAAATACTATATATTTGCAACTCAGAAAATATAAATTCATAAATTATTGATAATTAAAGATTTTACGCAATGACAAAAGCAGACATTGTAAACGAAATCTCGAAAAACACAGGGATTGAGAAAATTACTGTTCAGAAAACAGTTGAGGCATTCATGGAAGCCGTAAAAGACTCTATGGTTGGTAACAAAAACGTATACCTCAGAGGCTTTGGCAGTTTTGTTGTTAAAAAAAGAGCGAAAAAAACAGCCAGGAATATTTCGAAGAACACAACCATCATTATTCCGGCTCATAATATTCCGTCTTTTAAACCTGCCAAATCGTTTGTTAGCAAGGTGAAATCGAACGTTAAATAAAGTGTTTAGTTTTTAAATCAGGAAAAGATGCCGAGCGGAAAGAAGCGTAAGAGACACAAGATGGCAACGCACAAGCGTAAAAAACGCTTGCGCAAGAACAGACACAAGAAGAAGAACCGATAGTTTACAGATATCTTTGTTACTAACATTGAATAAACCTAAAGACTGGAACATTGCTTTAGGTTTATTCCTTTTTTTTATGGGCTTTTATGAAGCTATTTCAGGTGTTCATTTACCCTAATCTGGAGGTAATGTGAGCAAAGAACTTATTATAGATTCAACTTCCGGTGATATAAATATTGCTCTCCTCGAAGATAAAAAATTAGTTGAGCTTACCAAAGAAAAGAGCAACCTCCAATTCGCTGTAGGTGATATTTACCTCGGTAAGGTTAAAAAGCTGATGCCGGGACTGAATGCAGCATTTGTTGATGTTGGCTTTGAAAAAGATGCTTTTCTTCATTATCTCGACCTTGGTCCCCAGTTCAGAACCCTGCATAAATTCCTTGACGGCAATGTAAACCGGAAAGGGAAAATAAATTCATTTCAGAAGTTCAGGCGTGAAAAGGACATTAATAAAGATGGCAGAATAATCGATGTCATAACACCGGGACAGCTGGTGATAGTCCAGATCGCCAAGGAACCCATTTCGACAAAAGGCCCGCGTCTTACTTCGGAGATATCGATTGCGGGACGGAACCTGGTGCTGATACCTTTCAGCGATAAAGTATCGGTCTCCCAAAAAATCAGCTCGGGTGAAGAACGAAACCGGTTGCGGACCCTTGTCGGGAGCATAAAACCCGCCAATTATGGTATCATCGTCAGGACCGTTGCAGAAGGCCGGAAGGTAAAAGATCTTGATACGGAACTGAAAGGACTTGTCCGTAAATGGGAGTCTGCATTTGATACCTGTAAAGGCGTAAAACCTCCGCATCTTTTTATCAGCGAACTTAACCGTACCTCAACCATCCTGCGTGATATCCTAAATGTCAGCTTCAACAGCATCCATGTAAACAACGAGACAATCCTGAGAGAACTTAAAGAGTACATATCCACCATAGCCCCCGAGAAAGAGAAAATCATCCATCAGTACTCGGGCACTGTCCCTATTTTCGAGCATTTCGGGATAGAAAAACAGATCAAATCATCTTTTGGCAAAACGATTTCTTTTAAGAACGGAGCTTACCTGATTATTGAACATACGGAAGCGCTTCATGTTATTGATGTAAACAGCGGTAACCGTTCCAAAAATGCGACGGACCAGGAAACCAACGCGTTTGAAACCAACTATGCCGCTGCAGAGGAAATAGCAAGGCAATTGAGGCTTCGTGACATGGGAGGCATAATCGTTATTGATTTCATCGATATGAAAACCAGTGATCATAAGCAGCAGATCACGGAACGGATGAGAAAGGTCATGGAGGACGATCGGGCCAAACACAGCATTCTGCCATTAAGCAAATTCGGCCTTATGCAGATAACCCGGCAACGCGTCAGGCCAGAAATGAATATCAACACAACCGAAAAATGCCCGACCTGTCGCGGAACCGGCGAGATTTCCCCCAGCATACTGCTGGTTGACAAAATTGAAAACCATATTTCCTCCATCCTAGGAAAACAAAAACATAAAACCCTCATCCTTAAGGTACATTCCTATGTGGCCGCCTATATCCTGAAAGGTCTTTTTTCGCTAAAACGACACTGGCGCCTTAAATATAAATGCAAATTCAGGGTGATGGCCATTTCTTCATATGATTTTCTCGAATATCATATCTACGACAAAAACGGAGAAGAAATTGTTTCGTGAGTTATGCCTGACCTGCAGGTAATCTTACTCCTCGCCTATAGCAACAAATAGGTCTCGGGACGACCTGTTCGAATTAAAAACAACCAAGCAATAGCTTTTTAACACGTTTTGCTTTCCGCTTTATTCTTGTGAATAACTGAAAACAAAAACTTATTTTTATATGTTTATTTCAGTAAAATATCGGCTACATGAAAAAGTCATTACGGTTCATATTGATTTTTATCGGAATTATTAATGTACTTCAAGGCCAGATCATTAATCCGGTTAAATGGTCTTATTCAACAGAAAGCAATGAAGACCGCACCTATACCCTCGTTTTCACCGCCACCATAGATAAGCCATGGCATATGTATGGGATCAACATTCCCGAAGGGGGGCCCATACCCCTTGCTTTTGCCTTTCAGGAAAATCCGGCCGTTGAGTTTATCGGTGCTGTCCGCCAGGTTACCAGGCCTGAGGTCATTGATGATCCTGTATTCCATATGAAAGTGGAGCTTCACAGCGGGAAGGCGGTTTTTAGGCAGAAGGTCCGGAAGCTTCATCCGGAAGATGAGATTGTAATCAGCGGCGCGATGAGCTACATGACATGCAACGATGCTCAATGCGTCCCGCTGGATGCTGACTTTTCCTTTTCATTGCCGGCATCAGCCCCGGTGGAACAGCAAACTGCCGGTGAAATTGCCGGTCCAAAATCAACCCTGGTTAAACCATCGGAAGATACCGTAAAGGTCGTCAATATTGAATCTGCGCCTGTTGAGCCACCGGCAAATATTGACGCGACACCCGCTGCCGGTCCCGCTAAAAAAGACAGGGGACTGGTGGGCACATTCCTGATCTCCCTGCTGGCAGGATTGGGAGGATTGCTTACTCCCTGTGTATATCCGATGATCCCCATGACCGTCGCTTATTTTCTCAGGGGGAAAATGTCGAGGGGGAAGGCGATAGCAGAAGCGCTGGTTTTCGGGATATCCATCGTTTTTATTTATACCATGATCGGTATTCTGGTGGCGGTTTTTAAAAATCCCAATGCCGTTAACACCTTTATCACACATTGGATCACCAACCTGGTTTTTGCACTTGTTTTTATGGTGCTGGCTGCCTCCTTCTTTGGAATGTTCGAGCTGGTGTTGCCTGGTAGCCTTGCTGATAAAGTCGACCGGCAGGCCGACAAGGGCGGAATCCTGGGGGCTTTCTTTATGGCGCTCGCCATGGCAATCCTTTCCTTTTCATGCACGGGCCCTATCATAGCATCACTGCTCATCACGGCTGCCCAGGGTGAGGTGCTGGAGCCTGTTATAGGGATGATGGGTTTTTCTATTGCCTTTGCACTGCCTTTTACCCTCTTTGCAATTTTCCCTTCATGGCTGCAGGGCCTTCCCAAATCAGGAGGATGGCTCAACGCTGTCAAGGTATTTTTTGCCTTTATCATGCTGGCTTTTTCCTTGTATTTCCTAAGTAAGGTTGACCAGTCCTACCATCTGAATATCCTGACGCGGGATGTTTTTCTCATTATCTGGGTCATCCTGTTTATATTGCTGGGCCTGTATTTGCTGGGCAAGATCAGGTTTGCCCACGACAGTGAAGTTACGGCAGTCAGTGTACCGCGGCTGATTTTTGTGATCGCTGCCTTTTCGTTCGCCCTCTACCTTTTTACCGGATTGCTGGGCAACGATCTGAAGGGGATATCCTCTATCCTGCCTCCGAAAAAGGAAAGACCTGCCATGAATACAGGGATATCCACCGGGAGTGCTTTGCCTTTTAATGCATCTGTGCTTTGCAGCACACCAAAATATGCTGGTTTTCTGGAGCTCCCGCATGGATTGCAGGGATATTTTGATTATGATGAAGCCCTTGCATGCGCACGCGAAAGGAACAAACCTCTACTGATTGACTTTGTGGGGCATACATGCTCAAACTGTAAAAAGATGTATGAGCAGGTATGGTCTGACCCGGCTGTCCTTGAAATCCTGAAAAATGATTTCATCATTGTTGCACTCTATACAGATGACAGGACAAAACTACCCGAAGAGGAATGGATCATCTCAGCCTATGACGGGAAGCAGAAAACTACCCTGGGAAAGAAGAACCAGGATTTTCAGATAACACGTTTCAGTTCCAATGCAATGCCGTTATACGCTATTGTTGACGGAACAGGAAAAGAGCTGACCGCAACGCGATACACCTATAATCCCGATGTGCAGAAATTCATTGCATGGCTGGAGGAGGGGAAAAGAAGAGACAAGGAACAAGGGACGAATGACAAGATTTAAGAAAAAAAACAAAGACAGCAAGACCGCAAGACTACAGACTACAGGCAGCCCTCTCCACTAACCTCCTAAAAAGCTAAACACCTAAATCGCTAAACCTAAAACGCTAAACACCTGAACAGCCCTTAACGAAAAAACAATAGAATCCTTGACGTATTGGGACTATATTCCGTAATTTTAGTAACCTACCTTGAAATATAAGCGTTATGAAATATGTATCTATTCCCCTGGCAGTTGTCCTTCTGAATATGATGTCACCGGTCCATTCCCAGCCGGGAACACTGAAATCGGCAGTGGGGCCGGTCAGCATGACCAGGGATATCATATATGATTCCCTGTTATCGGCAGCGGGTGATATATCCCCTGAACTGCTGGGAAAAATAGTGTATCCGAATTATAATGTCAACGCATATAAAATCATTTATTCCACCACCGATTTACAGGGAAAAGAAACTGATGCCTCAGGTGCGCTTTTTATTCCAGTTAATCCGGAAGCGGCGAAGCCGCTTGCAGCGTACCTTCACGGAACACTGACACGTGATCTGGATGCACCCTCCGGACTCACCGGAACGGAAACCATCATCGGATGGATGTTTGCCATGAATGGTTACCTGACCCTCATGCCCGATTATCTTGGTATGGGAGACGGGCCTGGCGTACATCCATATTTGCACGGGCAAAGCGAAGCCAGTGCAACGGTTGACATGATAAAAGCATCCCTGTCATTTTTGCAGCAGGAGGGAATATCATATATCCCTGATCTTTACCTGTGTGGTTATTCACAAGGAGGACACGCTGCAGTGGCCACACAGCAATATTTGGAATCCCAGGCAGCACCGGTGGTCAACCTGAAGATCAACATCGCCGGGAGCGGGCCGTATTACCTTTCCCATATACAGAAAAAGTTCACCTTCTCCGACGATACGTATGAGAGTCCATCCTTTCTGCCTTACCTGTTCATGAGTTACCAAGCTGCCTATGGCAATATTTACTCCGGCACATCCCAGGTTTATGTGTACCCATTTGATGAGTTTATTCCGCTGTGGTTCGACGGCAGCCTGACCATCAGCGATATCGACGGCCGTCTTCCGATAACCTGGAAAACTTTGTTTCAACCCGCATATCTGAAAGGGATTGCAACTAATTATTTCCATCCGGCAAACCGGGCACTCAGGGCAAATGACCTCGTCCGGTGGAAACCTAAAACAAAACTCCGTCTTTATTACACTACAGCCGATGAACTGGTCGATAAGGACAACTCCATTGCAGCATGGCTGATATATGTACTTCAGGGTGCTACAGACGTGATTGCTTTGCCGGTCGGCAGTTATAAACATGCAGAGGCGGCCCCCTATGTTTTTTTCCTGGCCAAATCAACATTCGACTGCATGTCGGGTATTAATCCCTGTCCTGTTAATGTCCTCTCTTCGGGCACTGAAAAGTCGGCAATAACAGATGATCGGACCGAAAAATTCCTGCGCCTGTTGCAGGAAACTGATAAACCCGATCCCTGGGAGTACCTGGCACAACCGCAATATGCTTATTTGTTATCAGGCACTGAAGCGGTAACATCCGCAGGCCCGCTGGCCGTATTTCCTCAGCCAGTCTCGGATATGGCATGGATAGACCTGTCTTCCCTGCGGGATGAAAATGTATCGGTACGCTGTTATGACCCGGCCGGCCGGCTGGTAGTTTTCGAGGAGAATATTACGGCAGACGGTTTGTACGGCATTGATTGCCATGGGCTTAACAGCGGTATATATACCGTGATAATCAGCGGGAACAGTTTTTTTATTACCAAAATGGCGGTGATCAGATGATGCACTTCCTTGTCCCTATTCTCTTGTGACTTCCGGCTTTTCACTTTCCCTTGAACTTTTTAACAGCAACCTGAACACCAGATGGCTTATCATCCCTGTCCCGTATCCTGTGAGCATTACAAAGGAGGCTGCAACACTCAGAAGCCCGACATGCAGGCTTTGGTTTATAAAAGAAGCCTGGATAAAAATAATCAGGCTATAAGCCAGGATCGTTGTTAAATAGGTAGAAAAAAGCGGGATTGAAAAAAATACGGAAAGGATTCCGGCAACATTATATAATACAAAAAGAGAAGGTAAAAGATGGACAAGCTTTATGGCATTCCCATGGCGCATATACAGATCAACCCGGCCCCGGCCAAAGGAATTCGTTTGTTTATAAAACTTGTAAAAGGTGGATCTTCTTTTATGGTAAACATAGGCTTCGGGGATAAGAACGCATTGGTAGCCGGCTTTGTCAAGCCGGATACTTAAATCGATATCCTCGGAGACTTTCAGTCCGCTGAAGCCCCCCACCTGGTTAAAGGCTTCACGAAGAACACCCATGTTGAAACTTCGCGGCTGATATTTTCCCATATGCTTTTTCCTTCCCCTTATGCCTCCTGTGGTAAAAGGCGAGGTCATAGCATAGCTGATAGCTTTCTGAACAGGGGTAAATGACTCGTGTGTGGCATCGGGTCCGCCGAAAACCCGGACAGGGTCCTGCTGTAAAAACTTATCAATAGCAGCGAGGTAGGACGGTGGTGCAATGCAGTCTGAGTCAAGAAAAATGACGTATTCCCCTGATGCTTTTTGTACGCCCCAGTTGCGTGACTCGCTGATACCAAGACCTTTTTCATATAGATAAACAAGATTCAGCTTTTTAAGATATGGGTCGACAGTGTCTTTCACCAGGGTGGCAGGACTACCGTCGGCTATAATCAGCTCAAAATCTTTGAAGGTTTGCTGAACCATGCTGTAGAGCAATTCGGTGACCTCGTCGGGACGGTTAAAGGTGGGGATGATAAGGGAATACTTCATGAATAATACTACTTGTATGAGTCAGCATTTTCCCCTCTCCTTAGGAGAGGGGCAGGGGTGAGGCTTCCTATATCTCTTTTTCGATATGATAATCATTTCTTTCTGCCGAGTTTCGTGAGACCAGTTCACCAAGGAAACCGACCAGGAAAAGCTGGGTGCCGATAATCATGGCAGTGAGGGCAATATAAAAATAGGGGCTGTCGGTAACGCGCGGTGCCAGCAGGTTATGGCTTACAGCAACCAGCTTGTTGATCCCGACAATAGCAGCCATGATCATACCGAAAATGAACATCAGCGTACCCAGGGTGCCGAAGAAATGCATGGGTCTTTTACCGAAACGTGAGATAAAGGAAATAGACAACAGGTCGAGGTATCCGTTTATAAATCGCTCGAATCCGAATTTAGTGGTGCCGAATTTGCGTTTCCGGTGCTGTACCACTTTTTCGCCGATCTTCCTGAATCCTGCTTTTTTTGCAATGACAGGAATGTACCGGTGCATTTCACCATAAACTTCTATGGCTTTTACGACGTCGCTGCGATATGCCTTTAACCCGCAGTTGAAATCGTGAAGGCTGATGCCGCTGAATTTCCGGGCAGTCCAGTTGAACAGCTTGCTGGGTATATTCTTGGTAAAGGTATTGTCATACCGTTTTTTCTTCCATCCTGAAACCAGGTCAAATTTTTCTTCCCGGATCATGTTGTACAAACCGGGGATTTCTTCGGGACTGTCCTGCAGGTCCGCATCCATGGTGATCACCACCTCTCCGCGTGCAGCCTGAAAACCGCAATGAAGGGCGGCAGACTTGCCATAATTCCGGCGGAATTTTATGCCTCTTACAGATGGATTGCTTTTGACCAGGTTTTCAATAACATCCCAGGAATTGTCGGAACTGCCGTCATCAATCAAGATAATTTCGTACCGCAGCTGGTTGTCCTTCAAAACCTTATCTATCCAACCTGCCAGTTCAGGCAATGATTCCGCCTCATTCAGCAGCGGTATGACAACAGAGATGTTGGTGGATGGCATAAGAGAATTCAGATACGTTGAGCATTACCGTCGAAAGGCGTGGGCTCCCTCTTTGTTATGGCAGCGGTAACCAGTGATATTACGGTTCCAATCAGGGTAAAGAAGAACATCCCGATAACAACCGTTATCGGAGAACTTATCATCTTTCTCGATTTTTCTACCATCATCTCGATCTGATCTTCACTAAGTCGACCCTGGTTCATAAGCTTTTCTTCTGTCTGGGCAATGGCTTGTTCAACCATGCCGGGGTCTATAAACCTTACCAGGATGAATGAAAAGAACGAAGAGAGGATCCCGGCAAATAGTGTGATCAGCAAACCAGTCATAAAGGCGTTACCGTAAGAGATAGTACCTCCCAATACTTTGTCGCGGTATGCATAGGATCCGAAGAGAATACCGGCAATAAGAAAAGCATAACTAATGATTCCAAGTCCCTGGTTATAGAACTGGTTAAATACATACAAAAGGAGTGAATAAATAATCATGACGATTCCGGTGATGGCACCCCAGGTCATGGTGTGCTGAAGCATTGAATGTTTATTTTCCATGCAGTTCAATTGTTGGTTTATTTCACAAATATAGGGTTTTCTCTCTATTTGGCGAGGGGTAATTTTTTTCTTTTGTAATCAAAAGAAAAGTTCCTATTTTTGCATCCCCGGGTAAGTCTCATACGGTCAGCTCCCGCAGAAACCCCCCAGGTCCGGAAGGAAGCAAGGGTAAGTGGTTGTAGCGACGCGATGTGAGGAGCTTACCCGGTCTTTTTATCTGCTGATTTGATGATTTTTTGATCGGTTGATCGGCGGAAGCGGGTCACTGTTTACTGGTCACCGTTAACTGGCGCTGCTTACTGCTGCTTTTTCTCTCCCTCTCTCTTTCTCCCCGTCCTGCCTAATCCTTCAGCTTACTCTTATAGTATTTGTACAGTTCCACCTGGGCACGGAGCTTTTCTGCCCCATCTGAGTTCACATAGGAATTGTCCTGAATGGGATTTATAATCCTGGCTTTCGTATTATCGCGCAGTTGAATTTCAATCAGATCCCTGATCTCCTGTTGAACGTCCTTATCATATATCGGGCAGGATACTTCAATGCGCCTGTCTAAATTCCTGTTCATCCAGTCGGCTGAAGATATAAAGTATAATTCATCACCGCCATTGCAGAATATGACCACACGGGAATGCTCCAGGTATTTATCCACGATGCTGAAGGCTTCGATATTTTCACTTAACCCGGGGACTCCGGGGATCAGGGAGCAGATACCCCGCACGATCAGTTTAATTTTCACCCCGGCCCGGTTGGCCTTATATAACTTGTAAATGATCTCTTTGTCAACAAGATTGTTGATCTTCAAAATAATATAGGCTTCCTTCCCTTTCCTGGCATTCTTTATTTCATTTTCAATAAGGGAGTAAATTTTTTTCCTGAGAAACAGCGGGGAATTTATCAGATGGCGGTAGGTGTAATTCCGGTATGTATTATCAAAGAAATCGAATATCTTTTTAACCTCGCCCGTTATCCTTGGATCAGCGGTAAAGAGCATCAGGTCAGAATACACGGTCGCATTTCCTTCGTGAAAATTGCCGGTGCTGACACAGGTATAGCGCACCAGCTTTTTGCCTTCCTTACGGGAAATATTAAGCAGTTTGGCGTGAACCTTAAGGCCCGGGATGCCGAAAAACACATTGGCCCCGACTTCTTCAAGTTTGCGTGACCAGTATATGTTTGCTTCCTCGTCAAAACGTGCCTGTAACTCAATAACGACATTTACTTTTTTTCCGTTCCGGGCCGCATTAATAAGCGCATTGATAACTTTTGAATTGGAGGCAACCCGATATACGGTCATGCTTATTTCTGTAACCCTCGGGTCAATGGAGGCTTCCTGCAGCAACCTGACAAATATGATAAAATCATGGTAGGGAACATGCAGCATGAAGTCTTTCTGCGCAATGGCGTCCAGGATGCTTGACTGCATCTTAACCTGGGGATGCTTTAAGGGTATATCTTTGGAGTAAACCATTTCGGGCCCTCCAATATTGGGGAATTGCATGAAATCTTTGAAATTGTGGTAACGGCCTCCCGGGATCAGCGCACTTTCAACATCAAGCCTTAATCTTATAATCAATGAATCAAGCAGGTCTTTGGCAATGGAATTGTCGAATACAAACCGCACCGGCTGTCCTGCTTTCCGGCTGTTAACGCCGGTAGAGATAAGCTCCAGCAGGCTTTTGGATATGTCATTGTCCATGTCGAGCTCGGCATCACGGGTCAGCTTAATGATCCATGCTCCGAATATATCAAAGTGCAACAGGGCAAAAACATCATCGAGTGAATACCGGATTACATCCTCCAGCAGGATGATGAATTTACGGTTATTTTCAGAGGGCAATATGATGAATCTCGGAAGAACATTGGTGGGAATCTCTATCAATGCATATTCAGTCTTTATTTCAGGCTTATTCCCAACCAGTTTAATGGCAAGGTAGATCGATTTATCTTTCAGGTAAGGAAATTCATTTACATTGCTTAGGAGGATTGGCGAAATGACGGGCATTACATTATCATAGAAATACTTTTTTACAAAGAATTCCTGATTAGGATTCAATTCCATCTCATTGATAATGAATATCTTGTTTTTTTCAAGTTCGCCCAGGATCTGCTGGTAAGTGTATTCGAATTTATTCTGAAGCTGGATAACCTTTTTCTGGATCTGGTTCAACAACTTTTTTGGCTTTTCTCCCTCAAATAATTTATCGCCCTCCCCGAGGTCGATCATACGTTTGATGGTGGCTACCCTTACCTTAAAAAATTCATCCAGGTTATTGGAAAAAATGCCCAGAAAGCGTATGCGCTCAATTAACGGGACTGAAAGATCCTGAGCTTCCTGAAGCACTCTTTCGTTAAATGATAACCAGCCGATCTCCCGGTGTATTAATGTGGCCTGTTCTTTCATGCAGGTTAGGATTTTGCTTTAGCCGCTTAAGATTTACAATTCGCCGATTTCCTTGGTGGGAAAAACAAAAGTGTGTTTTATCAGCGTTGATTTGTCAATGTTCTTCCAGGTATCGGTTGCGAATTCAAGCCTTACTACTCCGGAAGTAGGAAGGTCGGATAAGGCTCCGTCCAGAAATTGATTGGCAAGGTCTGTAAAATCAGGATTATGTCCGAATACCATAAGCGTGTTGACTGCATCGTCTGTTTCTTTGATCTTTTCCAGGCTGTAGCTGACAGATGATTCATAGAACCCCTCATCGATCCTGATATGTCCTGCCGGAAGGCCGAATACCCGTGTAAAAATAACGGCTGTGTGCAGGGCCCTGTTGGCAGGGCTGGACAATATCAAATCAGGGAGATTGCCATTAAGCTTAATATTGCGAGCAGTTTCATAAGCGCTCTTGATGCCTTTTACTTTTAACGGTCTGTCAACATCGGCTATGTTATCATAATCCCAGTTTGATTTTGCGTGTCTGACGATATAAAGAAGCTTATGTTTTTTCTTCATTTGTTTATACCATTGACAATTGTGTATGCAAAAGTAAGCAATCTAATTGACAGTTATAACAAATGACTGGCCAGATCAGCCAGATAACTTCTTTCTCCCTTCACCAGGTTAACGTGGGCAAAGATGTCCTGTCCCTTCATCTTATCCGTAAGGACACTTAGTCCGTTTGACTTTTCATCAAGGTAAGGTGAGTCAATTTGCTCGATGTCTCCGGTAAATACCATTTTCGTACCTTCGCCAGCCCGTGTGATGATTGTTTTTACCTCATGCGGTGTCAGGTTCTGAGCCTCGTCGACAATGAAAAATATTTTAGAAAGGCTTCTTCCCCGGATATAGGCCAGCGGAGTTATGATCAGCTTTTCATTTTTCAGCATTTCTTCTATTTTCTGATATTCCTTGCTGGTTTGGGCAAATTTATTCTTGATGACATCGAGGTTATCAAAGAGTGGCTGCATATAAGGCCCGATTTTTTCTTTTACGTCACCTGGCAGGAATCCCAGGTCACGATTTGAAAGCGGAACGATAGGCCTGGCTAAAAATATCTGTGTATAATCCTGCCGCTGATGAATAGCTGCGGCCAGAGCCAGCAATGTCTTGCCTGTACCGGCTTTCCCTGTGAGGGTGGCCAGCTGAACCTTGGGACGAAGCAGCGCATCAATGGCAAAGGTCTGCTCAGCGTTTCTCGGATCGACGCCATAGGTTTTCTGCTTCAGTACGCGGTTAACTAGTTTTGTTTCCGGATCATAATGTGCCAGGGCACTGGATGAGTTGCCTTTGAGAATGAAATACTGGTTGGCTATGGGTTCCTTTTTGAACCTGAAATCTTCCACGGCAATGCCCTCGGGATTTTCATATAACCGCATAATGAGCTTATCATCAAGATTCGCAATGGTGGCTATATTTTTGTAGATTTCACCGATGTCCTGTACCTTGTCGTTTTCATAGTCCTGCGCCATGATGCCAATCGACTTTGCCTTCATCCGCAGGTTGATATCCTTGCTGATGAAAACCACATCACGATCCGTTTTACTCCGGTGCACATGTTCGGTAATAGCCAGGATCCTGTGATCCGCGGTATCCTCGGGAAACGAGGCCTGTATGGCAGCGGAAAAGGGTTTCCCGGTTTCGATGCTGAGTTTGCCCAGTCCTTTTCCAAGAGAGAGTCCGCCATTAAATAATTTGTCTCCTGACAGCTTGTCAAGTTCTCGTGTAAATTCACGGGCATGGTAATTGATGATATCATTTCCCCGTTTGAATTTATCGAGTTCTTCAAGCACGGTAATGGGGATTATCACGTCATTTTCCTGGAAATTGTATATGCAGTTATAGTCGTGTAAAAGAACATTGGTATCAAGGATGAATACCTTCTTTATCTTTTTCGCCATGACCTTGGTTTTTTGTGAAACAGCTTTGTGATATATTTGCAGGATTTAACGATTGTTTTCCTGCCTAATGTTATTTCATTTTTGGAAAAACAGGGGGCAGGTTTATGAATACTTATCAACATGCAGGTTATGGAAGTCATTGAAGCTCTATTAAGCCGAAGGAGCATCCGGAAATATTCGGGAAAGAGAATTCCCGATGAACAACTGGAGTCATTGCTGAAAGCCGCCATGTATGCTCCGTCTGCCGTGAACAAGCAGCCCTGGCATTTCATAATATTTCGAAATGCGGAGATCCGGAGGAAAATTGTTGAATTTCATCCCAATGCTTCCATGCTGCCTGGGGCTGATGCAGGGATCCTGGTTTGTTACGACGAGAACTTCCAGCACGATGTCGGCTATGGGCCGGTTGACTGCAGCGCGGCTACCCAGAATATACTGCTGGCGGCTCATGCAATGGGACTGGGAGCAGTATGGGTAGGTATTTATCCGCGGCAGAACCGGATTGACTCAACCCATCGCTTGTTCTCCCTGCCGGAGAATATCAAACCCTTTTCCATGGTTTCACTGGGCTATCCGGCTGAAATGATATCCTTCCCCGACCGGTTCAAAAAGGAAAGGATTCATTACGAAAAATGGTAATTATGTCAGGGAATTATGCCTCATCGGTAGCGTATTTGTATCAGCAATTGCCCATGTACCATCGGGTGGGGAAGGCCGCATATAAATCGGGACTGGAGAATGCATACCGGCTGGATGAATACTTCCATCAGCCTCATGGTAATTATAAAACCATCCATGTAGCGGGCACCAACGGCAAAGGGTCTGTCTGTCATATGCTGGCTGCCGTGCTGCAACAGGCCGGCTATAAGGTCGGACTGCATACCTCACCTCATCTGGTGGATTTCCGCGAAAGGATCAAGGTGAACGGCAAATCCTGCAGTCAAAAATTTGTCATTGATTTCGTCAGGAAGCATAAAAAAATAATAGAAACCATTCACCCTTCTTTTTTTGAGGTTTCCATATTTATGGCCTTTGATTATTTTGCCCGGCAATCGGTTGATGTTGCCATAATCGAGGTGGGCCTGGGCGGCAGGCTTGATACCACCAATATCATAACCCCGGTATTGTCGGTGATCACCTCCATCGGAAAGGACCACATGGATTTTCTTGGCGATACGCTCGATAAAATCGCTGTTGAGAAGGCGGGGATCATCAAAACCGGTGTCCCGGTGGTGATAGGGGAGACGAATCCCGCGACTGCATCGGTGTTCAAAAGGATTGCAGCTGAACGGAATGCCCCGGTCTTTTTTGCTGACCAGCATTATAAGATCGATTACAGCTTGTTTTCTCTGGATGGTTTTCAGGTTTTCAATGTCAAAAAGGAAGATCAGGTCTATTTGCCCAATCTCAAAAATGCATTGCTGGGTACCTATCAGCGTAAGAATACCATAACGTTGTTGCAGGCTGTCGACCTGCTGCGTGAAAACGGATTTGCCATCGCCGGGATAGATGTTTATGCGGGACTGAGGAAGGTGGTTGACCTGACCGGACTGAAAGGGCGATGGCAGATTGTGGGCCATAATCCCGGCATGGTCCTGGATTCAGCTCACAATGCTGACGGGATGAGGGAGGTAGTACAGCAGTTGGCAACAACTGCTTATGAAACCCTTCACATGGTGATCAGTTTTGTGAATGACAAAGATGTTGAAGCTATTCTTGTCCAGTTACCGGCGAAGGCCCGGTATTATTTCACCCGGTCGTCGGTACCCCGATCGATGGACCAGCACGAACTGAAGCAAAAGGCAATCCGCTATGGATTAGCCGGTGAAAGTTATCCTGATGTGGAGGAGGCTGTGCAGGCTGCCCGTAAAAAAGCCGGGCGTAATGACATGATCCTGATCACCGGCAGTATGTTCCTCCTGGCTGATTTCCTGGCCCTCCAAAAAAAGTAGATTTTCTGTTTGCACAAATGAAAAGTCTACTTATATTTGCACGCGCTAAAAAAAAGGGCGCTTACCTGCCTGCCGGCAGGCAGGGCTCAGTTGGTTCAGAGCATTCCGATCCCGATGGATCGGGATCGGGAGGGTCGCAGGTACGAGAGATAAAAAATAGGGGCGCTTAGCTCAGTTGGTTCAGAGCATTCCGATCCCGATGGATCGGGATCGGGAGGGTCGCAGGTACGAGAGATAAAAAA
>Ga0105100_10001155_pt1 | contig 15574 bp, 11 predicted proteins | sample PPLLak12cMay2015_2_FD_87033 | JGI IMG/M metagenome (GOLD analysis project Ga0105100, IMG submission 87033) | Freshwater sediment microbial communities from Prairie Pothole Lake near Jamestown, North Dakota, USA - PPLs Lake P8 Core (1) Depth... | ecosystem: Environmental > Aquatic > Freshwater >...
TGGCCTGAGCTTTATCAACATCGGTCCCCCGGCTTCCGGCATTTAGGTTGTTCAGGTAACGCTCTGCATAGCGCACGGCGTCCCGCGCTGCGGCGACCTTCTGCTGGGCTGCAGCGGTGTTCACATCCGAGGTGTCTTGGAGATCTTTCAGAGCTTGCTGGGCGTTGATCACCTCCACCTCTGCGGCCGCGACTGCCGATGCCAGGCGCGGGCGCTGATCCAGCCGGGCGATCACCTGCCCTTGCTCGATCTCCTGACCCTCTTCGACCAGGACTTCCGATATGACACCTGGCAGGTTGAAGCTGAGCTGGACATGCTGCACCGGAACCAGCTTGCCTTCTACGGACACATTACTATCGCCAGTTACGACCGGGATTTGGGTGGGTTCCTGGGCGGCCTGGGTGTTGATCTGGCAGCCTGCCAGGAGTAACAAGATTGGGATGAAAAGTAGAAATTGTTTTGGTTTCATGTTTTTACCATTTATTGTATGCATACTTATTCGTAGGATAATACTTCCCGGATTGTCAGCCGGGTGGCGCTGCGTGCAGGCAAGACACTCGCCAGCACAGCCAGGATGAGAACGATCACCAGCCAGACGATGAAACCGGTCGGGGTGAAGGCAAAGTTTGCCGGACTGCCAAACAATGCCAGCGTGATACTATCGGACATGATCTCGCTGATGGGAAAGGCAGCGGCAGATGCCATTAGCCAGCTGATAATACCGATCAGGGCGCCCTCTACCAATACCATCCGCATGAGAGACAAGTCGGTAGCGCCAATCGCGCGCAAGATGCCGATCTCCCGGGTACGTTCCATGACGTTCAGGCTCATCGTCCCGGCAAGACCGATAGACCCAACCATTGCAGTTAGCAAGGCCAGGAAGAGTAATATCGCGGTCAGAATTGTAAAACCGTCACTGGCTTTTTGCGTCAAAGATTTCCCGGTGCTGATGTCTATCACCTGGATGCCGGATTGCCCCAAATGGGTTTCGATTGCTTTCCCCAGGGCATTTTGCTGTTCCAGGGTCATATCTGTTTGCTGGGAGACCACCCGGTATCCCATTGCCCGCCCGGTTTGGTGTACCAGCTCGGATAGATACTCGTAGCTGGTGTAGGCCGAATAACCGCTCACCTTGCCGCCCATCTGGAAGAAACCGACCACTACCCAGTCTGTCTCTTTACCGTTGACGCGCAGGCGAATTGTATCCCCCACGTCGAGGTCGGGGAATTTTTCCAAAAATAACTCGCTCAGGGCAATCGCATTGCGGTCGCCCGGTTGTATCCAGCGCCCATCTACCAGGATGGGCTCGATCAAGGGGCTAGAGGCAGGTGGTGCGAGCAGGGAAACGCTTTCGCCGATCGATCCATCATCCATAATCAGCTCGGTGCGGGCGAACATCCAGCCCTCCACCATGGAGATGCCGGGCACTTCTTCGATTTTTTCTTCGATCTCTTCAATATGATAGGATCGATCCAGGGTGATATTTACGTCTGCCAGGAAATACTGGATGATCTGGTCGACGTACTGCACCAGAGAGATACGAACATTGAAGGTGGCGATGAATACTGCTCCGCCCAGGGTCAGAGTGACCAGGGTGAGCAGCAGGCGACCTTTCCGGCGGAATGTGTTGCGCAGGGATACAACCAGCAACAAAGAATAGTTGCGCAGGCGGCTGATCTGGTGATCCAGCCAGCCTCGCTCCGGGGGATGGCTCTGGCTGTACCCGCTCAGTGCTTCCTGGACGCTGATGCGAGTGCCCTGGCGCACCGGCAGTAGGGCAGAAAGCTGAGGCATGAGCACGGCGATCACTGCCAGCAGGACAACAACCGGTAGAACTACCCGGGGACCATAAAAAACGTAGTTGATCTGAACGGTGAGGTAATCGACGATTTGAAAACCTACCAGCAAGGAGAGAGGTAGAGCCACCAGGTAAGCCAGCACACCAAACATTAAGCTGAGAAGCAGGTAGATACCGGCGATTTGCAAACGACGCGCCCCTACAGTTTTCAGGATACCGATCTGTTGCATTTGCTGGTTCATAATTGCCTGCAGGGTATTGGCGATCAGAAAGCCGCTCAGAAAAGATACCAGCAGACCGATCACGACCAGCACCGCCAGGATCGCCTGGACGAGGTACAGGTTGGGGTGTTCGGTGGAGCTGCGTTGGACCATGCTGATGATCTCAACATCGCAATGCTTCACCTCTTCGCGAACAGCCTGGGCAGCTGCTTCGAGGGTGGCGGGATTCTCTGTGTCGCCCTCCAGGGTCACGAACAGCTGGTTGTACTGCTTGGGCAGCGGCTGCTCAAGCCATTCCAGGCTGTCCTGCGTGATATAGCCCAGCACCGGGGAATTGAAGAAGCCGCCTGGATCGCCATTGGCGCCGATGCTCAGATCCTGCACTACCCCCACCAGCTTGAGCTGGCGGGTTTTTCCGGACGGAAGCTCCAGGGTTAACAGATCTCCTATTTGAGCATTCGTGTCCTCCAGCCGGTATTGGTCGACGACGATCTCCCGCTCGCCTGGAGGCCAGACCCCCTCCACCAGGCGCACCTGGTTAATCTCCATCTGCCCAGGATCCTTGAGGGCTTTCATGTCGATGGCGATCCACTTGCCAGGCTCAGATTCCAGCCGGGTGGAGAAGGTGCGCGCCCCTTCAGCCTGGCGCACACCGGGCATTTCCTCAATATGATTGACCAGGCAGCGGTCGAAGGGAGTCGCCAGGACAGTCAGGTTGGCGGGGTTGGTGGCGGCATAGCTGACCCTCATGTCTTGCGGGCCGATCACGTAAATTGTGCCTACCACGCCGATGGCAAATAAGCCGACTACAATAGAAGCCAGAACCAGCAGCGAGCGCTGTGGGTTGCCCCACAAATCCGAGAAAACCTTTTGGGTCCGCGGCCTCGCCATTAGCGGCTCTCCTCCTGGAAATTATCGCCTGCCGCTGCATGCTCTTGGCCAGCAACATCAATCACCTTCACTCCAGGCAGCAGGATATCCTTTGCCAGAGAGTGGCTTACAGCCGAGTCGTTTTCAAGCCAGCTCTGCAAATCAGTGTCATCCAGGGTAAGGATCTCAACCGGCGATCCTGTGCTAACCTGCCAGCCGGGCTGGCTATTCCCATTCAGACGATGTAGAGCACCGCCAGATGCCTGACCGGGACGGACGGCAATCTTCCCAAATCCATTATCGCTATGATGGTTGTTGATCTCCAGGTTACCAGCCGTGACAAGGAACAATGCGGGAGCAGGTAGGGAAACGCCCGCCGGCAAGGTCTGGGCTTTCAACCGGTGGGTAAGCCAGAGCATATGGCTGTGAGATAGGTCCGGTAAAGCCTGCGCCACCCACGGGTTGATCAGCTCGCCATCCGAGAGGAGTAAAGTCCGGTGGGTGCGCTGAGCCAGGCCGGGATCATGGGTGACCATGAGGATTGTCTTGCCTTCCTCTACCAGATTGGTGAAGATATCGAATACTTCATCTGCGGAGCGCGAGTCAAGGTTGCCGGTGGGCTCATCTGCAATCAGGATGGGTGGGTCATTGGCCAGGGCGCGAGCGATGGCTGCGCTCTGCTGCTGGCCCCCGGAGACAGCGGCTGGGAGCTTATCCGCCATGTTTGCTAAACCGACCAGGTCGAGTAGCATCATGGCGCGCTTTTCGCGTTCTACTGCCCCGCAATTGTTGCAAAATGCCATTGGCAGCATGACATTTTCCAGCAAAGTAAGGATAGGCATGAGCTGGAAAAACTGGAAGACGATACCCAGGTTCTTGCCTCGCCAGCGAGACATCTCGTTCTCACTCAGCTTGTGGATATGGGTATTTTCCACGCGCACGCTGCCCGACGTGGGGTGGTCGATGCCGGTCAGCATGTTCGCCAGGGTAGACTTCCCGCTGCCGGATTTACCCACGATGCTGACGAACTCCCCCTTGAAGAAACAGGCGGTGACACCCTTCAGGGCGGTGAACTCAGCATCGGGGGTCTTGAATGTCTTTACAATGTCCCGCATCTCGATCAGCGCCTCGTCCCGGCAGCGATCAGGCGGCAAAAGATGCAGTTTTTGTTGGGAGCTTGGATTTTCGGCGAGCATAGGGACTTCAGTTTGCCAGAACGGGATCGGCTATTTGCCCATCTACCAGGCGCAGAGTGCGGCTTACCCGCTCCAGCAGGGAATGATCGTGGGTGACCATCAAGATCGTCTTGCTTTCTTGGATCAAATGGTTGAATATTTGGAAGATCGTCTCGGCTGTCACGGAGTCCAGGCGACCGGTCGGCTCATCTGCCACGATAATCGGCGGGTCGTTTGCCAGGGCACGGGCGATGGCAACCCGCTGTTGTTGCCCGCCGGAGATTGCTGAGGGGAGCTTGTGAGCATGGTCTTCCAATTCAACCATCCGCAGCAGCTCCAGGGCGCGCTCCTCGCTCTCGCCGCGCCGGTACAGCCCGCAAATGTCCATCGGCAGCATGACGTTATGAAGCAGGGACAGCGTCGGCATCAGGTAAAAAGACTGGTAGATGATCCCCAGGTTGCGACCACGCCAGAGAGCCAGCTGGCTTTCATCCAGGCGATGGATGGAAATATTATCCATCCATACCTCGCCGCTACTGGTATGGTCTACACCGGTAAGCATGTTGATCAGGGTGGTTTTGCCCGCCCCAGATTTGCCGTAAATCCCCAGGTATTCGCCAGGATGAACGTCCAGATCGATATCGCTCAAGGCGGTAAATTCGCCGGCGCTGGTGCGGTATTTCTTGGTTACCTGGCGCAAACGGATCAACGGCTCTCCCTGGCAGCTGTCCGGGCAGGGCAGGGCTGGCGGTTGCATGGAGAGGCCTTGTCGCGCGGCTGGCAAGGTGGGGTTAGTGGAACTTGCGGTATTTAACATAAAGCCAATACTATGCTATAATAAACATCTCATTTATTTCTAAACACAATGTTCAGGAATTATAGTATGATCTGGCTGGTAGTCAACCTCAAAACGCCATTCTTCACAAAATACTCATAATGCCCATTATCCAAAACCAAAAAATCGACCGCCGTGTTAGCCGTACTCGCCGCAACCTCCAGGATGCGCTGTTTGCCTTGATTCTTGAAAAAGGATACGACTCGGTTACAGTCGAGGAAATCACGAACCGGGCAGATCTGGGCCGGACCACGTTCTACCTGCATTACCATGACAAGGAAGATTTGCTGATGCAGGCAGTGCGCAGCCTGGTGGATGGACTGATGGAACGGCTTGCTCAATACCCGCTGGAAAGCCTGAAACTACGCAGTCAGACCGCGACCGGCGAGCTACTTTTACCAATCATTTCCCTTGCATTCCAGCACGTTGAGCAGAACGCTGACCTCTACCGGGTGGTGTTGCGCGGAGAAGGGACCTACGCTGCCGTGCGGCGCGTCCGTCAAATTCTCTCCCAGGCAATCGCGGATCTAATCCAGCATTTCGTCACTCGCAATCATGTTGTATTGAATCCGCAGGTGCCTTTGGACGTGTTCTTGAACAGCCTGGCAGGGGCATGGATTGGCTTGATTACCTGGTGGCTGGAAGAAGATCTACCGTACCCGCCGGAGCAGATGGCGATTATGTATCAGCGAATGTTCATGCGCAGCACCCGCGAGGTATTGGGGTTGGGCACCGCACCTGAGGCGGGTGAGGAGATGGGCTAAAATCGGGTGTAAAGCTGCGCACGCTTTGATGTAATTTTCGAAAATCTAAAATCCCAATCAAAGAAAGATGAATTCATCATCATGCCTGATCATATCCGAAAACCAGTTCGCACAGCCCTGGTCGGTTGTGGTAAGGTTGGTCATACCCATGCCCAGGCTTTAAAGACTCTGCCCCAATCGGAATTTTCCGCCGTATGCGACCAGGATGCTCAGCGGGCGGCAGATTTTGCAGCCCAGTATGGCGTCCAGCCGTACACCAACTTTGAGGCCATGCTGGAGGAGACTGATGCCGGCATGGTTTCTGTTTGCACCCCGCACCCGGTGCATGCCGAATCGATTGTTGCAGCGGCAGGTAAAGGGGCGCACGTGCTCACCGAAAAGCCCCTGGCTCCGGATTTGCAGGGTTGCGACCGCAGCATCCTGGCGTGCCGCCAGAACGGTGTTCGCCTGGGGGTGATCAGCCAGCGCCGGCTTTACCAGCCAGTTGTGCGTATGAGCCAGGCAATCGATCAAGGGAAAATCGGGGTGCCGGTCCTGGCAACCCTGACGGTCATGGGCTGGCGCAGTGAAGATTACTACCAGATGGATGCCTGGCGTGGAAAGTGGGGCAGCGAGGGTGGCGGTGTGCTGGTCAACCAGACCGTGCATCAATTGGATGTGTTCCAGTGGCTGATGGGACCTATCGACGAGCTATTTGGCTATTGGGATAATCTCAACCATCCCTATATCGAAGTGGAAGATACTGCGATTGCCGTAGTCCGCTTCCAAAATGGCGGGCTGGGTCAGATCCTGGTGAGCAACTCGCAAAAGCCGGGTTTCTACGGAAAGATCCATGTTCATGGCTCGAACGGTGCCTCGGTTGGGGCGCAGACCGAAGGCGGATCGCCGTTTGTCGCCGGAGTGTCCACCGATGTTGAGCCGCCGATCAACGATGTGTGGACCGTGCCGGGTGAAGAGGGGTTGTTGCCTGCATGGCAGGAACAGGATCGCCAGTTTGCCCGCACTCACGACATTATGAGCTATTACCACCGCCAGCAGATTGATGACATGCTGAATGCTATTTTGGAAGATCGCCAGCCGTTGGTGGATGGCGAAGACGGGCGCAAATCAGTCGAGCTTTTCACCGCAATCTATCGCTCTCAGAGGGATCATGTCCCCATTCATTTCCCCTTACTGGCGGAGTCAGATCGGGATGATTATGATGGGCGGCTGGTTTATCAACCATTTTCACACAGGAGTGCCCGAAGGTAATGAAAGCTTTGCTACTCACGGAATACAAAAAACTCGAATACACGGATGTCCCATTGCCGGACATCGGTCCCAAAGAAGTGCTAATCCAGGTGAAAGCTACAGGGATTTGCGGAAGTGATATCCATGGCTACGATGGCAGCAGCGGGCGCCGGATACCACCCCTCATCATGGGTCACGAGACAGCCGGTGTCATCGCCCAGGTAGGTGCTGAGGTGACAGAGTGGAAACCCGGCGAGCGCGTGACGTGTGATTCGACCGTCTATTGTGGGGAGTGTTTCTACTGCCGGCGGGGGGAGATTAACCTGTGCGACAATCGCCGCGTGCTGGGCGTCTCCACCGGTGAGTACCGCAGGCACGGGGCTTTTGCGGATTATGTCGCTGTTCCACAGCATATCCTCTATAAGCTGCCCGACCAGGTGACCTTTTCCCAGGCGTGCATGATTGAGCCGGTTTCGATCGCCTTCCATGCGGTAAGGATCACACCGATTGCGATCAACGATTCTGCGCTTGTGGTGGGCAGCGGTATGATCGGACTGATGGTAATCCAGGCGTTGAGGATAGCCGGCTGCGGTCAGATCATTGCAGTTGACCTGGATGCCGGCCGGCTCGCTCAGGCATGCCGCCTCGGCGCTGATATAGGACTGCTGAGCAGCGATGACGCACTGAGCGAGAAGATCAGGGAATTAACCCACGGGCGCGGTGCGGATCATGCCTTCGAAGTGGTGGGCATTACGCTGGCAATCAAGACGGCTATTAATAACGTCCGCAAAGGCGGGTCGGTGACCCTGGTGGGGAACCTGAGCCCGCAGGTGGAACTGCCATTGCAGGCGGTTGTCACCGGTGAGCTGACCCTGTACGGCTCTTGCGCATCAGAAGGCGAGTACCCGGCGTGCCTGGAGATGGTTGCGCGCGGCAGGGTGAATGTTGATGCGCTGATCAGCGCCACGGCGCCACTGAAGGATGGGGCTGCCTGGTTCGAGCGGCTCTACAACCGCGAAGCAGGCCTGATGAAAGTGCTCCTGGAGCCATAGTAGAGGGTAGATGTATGAATATTGATTTTAGCGGAAAACGCGCCCTGGTGACCGGGGCAGGCAAGGGAATCGGACGGGAAACCGTTGTCCTCCTGGCGGAATACGGGGCAGAGGTGGTAGCCATAAGCCGTACACAGGCAGATCTCGAAGAGCTTGCCGCGCTTAGCGGGTGTAAGGTGATCCAGGCAGACTTAGGGGTTGTGGATGAAGCCCGCCGTGCCGCCGAGGCAGCCGGGCAGGTCGACTTTCTGGTGAACAATGCCGGCATCTCTATCTTACAGTCCTTCTTCGACACCACAGTCGAGGCTTTCGATACGATCATGGCAGTTAATGTGCGGGCGGCATTGTTGGTCTCGCAGGTGAGCGCAAGGAAAATGGTTGCAAGCGGCAAGCCTGGGGCAATCGTCAATGTCTCCAGCCAATCCTCGATGCGCGCCGTGCAAGATCACACGGCATACTGCACCTCGAAAGGCGCCCTAGACCAGCTCACCCGGATGATGGCATTGGAGCTGGGAGCGCACGATATCCGGGTAAACGCGGTGAATCCTACGGTAACCCTGACTCCCATGGGGGAAATGGCCTGGAGCGATCCGGCAAAGAGCGGTCCGATGCTGAGGCGCATCCCCTTGAAACGCTTTGCCCGGCCGCGGGACGTAGCAGAGGTCATTGCCTTCCTGCTCAGCGACCAGGCGCACATGGTCAATGGGGTCGTCTTGCCCGTTGACGGCGGATTTTTGACGACCTAGGCGAATTTCCCCCTTTTAATATAAAACAACCCCATAACACATCATCTCTGCCTTTACATCTTTTCAGTGCGACTGATCAGCTCATCTTGCGCTTTTTTGCCCATCTGGACGAAATAGGCGCTGTAGCCGGTCACCCGCACGCACAGGTTCTTATACCTGTGCGGATTCTGCTGGGCATCCAGGAGCTGCTCGCGGCTCATCACGTTGAACTGGACCTGCATGCCGCCGCGTTCGAAGTAGGTCTGTAAGGCGATGGCAAACATGGCCAAGCCATTCTCCCCTTTGATTGCCGAGGGGTGAATGCGAACGTTGAGCGGTCCTCCCGTGATTCTTTCAAAGGGCAGCCTGGCGACCGAGTTGAGCAACGCAGTCAGGCCGTTCATGTCGGCCCCCTCGGTGGGTGACTGGTTCTCGCTGACCTGTTGCCCTGCCAGCCTGCCGTCCGGGGTGGCACCGACGTCTTTTCCCATCGTGGTGAAGTCGCGGTCAGTGGAAATGCACGGGAAAAAGGTGTACGTGTATTTTGGCGAGTTGACCGCGGCTATCTCGTCAGCGAAGATGTCCACAACGCGTTTGCCAAGCTCGTCAACCCACTCAATATCGTTGCCAAACTTGGGCATTTTCTTGCTCAGCCTGGCGCGCAAGAAATCATTGCCGGCGTAATTGTCCTTCAGCACTGAGACCAACTCTTTCAAGGTCAGCTCTTTGTCACAGAAGACCAGTTGCTCAACTGCAGCCAGCGAATCGATGACAGATGCCAGCCCGCTGCCCTGGATGGTCACCTTGTGATACTTGGTTCCGCCATTGTTCCAGGTGGTGGCGTTGTCGATCGTGCCTTGCAGGAAGCAATCTTCAATCCTGATCCGGCCTGCGTTGTATTTCAATTCCAGCTTGAAGTCTTTTTCAAAGGCATGGCGGTAATCCTGTAGCAAATAGCGGACTTGCTGGCGATAGGCATCCAGCAGATCGTCGATATTCTTGATCTCATCCGCTGCAGCGGTTTTCAGACCGTAATAGGGTCCGGTCATCAGGCCAATCATGCGGTTGTCCAGGGAGTATTGCGTGCCTTTACCGTTCTTCTTGTGACCGTTGGGGCTCAACGGATACTCGCCGCCGTGCAGCGCCAGCTCCATCGGGCGCAGCAGATTGAACCATAGCTGGCGCAAGCCGCCTTCCTGGGCGGGCAGGTTTGGATCATTGCACCCGTAGAAGCCATACTTGTGGACGTCTTCCTTGCCTACCCCGTATGAGAGCAGGGCAGGGATCATGGTTGCGTCATTGTAGACTACCATGCTGGCGTTCGAGCGCAGCGCGTCGCAAACTCGCAGCCAGAATTCATGATCGATCCCTGGGTAGTAGCGCACAACCACAAATGGGTTGCGCAAGCCCATTTGGTGGGCAGCCTCGACAAACAGGAAGGAAAGCTCGTTGACGCCCGGGCGGTCCCCATCCAGCAGACCTGCCAGGGTGAGGTAGTTGGGATCATCGTAGGTCACTTCCAGGTTGTACTGGGTGGTTTCAATCTCCTGGGACATGTGATCGGTTGGAGCCATGATCTCGTTATTCTTGTTGAAGAACTCCTCGATCAATTCCAGGGCGCTTTGACGGGTCAGCGTGCCGGTTTCAAGGTCCCGCTGATAGAACGGCAGCAAATACTGGTCCATGCGGTGCAAGTTGAACACGCCGCAGCCGGTAACTTTCATCAGGGGGAGCACGATGAACCAGATCAGCTGCAGGGCTTCTTGCAGTGTCCGCGCCGGATTTTGAGAGATATGCTCGCAGTTCTCGCTGATCTGGAGCAGCTCGGCTTTTCTCAACGGATCAGAGCAGGTCTGTGCTTCTTGCCAGGCCTGCTGGCTGTAGCGCAGGATGTACCTGGAGATCGCCTGGTAGCATACGATCGCGCCTTGCAGAAATTCAGCTTTATGAGGGTCACTCTGCATTTCGGGTTGTTTAGCTACCTGGCGGGCATGGGCTTCTAAACCACCCAGGCCCTGGGTGATGATCCCTTCCCAATCCAGCGCCATGTGACCCAGGGTGAAAAACCACGGCGGTCGCCGGCGAATCCAGCCGTAAGAGTAATACCACAGGACTTTTTCCTGGATCTCCTCCTGGCTGATATCCCACCATTCTTTAGAGAGTTTCTCGACCAGCTCTTTTTGTGTCTCGGTAGGGATGACCTCTTTCACTGAGCCGACTATCCTCTCCCCCGGCTGGATGAGGACGCTGATCCGATCAAGGATATAGCCCAGTGTGTTGCCATAACGGATGGCGTACGGCATATCTGCAAACAAAGGCTCGCTTTCGACTAGGTAATCTACCCTCTCGAAAAAGGTTGTCCGGTAATCTTTTTCGAACCATTCCTCTATTGAGTTTTTCAATCTCTCAGGTAACATGGTGTACCTCCTTGGTTTCTATGCTTTTTATAAGAGAGGATAATTGCTATACTCGTGATGATGAATGACATCTTATACCGAAGCAAATGCTTTAAAAACGATCATTAATATTTTACTGGGATTTGATGGTCAACGAAAGGTCGTGATAAGCTGGCGATCTCCTCCCGAGAGGGTATCTCAAAGATTGCCGTTTCGACGGGTTTGCCCAGACTGGTGTATTTATCTACGCCCAGATCGTGGTAAGGGAGCAGGTCAACGTACATCAGGCGGGGGAATTGGCGCAGGAATTGCGCGGTTGCCCGCATGTTTTCCAGGGAGTCGTTGAACTTAGGTACAACCGGGATGCGCACAATAATGTCTACATCCTGCTGGGCGAGCTTGCGGGCATTTTCAAGGATCCGTTTATTGGAGACCCCGGTGCCGTACAGGTGAAGCTCGTCATCCATTGATTTCAGGTCCAGCAATACCAAATCTACCGACGGCAGTACATAGGCAATATGCTCCCAGGGGGTATTGGCGGCGGTATCCAAGGCGTTATGCACGCCATGCGCCCGGGTGATATCGAAGACCTCCTTGACAAAATCCTTCTGGAGCAACGGCTCTCCCCCAGAGATCGTCAAACCTCCGCCGGAATTGCGGTAATAGTCACGGTCTTTCAATACTACTTCTACCACTTCTTCGGGTTGCATGTATTTGTACACAAACACCAGGGCATCATACATGCAGTTGGCAACGCATTCACCGTGCAAGGTGCACTTTGAACGGTCGAAGATCTTCACCCCATCCTGGTTGATATAATGCGCACCTTCAGGACAGACTTCGATGCATTTCTTGCACAGGATGCACTTTTGCGGGAAGAATTGCACTTCCTGCCGAGGGGAGTTGGACTCGGGGTTATGGCCCCACAGGCAACGCAGGTTGCAACCCTTAAGAAACACGCTGGTGCGGATGCCGGGTCCATCATGAATGGAGAAGCGCTGGATATTGAAGATGCGACCTTGCATGATCTCTCGTGTTGGTTCCTCAGGAACTACGCCAAATTGTATGAATTACCGGAAAATTACCTGATTTATTATACTGAATTATTCCCTGGGAGAGGGATGGATTATGTACATATTTGCTAGCTGATAAAAATCATAAATTTAATCGAGCCCGCTTGCCTGTAACCACAGGATTACATGTTGTGCCCGGCACAATCATATCATAATTTTTAAAGGATGTAAATTAACTTTAGCGAAAAAAAGCAACCAGCGGTTGTCCTGCCGCTGGTTGCTTAATGAAATCTGCCTCGGTAATAAGCTTAGCGGTTGCGCCTGAGCCAGGAGCTTTGCAGCAGGACGACGATAAACAGGAAAGCTCCTCGCACCACTGCCTGCCAGTAGACCGTCAGGCTGAAGCCACCCACGTTAATAAAATTGAGCAAATTGAAGATCAATCCCAGCAGCAGCACACCGATCAGGGTACTGACTACCGATCCTTTTCCGCCGGTGAGCAATGTCCCTCCGACCACCACTGCGCTGATGGCTTGCAGCTCCCACCCGACTGCTTCGGTGGGTAAGGCGGTGCCACTGCGTGAAGCCAGAATTACGCCTGCCAGTCCGGCGAGGGCGCCGCTCATGGCATAGACCAGCGTCTTGGTGACTGTAACCGGCAAGCCCATCAACCGGGCGGCTTCTTCATTGCCGCCGATTGCCAGGGTGACCCTGCCAAAACGAGTATATTGCAGCAATACCGCTCCCAGGGTGTAAGCGATGAGGATTAACCATACCGGGATGGGCAGCCCCAGAAAGTTGCCGATGATTGCCTGGAAATTTTGGGAGCGATCGATCACGATCGAGTAATCGGCGACATAATCCACCCAGCTCCAGGACACATTTGGAAAGAGGTTAGCCAGGTAGATCCCAAATATTTTTGGCATGATCAACGCCAGGCCGCGGGCTGCCATAAAGGTGACCAACGTAGCGATGAAGGGCAGGATGCCTAACTTGGAGATAGTCCACCCGTTGAACAAACCAATCAGGGTGCCCACGATCACCGGGACAAAGATTGCCGGGAGCAGCCCAAAGCGGCTGAACCAGGCTGCCAGCATGCTGGTCAGCACTGCCACAGAACTGACCGAGAGATCGATCCCCCCAGTAATAATGACGAATGTCATCCCCAGGGAGATAAAAGCGAACATTGAGTTGAAAACCAGCATGGTTGTGATGTTGTAACCGCTGTAGAAGGTTGATCCAAAGATGATCGAGCCTGCCAGGAACACCACAATCAGAACAACAAAAACCAGCACTCCCTGGTTCTGGAAAAGATTGGCCGACATGAACCCACGTATTCCTTGTTTTGGAGTTGAGTTTGCTTGAGTGACTGCCATAGTTTTCTTTCCTTAACCCTTGGCGTTACGATGAGCGCTGTCGCTGCAGGTAGACCGCTGTCAGGATGATGGCAGCGTTGACAACCAGGGCAAATTCATACGGCACGCCGATTGAGATCAACGTGAATCGCGCCAGTTGGATGAATAACGCGCCTAACAAGGTGCCCCAGATGGTGGCAATACCGCCAGATAGCGGAGTACCGCCGACCGCTACCGCGGCAATGGCATCCAACTCGATATTCAATCCATTCAAATTCGCATCAGAGGCGGAATTGATTGCTACTACGATAAGACCGGCGATACCACACAGAAAACCGCTGATCACATACACTGCTGTTTTCACCCGGTTGACGGGTACACCAGCCAGGCGGGCTGCGCGTTCGTTACCACCAATGGATAGCACATATTGACCAAAAGAGGTTCTACGGACGAGCAGATCTGCCAGGATCACTACCGCAAACATGATATACACCTGGGTTGGAATCCCCAATGGGCGACCAAGGGCAAGATACTGAAAGCCGGGGTTCCTGAAAACCTGCAGGTAGCCGTTCGTCAGAACCTGGGCAATCCCACGACCACCGATATAGACGACAAGCGTGGCGATAATGGGCTGAAACCTGAGCTGGGTGACCATGAAACCGTTAAACAAGCCGACTGCTGAAGAAACAATCAGCGGTACGATAATCGCCAATGTGTTAGTCACACCCATTCCGAATCTTTGCCCTATCGAGCCCAAGAAGATCAGCGGGGCAATCTGTCCGGCGATTGCCATGATTGCACCTACGGATAAGTCGATGCCCCCGGTTGCAATCACCAGGGTCATGCCTACCCCAACGATGACAATCGTCGCAACCTGAGTTAGATTTACATTCAGTGCCTGGTTCAGGGATCGAATGTACTCTTGTTGAACGGTGCCGCTTTCTACAAATGTGGCAGTGTTGCTGATTGTGTTCCAGATCCTGAAAAAATTGAATATTACTAAAATTAGAATAACTGCCAGAATCCCGTAAGTTCGCGCTTTACCCAGTAAGCCGCGCGTGCCATCGCGCATAGTGGTGGAGATGCCAGAAGCCTGGTCGCTGGTGGTCATGATTGCACCTCAACATTGTTCTCGGATTCTCCATGCGCCATGGCGTCCATGATCGCGTCTTGTGAGATTTCCTCGCGCGAGAGTTCTGTAACGGTTCGCCGGTCGCGCATCACAAATACCCGGTGACTGCCTTCGGTAAGCTCTTCCATTTCTGATGTGATCATCAAAACCCCCACACCCTCATCCGCCAGACCGCTGATGATCTTCTGGATCTCGCCTTTTGCACCGACGTCGATGCCACGGGTGGGCTCATCTAAAATTAACAGTTGCGGGTTCATGCACAGCCAGCGTGCCAGGAGCACTTTTTGCTGGTTGCCGCCAGACAGCTCGCGAATTTTCTGATCCGGCGATGACAGCTTAATTCCCAGCATCTTGATAAACTGGTCAACAATCTGCTTTTGTTTATCCCGGTTGATGATACCTTTATGGGTCAGCCTTGGTAAAGCTGCCAGGGTTAGATTTTCTCTCACGGAGAGGAATGGGACAACGCCCTCTGCTTTGCGATCTTCTGGGCAGTAACCCATGCCTACATCGATTGCTTCCCGCACCGATGTGAAATTGACAGGTTTACCGTCCCAGTGCATTTGCCCTTCTTGAATTGGGTCGGCGCCAAAGATCACTCGGGCAGCTTCGCTGCGACCAGAACCTAATAAACCCGCCAACCCAACGATCTCTCCTCTACGAACATTAAGGCTGACATCTTGAAGCGTTGGGCTGTTATTGACCTGATCCAGTTCCAGGACCATTTTTGCGTCTGGTGCAACCTCTTTGATCTCAAAACTGGTAGCACCCTTGCGACGAACCTGGCCCAGCTCTTTACCAAGCATTTTAGATACCAGCTCCAGTTTCGTGATCGAGCTGATATCGCGGGTCTCGATCGTTTTACCATCGCGCATGATGGTAATCCGGTCGCAGATCACGAATAACTCATCCAGGCGGTGGGTGATGAAGATCACAGAGACGCCCTCAGCTTTCAAGCGGCGAATGGTCTCAAACAAGATATGGACCTCATGATCATCCAGGGATGAA
>Ga0105100_10001156_pt1 | contig 15560 bp, 8 predicted proteins | sample PPLLak12cMay2015_2_FD_87033 | JGI IMG/M metagenome (GOLD analysis project Ga0105100, IMG submission 87033) | Freshwater sediment microbial communities from Prairie Pothole Lake near Jamestown, North Dakota, USA - PPLs Lake P8 Core (1) Depth... | ecosystem: Environmental > Aquatic > Freshwater >...
AGAATTCCGACGCCATCATCAAGATCCTGCTGACCGAGGGCACCTCGAACGGCACGACGATCGATCTCGCGAGCTACGGCCGCATCGATTGCTGCCTGCCCAAACCGTCCGACCCGGCGGCCATCCGCCGGAAGATCAGCTTCCTCATCGCCCAGCGCTCCCGCGAGAAACGCTCGTCCATGCGCGTCACGCTGGACGCGTCCCACGACGTCCGGATCGAGACGGGCCTTCTGGGCGAGGCCAAGCTGGTCAACATCAGCGAGAACGGCATGTTCCTCAAGACCCTATCGTCCTCTCCCGAGGGCGCGGCGGTCCCCCTGGACATCGCGCTGCCCGACGGGCGGCACTACACCGTGAACAGCCGCATCGTCCGTGAGGACACCGACCAGGGGGGTGTCGCGGTCGAATTCCTGTCTCTCGACGACGCCAGCCGCCTGTCGCTCCTCCAATTCATGTCGGATTATGTCGCCATCCGCGACCTCGAAGAGCTCAAGCTCCGCTATCCTTTCCTGCGGACCGACGAGATGGTCCTGTTCACAGACTCGGTCAAGATCGAATCCCTCATGCGCGAGGCCCTGGCCCGCAAGGTCGAGATCGCCGCGGTCCCGGCCAGATCCGGCAATCCGGAGATCCTGTCGTTCACCGAGGTCCGGCCGCCCTCGGTCTGCCTGCTCTCCGGGGAGAAGCTCGACGTCAAGTTCAAGACCTCGGACCTTCTCTTCGTCTCCTACCAGATCGGCTACGCCACCTACAACTTCGAGACCATGATCTCGCGGATCGCCCCCGACGGCCGGTCCCTCGTCTGCCTCTACCCGCGGGTTATGTTCTACTCGGAGAAGAGGGCCGAGCGGCGGATCACCCCGGCCGGCGACCTGAGGGTCGAGATCCCCCTGCCGCCGCCCTACAGCCGCAAGGTCCGGGGCCGCATCACCGACATCAGCCCGAACGGCATGAGCTTCGTCGCCAACGGAGAGACCCCCGTCCTTCTCAAGGGGACGCCGCTTGAATCCCTGGCCATCCTCGACGGCGACAAGGTGCTCTGGCAGGAGACCGGCGAGGTCCGCCATGTGGCCCACGCCGAGCCTAACGAAGGCCCGGGTCTGAAGTACGGCGTCCAGTTCGGCATCAGCCGCATGAGCATCCAGTCGGTCCACGCCCCTGACCCGGATTTCGCCCGGCGCGGGGATGAAGCCGCAGACACCCCGATAGCCCCGATCGCGGCGGCGCCGGCCGGAGGCGGGCCCGCCGCCGATTTGGCCACCCCCCGTGTCGTCCGGCTGGAGAATTCCCGAGGCGAGGAGATCGTCGGCCTGCTCAATGCCTCTCTGCCGCTCGATGGCGCGCCCGTCCCGGTCGTGATCATTCCGCCCGCCTTCGGGAAGACGAAGGAGGTGCTGTTCGGCCTGGCCCTGACGCTCATCCAGAACTTCCAGGCCCTGGGGAAGCCTCTGGCCGTCATCCGCTATGACGGGGTCCGGAGAAAGGGAGAGAGCTTCAAGGACCCCGAAGCCTCCGAGCCCCCGTGGGAGACACTCAATTCCAGTACCAGCCAGGGCGCCGACGATCTGAAAACCGTCCTCGATTGGCTGTCCGTCAATCCCAAGCTCAAAGCCAGCTCGGTCATCCTGGTCACCTTCTCTCTCTCGGCTCTCGAGGCGCGTGTCGTCCTGCGGGACAAAGGCTGCCGTAGCCGGATCAGCTACTGGTTATCCTGCATGGGCGCGCTCGAATTCCGGGACATGATGATCCGGATCAATTGCGGCCTGGACGTTCTCGAACAGTACCAGCTCGGCATCAACCTGGACGTCTATCCCATCCTAGGCAACTACATCCGCCACGCTCTCTACGCGGCGGACGTCATCGCCAACGGGGTCGGCACGCTCGAGCAGGCCCGGGAAGACATGCGCCATATCGATATCCCCGTCACCTGGATCTACGGTATCCACGACCAATGGATCAAGGCGGAGTTCATCCGCGACGTCATGAGCGTCGAGGCCGATGCCCCCCGCGAGGTCATCACCGCGCCGATCGGCCACAACGCCAGAACGTCCCGGGAAGCCCTGCGGATGTTCGGGACGATCACCTCCCTCGTCCACAGGTTCCTGCAGGGCTCGATGATCCAGCCCGTCCTGCCGAGCCGGAAGGACATGGAGATCATGCGCCGGGCCGAGAAGGACCGGCTGCCGCCCCGCGACCTCAAGAACCGCAAGAGCTACTGGCGACACTACCTGATCGGCGAGGGCAATCTGCTCGGCTTCGACATCATGGCCATGGCCGAGGAGTACCAGCAGCTCATGCGCGACCAATTGCGCGCCCTGGAGCTTCAGCCCGGAGACCGTCTCCTGGATCTCGGCGGCGGGACCGGGAACTTCATCGAGCATGTCCTCCATGCCCTCGGGGAGATCCCGTTCCATGTCACCGTCGCCGACCTCGTTCCGGAGGCCATCAAGCAGGCCCGCCTGAAGCTCCATGCCCAGGCCGGGCCGCAGGACAAGCGGGAGCGGGTCGATTTTCTGGCCCTCGACCTCGAAATGAACCGCTACTTGGCCATCCAGCGCTACCTCGACGGCGAGGTCGGGACTTTCGTCGACATGGCCGACAAGGTCGAGAACCTGACGCTCGAAAGCGCCCGGAAGATCCAGGAGGACTACTCCCCCAGGCTCCACAGGATCCTCCGGGGAGAAAAGATCACCGCGGACCACGACGACTGGCTCAAGACCTGTTTCGACATCCAGGAGTACCGGATCATCCTCGACTTCAACGCGGCCGCCCGCTATGTCCGGGGCCTCGCCGATACGCCGCCAAGATTCCGCCGCCTGATCCTTCCCGGTACGCTCGCCGGGACCATCCGTCTTCCCCTCAAGACGGGGTGCTATAATAAAGTCCTCATGAGCCTCGTTCTGTCCTATCTCTTCGATCCGGTCGAAACGCTCCGCGAGGTGCGGCGCGTCATCGACCCGGGAGGCCTGCTGGTCCTCTCGAGCATGCGTCCGGATACCGATGCCTCTGGACCGTTCACCCGCCTTCTCGCGAGGATCGAGGCCATGCCTGAGGAGACGCTGCCGTCGAAGATGCCGAAATCCCTCCTGCTGGACTCCCTCCGGTCGTTCTTGAACGACGCCCAGGCGCTGACCGAGCTCGAAGAGGCGGGGACGTTCGATTTCTTCGACCAAGAGAAGCTCGACGCCTTGCTGGACGAAGCCGGTTGGATCAACCTGCGCCGAATCCCCAGCTACGGCGACCCGCCGCAAGGCTACGTCGTCGTGGCCAAGCCGAGAACCCCCCATGCCTAAGATCAAAAGCGCGGATTTCGATTTCGAGGAAAGGCTGTACGAGGAATACGGCCTGGAGAAGCGGGCCCGGCTGACGATCATCCTCAGCGCCATTCTCTACGCCTCCTTCATCTTTCTCGATTGGATCCATGCGCCCCGGGAGCTCTTCAGCCTGTTCCTGTACATCCGGCTCGGCGTTCTCGCCGCCCACCTCATCCTGTACCTGATGCTCTTGCGGACGCGGACGAAGCGCGGTTATGCCCTAATCGCCATCGGCGTCGCTCTCATCGACACCGTCGGCATCGCCGTCATGATCTTCCTCCTGGGCGGATTTGCCTCCGCCTATGTCCAGGGTTTGTACATCATCATCATGGCTGCGGTGGTGGCCTTGCCGCTCTCCTTCCGCGATGCCGGCCTCCTGTTCCTGATCATATGGGGAAGCTACGTGCTCCCGAGCCTGATGAACATGCCGTCGGGCAAGGCCGCCTGGCCGAGCATGGTCACCAACCTCTTCTTCCTGACGTCCCTCCTTCTCATGGGAGGCTGGGGCGTGTACTTCATGGACCGCCTCCGGCGCCGCGAGCTCCGCAGCCGCATGCAGCTCGAGGAGACAACGAGCCAGCTCAAGGAATCCAACATCAAGCTCAAGAGCCTCGACGAGCTCAAGACGCAGTTCTTCGCCAACGTCAATCACGAGCTCCGGACGCCGCTGACGCTGATGCTGGCCCCGCTGAAATCGCTGCTCGACGGCAAGATGGGCCGCCTGACCCCGGCGCTCAAGGACACGTTCGAAACGATGCAGCGCAACGGCTACAAGCTGCTCAAGCTCATCAACAACCTCCTCGACCTGAACAAGCTCGAGGAGGGGAAGATGCGGCTCAAGGTCAAGCCGGTCAACCTCGTTGATTTCATTCCCCCGCTCCTCGCATCGTTCAAGCCCATGGCCGACCAGAAGCAGATCCGGCTCTATTACCAGCACCCCCCGAACCCCGTCGAGCTGATCCTGGATCCCGACCAGTTCGAGAAGGTCCTCTTCAACCTCCTGTCGAACGCCCTGAAGTTCACGAACAAGGGCGGCAAGATCACGATCTACATCGAGGACAAGGACCAGAACGCGGTCATGACCGTCGAGGACACGGGGATCGGCATCCCTGGGAACATGCTGGAGACGATCTTCGACCGTTTCTCCCAGGTCGACGGATCCAAGTCCCGGGCCCAGGAAGGGACGGGGATCGGGCTGGCGCTGGTCCGGGAGATCGTCCTCCTCCACAAGGGCACCATCTGCGCCGAAAGCGAGCTCGGTAAGGGCTCCCGGTTCATCGTCGAGCTGCGCAAGGGCGACGAGCATTTCGGGGACGAGGTCCTGGACCGCCGGACCGAGGACCTGCCCATCGGGCTCAAGCGCCGGACGACCGACATCGAGGAGCCGCGCGTCCAGGACATCGTCACGGATTACCACCGCCTCCAGCTCGTCGATCTCGAGAAGGTGGATCTCGAGGGCGGGCGCGTGGACGAGGCCAAGATCCACGACGCCCTGATCCTCTGCATCGACGACAATCCCGAAGTCCTCAAGCTGATGAAGATGCTCCTCGCCGACGAGTTCGACCTGGAGCTGACGACTTCGGCCGAACAGGGCCTCCGGTTCGTCCGGGAGAAGAACCCCGACATGGTCCTCTGCGACGTCATGATGCCGGGCATGGACGGCCACGCCTTCGCCCGGGCGGTCAAGGCCGATGACGCCCTGAAGCACATTCCGGTCATGCTGGTGACCGCGCGGTCGGGCGCCGAGATGCTGAACGAGGGCCTCCAGGCCGGGGCCGACGACTACATCTCCAAGCCGTTCGATTCGACCGAGCTCAAGGCCCGCATCCGGGCCCTCCTGCGCCTGCGCCAGATGGAATCGGAGCTGGCCCTGGTCAATCGCAATCTCAAGATGAGGACCTCCGACCTCGTCGAGCAGCAGCGGTCGCTGTTCCTCTCGACGGTCAAGTCCCTCGCCTCGGCGATCGACGCCAAGGACGAATACACCCGCCACCACTCGACCCGGGTCACGGACTTCACCCTGAAGATCGCCGCCAAGATGGGCTTCAGCGAGAAGGAATTGGGCGAGCTCGAGCTGGCCGCCGTCCTTCACGACGTCGGCAAGATCGGGGTCCCGGAGAGCATCCTGAACAAGCCGGGCAAGCTCACGAACGAGGAGTTCAAGATCATCCAGGAGCATCCCGTCCGCGGCGAGGCCATCCTCAGCCCGGTCATCGAGCTCAAGGAGATCGGCCGGATCGTCCGGGCCCACCACGAGCGCTACGACGGCAAGGGCTATCCCGACAAGCTCAAAGGCCGCGAGATCCCGCTTGGAGCGCGGATCATGTCCATCGCCGACACCTACGATTCCATCACCTCGGAGCGGCCCTACCGGAAGGCCGCCTCCCACCGCTACGCGGTCAAGGAGATCATCGCCTGCTCGGGGGCGCAGTTCGATCCCGAGGTGGTCGAGAATTTCCTGGAGATCGCCGGCACGTTCGTGCCGGACAGGAACGAAGACAAAGGCCCGGAAGCGAACGGGACGTGAGCCGTCCGCCCCGCCCGCCGGGCGGGACCGCTAGGCCGAAAGGACGCGCATGCAGGTCGGCTATTACGCCCTGAGCCTCTTCGCCGGGGCGCTCATCGCGGGGGCCGTCGCCATCATCGCCTGGAAGCGGGGCGACACCCCGGTCGGGCGGCTGCTGGCGATCCTCATGGCCGCCGTGCTCTTATGGTCCGTGGCCGCGGCCTTCGAGGCGGCCGCGACCGATCAGACGGTCAAGGTCATTCTCTCCAAGATCGAGTATCTCGGCATCGCCACGGTCCCCGTGCTGATGTTCCTGTTCGCTTACCGGTTCCTGCAGTCGGGCCGGAGGCTCAGGAGAGGCCGCGCCCTGGCCCTCTGGGTCATCCCGGCGGCGACGGTCGTGCTGGCCTTCACGAACGAGCGGCACCATCTCATCTGGTCGGGATTCACGCCGTCCGTGAGCGCGGTCGATCACCTGCTGGTCTATGACCATGGGGCCTTCTTCTGGGTCCATGCGGGCTATTCTTATCTCCTCCTCTTCGCCACGACGGTCATCCTCCTCCTGGCCTATTTCCGGTTCAAGGGCGTGTATCGCCGGCAGTCCCTGGCCCTCTTGCTGGCCTTCGCCCTGCCCTGGGTCGGCAACGCCGTTTATCTCGCGGGGTTGGCCGGCGCGCGCAGCGGCTATGATTTCACGCCGGTCGGGTTCGCCATCTCCGGCTTCTTTCTCCTCTGGGCCATGTTCCGGCTCCAGCTCGTCGATATCGTGCCCGTGGCCAGGGAGCGCGTAATCGAAAGCATGGGCGAATCGCTCTTCATTCTCGACGAGGCCGGTCGGCTGGCGGCCACGAACCCGGCCGCCCGCAAGATCATCGCGGATGTCGGGGGCCCGGCGGAGGACATCCCCGAAGCGAAGCTCTTGGGGAAGCCGGCCGGGGAGCTTGTCCCGGGCTGGCCGGACCTGGCCGCGGCCCTCGGCGCGCCGGCCGCCACGGAGCGCGAGCTCGGGCTCGCCGGCGAAGGCTCTTCCCGCCATTTCGACCTGCACCTCTCCCCTCTTCTCAGCCGGGGGACGGTCGTCACGGGTTGGGTGGCCGTCCTCTACGACATCACCAGGATCAAGAGGGCCGAGACCGCGGCCATCGAGGCCCGGAATATCGCCGAGACGCTCCGCGAGGCCGGACTGACGCTGAGCTCGAAGCTCGATTTCAAGCAGATCTCCGCCCTCATCCTCGACCTCTTGAAGCGTGTCATCCCGTATGACATCGGCGCGTTCTTGACCGTCGAGGGGGCCGCATTGAGACTGGCCGCCATCAAGGGGGCCCCGGACGATCGGAGCCTGGTCGGAGAGACGTACCCGGCGTCCGGCTCGCGGCTGTGCCATTCGGCCGTCCAGAAAAAGCGGCCGGTGATCGGCCCGGTCAACGGCCCGGAGGACATCCTCCTGCCGCTCCGGCCGGACCGGGATGTCCGCTCCTTCCTGGGCGTTCCCGTCGTCCTCCGCGACCGCGTGACGGGCCTCATCGCGCTCTACGACTCCGCCCCCGGGGCCTTCACCGAGGAGGGCGCCCGGGTGGCCGAGCTCTTCGGGAGCCAGGTCGCCATCGCCATGGACAACTCCCGCCGCATCGAGCAGATGGAGAAGCAGGCCGTGACGGACGAGCTCACGGGACTCTACAACCGGCGGGCGTTCGCCCTCTCGGGCGAGAAGGAGGTCGGGCGCTCGCGGCGCTACCAGAGACCGCTGGCCCTGATCCTTTTCGACATCGACCATTTCAAGAACGTCAATGATTCCCACGGCCACCTCATCGGCGACCACGTCCTGCGGGTCCTGACGGGGCTCGTCACCCGGACGACGCGATCGACCGACATCGTCTGCCGCTACGGCGGCGAGGAGTTCATCGTCCTGATGCCCGAGGCCAGCCGGGACGAGGGTCTGGCCATGGCCGAGCGGCTGAGGCAGGAGATCTCCCGGATGACGGTCGTCACGGCGGTGGGCACGCTTTCCCTGACGGTCAGCCTGGGCGTCGCCGCGCTCCATCTCGACGAGGACGAGAACCTCGAAAGCCTCATCGCCCGGGCCGACCGGGCTATGTACCAGGCCAAGGCCGCGGGCCGGAACACCGTCTGCGGCTGATCCTGTCCCGCAGAGCCGGGGCTGGGGCGGCGAGCCGAAAGACCTTGCCCTGACGGATGACGGTCGTGCTATAATGACCCCTTTTTGGAGGTACCCATGGCTTATGTCCGACCCTTCCGGGGCATCCGCCCTCGTAAAGACCTCGCCCATCTCGTGGCCGCCCCCCCCTATGACGTCCTGACGTCGGAGGAAGCCCGGGAGCTGGCCGCCGGGAACCCTTACTCGTTCTTGCACATCGGCAAACCGGAGATCGACCTGCCGCCGGGCACCGACCTCTATGCGGACGCCGTCTACGCCAAGGGCAAAGAGAATTTCGACCGCTTCCTTCGCGAAGGGACGATCGCCCGGGACAAGACCCGCAATTTCTACCTCTACAAGCAGGTCTGGGGCGACCACGTGCAGATCGGGATCGTCGGGGCCGCCTCCTGCCAGGACTATCTCGACGATGTCATCAAGAAGCACGAGCTGACCCGGGTCGACAAGGAAAACGACCGCATGCGCCACATCGAGACGCTCGGGGCGCAGACGGGCCCGGTCTTTCTGACCTACCGCGGGACGGACGCGATCGACGGGCTCGTCGATGAGGGCCTGGCCAAGGCGCCCGAATTCGACATCACGACCTACGACGGTGTCCGTCACATCCTCTTCGTCGTCGATGATCCGGGCCTCGTCGACAGGGTCCAGGCCGCTTTCGCCGGCCTCGCCAATCTCTATGTCGCCGACGGCCATCACCGCTCCGCGGCCGCGACCCGGATCAAGGTCAGGCGGGACCGCGAGCGGCCGGGCCGGACGGGACGCGAAGAGGACAATTTCTTCCTGGCCGTCATCTTCCCCCACAGCCAGATGAAGATCCTGCCCTACAATCGCGTCATCCGCGACCTCAACGGGCTCGATCCGGCGGCCTTCCTGGCCCGGGTCGGCGAGACGTTCACCGTCCGCCCGGACGGCCCCAAGGCTCCGGTCCGGACCCGCGAGTACGCCATGTTCCTCGAGGGGCGCTGGTACGGCCTCGCGGCCAAGCCCGGCTCGTTCGATCCGGCCGATCCCATCGGCTCGCTCGACGTCTCGATCCTCCAGAACAATCTGCTGGCGCCCATCCTCGGGATCGCGGACCCCCGGACCGACAAGCGGATCGATTTCGTCGGCGGCATCCGCGGCACCGGCGAGCTCGAGAAGAAGGTCGGATCGGGCGCGTTCCGCGTCGCCTTCTCCTTCTTCCCGACAACCATCGAGCAGCTCTTCTCCGTGGCCGACGCGGGCCGGGTCATGCCGCCGAAATCGACCTGGTTCGAGCCCAAGCTCAAGGACGGGCTCGTCGTCCATATGATCGACAAATGAGCCCCGCCATCTCCCCGGCTCTGGTCTCCCGGATCCGGGAGGAGGCCGGGGCATTCTTCCGGAGCGCCCGGGGCAGCCACGACTGGGACCACACGGAGCGCGTCTACAAACTCTGCGTGAGGATCGGGCGCAAGGAAAAGGCCGACCTGGGCGTCCTCAAGATCGCCGCCCTCCTCCACGACATCGGCCGCGAGGAGGAGGACAAGTCCCACGGCCGGCTCTGTCACGGCCGGAGCGGCGCCGTCCTGGCCCGGGAGATCCTGGAGCGCCACGGCTGCGACGCCGCCACGGTCCGGGCGGTCGTCCACTGCATCCGCACCCACCGGTTCCGGAGGGGCGGCGCCCCCCGGACGCTCGAAGCCCGCATCCTCTTCGACGCCGACAAGCTTGATTCGATCGGTGCCGTCGGTGTCGCCCGGGCCTTTCAATTCGCCGGGGAAATCGGGGCCCGCCTCCACGACAAGACGATCGACGTCCGGAGGACCAAGCCCTACACGCGGGAGGACACGGCCTACCGGGAGTACCTGGTCAAGCTCAGCCGCGTCCGGGACCGGATGACGACGAGGGAAGGACGGCGCTTGGCCGCCGGCCGGCACCGTTTCATGGCCGCGTTCTTCGCCCGGCTCAACAAGGAGACCGACGGGGCGCTATAAAAAATGGCATGGCACCAGGTTTACGATCCGCTCGGAAGCGCCCTGCTTTCGACGCTCGTCGCCGCGCTCCCCATCGTCCTTCTCCTCGGCGGACTGGCCCTGCTGAGGTTGCGCGCCCACGTGGCGGCCCTGCTCGGCTTGGGGGCGGCTCTCATGGTCGCCGTCTTCGCCTTCGGCATGCCCGCGGGAATGGCCGCGCGGACGGCCGGGCTGGGGGCGGCCTATGGCCTCTTCCCCATCGGCTGGATCATCCTCAACGTCATCTTTCTCTACGACCTGACCCGCGAGAAAGGCGCCTTCAAGGTCATGCAGGACAGCCTGACCGGGATCACCCGCGACCGGCGCCTCCAGCTCCTGCTCATCGCCTTCTCGTTCGGCGCTTTCTTCGAGGGCGCGGCCGGATTCGGCACGCCAGTCGCAGTGACTGCCGCGATCCTCATCGGCCTCGGGTTCGCCCCGCTCGCCGCGTCCGGGCTGTCGCTCATCGCCAACACGGCGCCGGTGGCCTTCGGGGCGCTCGGAACGCCCATTGTCGCCCTGGCCGGAGTGACCGGCCTCGACGTCCGCCAGCTGAGCGCCATGGTCGGGAGGCAGCTGCCGTTCTTCTCCCTGCTCATCCCCTTCTGGCTCATCTGGGCCTTTTGCGGCTTCAAGAAGACGACGGAGGTCTGGCCCGCCCTCGTCGTGGCCGGCGTCTCGTTCGCCGTGCCGCAGTTCCTCATCTCGAACTTCCATGGGCCGTGGCTGGCCGGCGTCGGCGCGGCGGTCGTCTCGATGGCCTCGCTCGTCGTCTTCCTTATGAAATGGCGCCCCAAGACGGTCCGCGAGAACGAGGGCGTCGCGGACGCCGCCCCCGTCGCCGCGGCGCCCCGCGGCCATTCAACCGGGGACCTCGTTCGCGCCTGGCTTCCCTGGATCGTGTTGAGCGTTCTTGTCTTCATCTGGGGGATCCCGCAGGTCAAGACGTTCCTCGACGGTCTGTCCGTCATCCGTTACCCTGTCCCGGGTCTCGACCGGCTCATCTCGCGCGTGCCTCCCGTGGTCTCTCAAACGGCGGCGGAACCGGCCGTTTTCACCTTCAATTGGCTTTCGTTCACGGGGACAGGGATCTTCGTCGCGGCCCTCATCTCGGGCTTGCTGATGTCGTTCTCGCCGCGCCGGCTCCTCCGCGCCTACGGCCGGACGCTCAAGCGGGTGAGGTTCTCGCTCCTGACCGTGGCGGCGATGCTCGCCTTGGGATACGTGACGCGTTACTCGGGGCTCGACGCCACGCTCGGGCTGGCCTTCGCCCGCACGGGCGTCCTCTATCCGTTCTTCGGGACGATGCTCGGCTGGCTCGGCGTTGCGCTGACGGGATCGGACACGTCATCCAACGTCCTCTTCGGCAGCCTCCAGAGGATCTCGGCGGAACAGCTCGGGCTGAGCCCGGTGCTCATGGCCTCGGCCAACAGCTCGGGCGGGGTCATGGGCAAGATGATCGACGCCCAGAGCATCGTTGTCGCTTCGACGGCCACGGGCTGGTACGGCCACGAAGGGGCGATCCTCCGATATGTCTTCTTCCACAGCCTGGCTTTGGCGACCCTGATGGGCCTCTTCGTCCTCCTCCAGGCCTACATCTTCCCCTTCACCCGCCTCGTCGTCCGATAGCCGCAGCCCTACTTGAGGATGAACAGGGAGAAGGAATCGGGGACGATCACCAGGTCGCCTTCGACCCGGACCCCATAAGGCTCCCCCGGGGTCTTGAATCCGCCGGCCGGCCGGGGCGCGGACGGCCGGCTGATATCGAATTTCCGGACACCATAGGTTTCATCCGAGACGTAAGCGAAGCTCCCCCGGATGGCCACGCCGTTGGCGAAGCCGTCGAACGGGGCGCTACCGAGCGGCTTGATCCTCTCGGGGTCGGAGACGTCCAGCACGAGCAGGCCTTCGGGGCCGTCGGCGACGAACGCCGCTTTCCCGGCGACGGCGACGGCCCGTGCTTCGCCGGAGGTCCGGAAGGATCCCAGCAGCTTCGGCTTGGCCGGGTCGGAGATATCAAGGACATGGAATCCCGTATCGCTGCTGCAGACATAGGCCCGCGGCCCGTCGAGGGCCAGGCCGTAAGCGAAACCCGGCATCTCCAGGCTGCCGGTGAGGCCCGGCGAGTTCGGATCTCCGACGTCGACAATGAGGAAGCCGTGATGGTCCGAGGTCAGGTAGGCGTACCGGTCGCGGACCACGATCGCGCGGGGCACTCCGGGAAGAGGGAACGGCTTGACGGGCTTGACCGCCGGCGGCGCGGAGACATCGAAAATATTGAGGACGCGCCTCTCCGTGACGTAGGCGAACGGACCTTGGATGTCGAGAGCCTGGATCCCGCGCGAGATGCCCGAAGCCCCTTCCTTCCTAGGAGCCGCCGGGTCGGCGATGTCGAAGACCTGAAGGCCCGAGAGCTCGCCGATGGCGAACAACCGCCGGCCTTGGACGTCGGCGGCGGTGATGGAGCTCGGCGTCCGGAAGAGGCCGCGGACCGCGGGCTTGGCCGGATCGCTGATGTCGATCACATGGATCCCGGCAAAGTAATCGACGACGAAGGCCGTCGTCCCGTCGATGGCCACGCCCCAGGCTTCGTTGTACATCGTGTATTTCCGGATGGCCAGCGAGGCCGGAGCGGCCGGGTCGCGCACGTCCAGGACCTGGAAGCCGCCGTCATAAAGGGTGCCGACGCAGGCGATGTCCCCGGTGACAGCGATGCTGTTGGCATAGCTCGACGTGATCAGAGAGGCGACCGGCCGGGGGGCGGCGGGATCGCCGACGTCGACGACGGCCATCCCGGCCGCGCCGTTTGCGACGAAGAGATGCTTCCCGGCTAGGGCCGTTTGCCGGGCCGTGCCTCGCGTATCGAATGACGCCCTGATCTCGGGACCGGAGGGCTTCCGGACATCGATGATCAGGAGCCCCTTGTCGCCGTCGGCCAGAAAGGCCGTCGGGCCGGCCAGGGTGATCCCCTCGGCCGAGCCGGGCGTATCCAGAGTCGCAGCGAGCCTGGGCCGGCGCGGTTCGCTGACGTCGAGAACCCGGAGTCCGGCCGGGCCGTCGGCGACGAAGGCATACGGACCGGCCAGGGCCACCGCCTTGGCCGTGCCGCCCGTCGCCGCCTCGCCGATCAGCGCCGGCGAGCGGGGATCGGAAACGTCGACGATCTTCAGCCCCAGCTTGCCCGCCGCGATGTAGACGAGCTGTCCGGCCTTGGCGATGTCGAAGCCGCCGCCCAGGTAGAGCTGCGAAACGAAGGCCGGAGAGCGGCCGCCGGCGACGTCCAGGACGACCAGGCCGTTAAGGAACGAGCAATAGGCGAAGCCCCCGTCGACGACGAGGTCATAAGCCTTCGACCAGAGGAGAGAGCTGACGTAGCTCATCCCCTGGCCCGCGTCCGGCCCGGACGGCCGGGCGGATTGAGGCCCGGAAGCCGCAAGCGTCACGAGGATCACGGCCACGATGAGGTTCTTGTTCGCACGGCGCATCGATTGTCCCCCTGGCCCGGCCGCGGGGCCGGCTCATATGAGGATGTCTTCGTCCCAGCCGGTCTTGATGAGCTCGATCGCGTTGAGGTCGCTCGTGCCGATCCCGTGCCGGGTGTCGGCGAGCTGGATGTGCTTGGGGACCGGCGGCAGCTCCTGGTCCGGGCCCAGGACCTCGCGCCGCTTGGCCATGATCAGCCGGAGCCCGATGGTGTCCACGGCCACCGGGTCCTGGCCGACGATGAGGCCCTTGTAGCTCCAGACGTACCGCCGGCTGAAGTGATGCGGGCCCCGGCCATGAAACTGCGGCGTCAGCGCGCAGAGGATGTTGAGCCTCGTCTTGTCCTTGACGATGGGCAGCTTGAAGACGGATCCCAGATCGGCGCAGCTGTCGGGGTGCAGAGCCTCCTGCGACGGGGCGAACATGATGTAGTTCTTGATGCAGCCCGACATCCCGGCCAGGTAATGCGTCCGGAGGGGCCGGGTGTTGATCAGGGACGTCGCGTTGACGAAGAGCGGGTTGCTCGCGACGGTGTGATCGTCGATGCCGATGCGATCCGCCGCGACCCCCGCATCGACGAGGCGCTTCTGGATGGCCGATTCGAGCTCGCGCGGCGTGGGCAGGTAGGACCAGACGTTGGACTTGATCCCCACGGTCTCGCCGGGCTTGACCAGCTTCCCGAAGGCCTTGACGGGGTCGCTTTCGTCGAGGAGCCGGGTCACGGCCTCGTCGAGCATCCCCTGGAGAATGTCCGGATTGACGGCCGAATTGTCGTCGAGGACGTCGCGGTGCCGGACGAGCACTACCCGGGTCTTCTTGGCGGCCGGCACGTCCTGGCCGGCTCCGAGGGAGGCGCCGAAGAGGACGACCGTCGTGCCCTTGAGGAAATCGCGTCGGGTAAGAGGGGGTGTCATCGGGACCTCACTTCGCCGGGATGGCAACCGAGGCGGCGAGCTCGAGGGCCCGGTCCCGGCTGGGGGATTCGAGAACGATGATCAGATAGCGGTCGCGGAGGGCGGCCAAAACCCACGTCTTGTTCTCGGTGGGGGCCAGCCCTTCGGGATCGGCCTCGGGCGCGTAGGTGGAGAGGAAGGACCGCCGGGCGGCCGCGGCCGGCTCCGCGCCGGGGTAGCGGATGAGGAGCAGATAAGCGGGCTTGCCGGAGCCGGCATCATATTCCGCGAACGCGCAGTCGGTGGTCCGGTCGAGGCCGAGGATGTTCTCGCTGGCGAGGAAATGGCGATTGTTGAGGCTGACGTTGGCGTGGAAATAGCTCGTCCGGTCCGGCCTCAGGCCTTCCCCCGGCAGGAGCCCGACCATGTCGGGGGCGGGGCCGGGCGGGCCGAGCGCTTTGGCCGCGACCCGGCCGATCTCCAGGGCAGCCCGGCCGGCGCGCTCATCCTCGTCGGCCGCCATCACCGAAACAAAGTAACGGCCCTGCCGGAAACGGAGGAGGCCGAAGCCGTAGGTCGAGTCCTGCCCGATCCCCGCCGGGGGGTCCTCGCGGTCACAGGACAGGATCCCATAGGCTTCCTCGGGCGAGCCCATGTCGAAGATGTCGAGCGAGATCTCCCTCTCTTCCGGACCGACGTACTTTCTGGCCAGGAGCCGGCGGAAATCGAAGGCCAGATAGACTTCCGCGCCGCCGTCCATGTAATCGTAGATGGTCTTAGGATCGTAAAGCTGATCGTTCCCGGATGCCCGCCAGTCGCCGATCGTTCGAGGGATCAATTTACCGAGGTCTTCCACGGCTCCTCCAGCTGAGAACGAGAACGCGGCCAGGCAAAGGGCGGCGAGGACGTGCCGGCCGGGTGATTTCTTCATTATCCGACGATCTTTTTAACACCCTTGTACTTGGACGCGACGCGCTCGCAGGGCAGGTACTCGTTCTCCATGGCCCGGTAGTCCTTGAGCCCGACAAAATCGGTGTACTCCTCGAAGGAGGAGACCCACTGCGTCTGGCCGGGCAGGGTGCCGGTCGGCGACGCCTTGAGGGCCTTGAAGAAATTGACCAGGGCCTTGTGGGCGACCATGATGGAGGCGACGGGGATCGAGACCCGCCCGACGCCCATCTTCGCCAGCTCGGGGATGGGGATAAGCTCGGTCTTCAT
>Ga0105100_10001157_pt1 | contig 15557 bp, 16 predicted proteins | sample PPLLak12cMay2015_2_FD_87033 | JGI IMG/M metagenome (GOLD analysis project Ga0105100, IMG submission 87033) | Freshwater sediment microbial communities from Prairie Pothole Lake near Jamestown, North Dakota, USA - PPLs Lake P8 Core (1) Depth... | ecosystem: Environmental > Aquatic > Freshwater >...
ACGGTCATCCCGCGAGGGGTGACACGCAGCCTAGGGGTCAGTCCGTCGTCGGCCGGAGGCTATCCCGAGAACCAGCCCGGGATCACCCACCGGCAACAACCCTGACACTGAGCGAGCAGCCTAGCAGTCGCCCCTGGGCCGACCTGGGTGGATCAGAACGTCTCGAGGAACCGGATGATCCCGGGCCCCATCACGACGACGAACAGCGACGGGAGGATGCAGAAGATGACGGGGAAGATGATCTTCACCGGGATCTTCTGCGCGATCTCCTCGGCGCGCTGACGCCGCTTCACGCGCAGTTCCTTGGATTGCGCGCGCAGGACGTTCGAGATGCTGACGCCGAACAGGTCCGCCTGGATCATCGAGAGCACGAAGGCGTTCAGCTCGGGGACGTTGGTGCGGTCGCCCAGGTGCCGGAAGGCGTCGGACCGGCTCACGCCGATCTGCATCTCCTGGAGTTGCCGTCCGATCTCCTCGGCGAGCGGACCGGGGACGTTCTTCACGACCTGGGAGAGCGCCGCGTCGAACCCGAGCCCGGCCTCCACGCTGATCGTGAGGAGGTCGATCACGTCGGGGAGCTGTCGCTGGATCGCCCGTTGACGGCTCTTCGCCATGTTGCCCACGTAGGCGCCGGGCAAGAGGTAGCCCGCGAACGTGAAGATCGCGATGAAGATGATCTTCCAGATGCCCGCGATCGGAAGGACCAGACCGATCGCGAGGGCGAGGGCCAGCCCGCCGATGCCGCCCACGATCTTGAGCGCCGCGATGCGCTCGGCGTCCCAGCCCTCCGGGCTGCCCGCGTACAGCAGCAACTGCTCGAGCCGCTTCGTCGCGTCGAAGGGCGTCAGGGACCGCAGGCCCCTGCCGACGAACGACCCGAGCGGAACGAAGATGCGGTCGACCGCCGAGCCCTTCAGCTCCTCCTCGCGGAGGTTGACCGAGTCCGACACGTGCCCGATCTGGGCCTCGAGGATCGTCATCGGGCGCGCGCGCTCCCGCGCGCCCATGTCGACGATGACGCCTACGAGGAAGATCGTCAGGAAGGTCCCGACGAGCGCGATCAGCAGCCAGAGCTCAGACATCGATCTTCACCAGCCTCGTCATCCAGAACACCCCGGCGCCGATCAACGACACCCCGACGACCAGCATCACCAGCCCCAGATCGGTCGTGAACAGCAGCTTCACGTAGTCCGGGTTCACGATCGCCTGATAGAGGAGCAGCAGGATCGGCAGCGCCGTCAGGATGATGATCGAGTACCGCCCCTCCGCGGACAGCACCTTGATCTGACGGCGGATGTACGCCCGCTCGCGGACCGTGTTCGCGACGATGTCGAGGACCTCCGCGAGGTTCCCGCCGACCTGCCGCTGCACGTTGATCGCGATGACGGCCCACTTCAGGTCGTCGCTCCCGATCCGCGTGGCCATCGCGATGAGCGCGTCGTCGATCGGCCGCCCCAGGCGGATCTCGGCCACGACCCGCTGGAACTCGTGATCCGACGGCTCGCCGATCTCCTTGGACACCGTGTCGAGCGCCTGCAGGAAGCTGTAGCCGGCCCGCAGCGAGCTCGCGAGGACGGACAGGGTATCCGCGAGCTGGTCGTTCAGCGCGTTCTGTCGCTTCGAGAGGGCGCGAACCAGCCAGAAGTACGGGATCAGCGCGAAGACGACGGCCACGACCAGCGCGAAGATGATGTTCGGCAGGACCAGGCCCCCGAACACCGCTCCCGCGATCGCCGCGAGCACGATCATCGTGATGAACTCGCCGGAGAGCATCGGCATCCCGGCGCGCTCGAGGCGCTCGTCCAGCGACGCGCTGAAGCCCGTCGCCACCGCGAAGCGCTGACCCACGTCGGCGAGCTGGCTCGGCACCCATCGAGAGGACTCCCCTCCCGCCTCCGGAGCCTCCTCGTCGCGCCGGCGGCCACGGCCGAGCCTGCGCGCGAGGCTCATCTCGCGCTTCTTCCGCACGCTGCTGCCGACCAGCATGGTCCCGATGAGGAAGACGGCCACGAAGCAGACCGCGAGGATCACGAGCAGTCCGAGGTCGGAACCCCAGAGAGAGGCTGCCACCATCGTCACGCCGCTCGCCCCCCCGGGGTCGGAGCGAAGACCTCGGTTGGGATCCCGATCCCGCGCTCGGCCAGCTTCTCGATGAAGCGTGGCCGAAGGCCGGTCGACCGGAGGTTCCCGAGGAAGTGCCCGTTCTCGTCGAGGCCCGCCCCGTAGTCGAAGAGGAACAGGTCCTGCATCGTGATGACGTCGCCCTCCATGCCCACGATCTCGGTGACGTGGGTGATGCGGCGGGTCCCGTCCTTCATCCGGGTCTGGTGGACGATCACCTGGAGCGCCGAGGCGATCTGCTCACGGATCGCCCGAACGCCGAGATCCATCCCGGCCATCATCGCCATCGTCTCCAGACGAGCGAGCGCGTCCCGCGGCGAGTTGCAGTGGATCGTGCTGATCGAGCCGTCGTGACCCGTGTTCATGGCCTGCATCATGTCGAGCGTCTCCGCGCCACGGACCTCACCGACGACGATCCGGTCCGGCCGCATACGCAGGGCGTTGCGGACCAGGTCGCGGATCGTGACCTCGCCCTTGCCCTCGATGTTCGGCGGGCGGTACTCGAGTCGGACGATGTGCGGCTGCTGCAGCCGCAGCTCGGCCGCATCCTCGATCGTGATGATGCGCTCGTCGTCGGGCAGGAACGACGAGAGCACGTTCAGCGTGGTCGTCTTGCCGGCGCCCGTCCCACCCGAGACCAGCATGTTCAACCGTCCCCGCACGCAGGCCTCGAGGAGATCCACGACCGGACGCGTCAGCGTGCCGAACGAGATGAGGTCCTCGGCCTGGTACGGGTCGGCGGAGAACTTGCGGATCGACAGCGCAGGGCCGTCGATCGCGAGCGGCGGGATGATCGCGTTCACACGCGAGCCGTCGGGCAGACGCGCGTCGCAGTACGGCGACGACTCGTCGATGCGGCGCCCGATCTTCGCGACGATCTTGTCGATCGTCCTGCGCAGCTGCGCCTCGTCGTGGAACTTCGACCCCGTCCAGTACAGCTTGCCGCCGCGCTCGACGTAGATCTGGTCCCACCCGTTCACGAGGACGTCGGTGACCTCCGGATCCCTGATGAACGGCTCGAGCGGCCCGAGCCCGAGCACGCTGTCGCCGATCTGCCGGACGATCAGGAGCTTCTCCTGCGCGGAAAGGCCCGGCTCCTCCTCGTCGAGCAGCTCGCGCAGGCGCTGGTGGACCAGGCCCTCGAGCTCGGTATCGGACATCGACGCGTCATACAGACGCGGACCGAGCACCTCGACGAGGCGCTCCTGCACGTGGATCCGGATCTCGGCGATCCGGTCCTTCTGCTGAGCCTTGGCCAGACGATCGGCGAGCGACATCTTCCCTCCTAACGACGCCGGAACAGGCCGCGCTGCCGCTTCCGATCTCCGGAAGCGGCCTCGACGCCCTGACCGGCCTGCGACTGTTCGGCCACACCCGCGAACCGCTTGGCCAGCTGCCGGATGCTGACCGAGACCTCGGACGAGGGCTCCTCCAGCACCACCGGACGGCCCTTGTTGAGCGACATCGGCACCAATCGGCTCGACGGGACCATCGTGTCGACCTCGATCTTCATCACACGTTCGACGTCACCCGCGTCCAGACCCACCTTGCTGTCGGCGCGGTTGAGCACGATGCGGAAGCGCTCCCGCGGCAGGCCGATCGTGAGCAGGGTCTCGAGCGCCTTCGACAGGTGCTTGACCCCGACCACGTCGAGGCCGGTCACGAGGCAGATCGCATCGGACAGGTCGAAGCATGCGAGCGCGAGGTCCGTGTAGTCCGCGGAGGCGTCCACGACCACGAACGCGAAGTTGTTGCGCAGCGTCCGCAGGTACTTGCCGACGGCCTCCCCCGCGGGTGGCTGCATCGCCGGATCGGGGACGGCGCCGAACGCCCACAGGTGGTCGCCCACCCTCGTCGACGAGGCGAAGACACGCTCCCGGTCGGCACCCTCGCCGAGCTCGATCAGGTCCATCACCTGACGTGTGGGCTCGAGGCCGAAGTACGAGAAGACGTCGCCCATGTCGACGTCGAGGTCGACCACGGCGGTGTCCTGCCCCGACTGCTCGGCGATCGCCGCAGCGAGATTCGTCGTGAGGAAGGTCTTGCCGGTCCCGCCCTTCGACGAGAAGACCGAGATGACCATCCCTCGGTGCGCCGGCTTCTCGGCCATCGCACCGCGGAGCGAGCGCAGGTTCTCCGCCCACAAGATGGCGCGCTCGACCGCGTCGCGGAGCTCCTCGCTGCCCTGGGTCAGGTCGACCACGTCGCGGATGCCGGCGCGCATGGCGGCCGGCAGCAGGCCGTTCCACGACTTGTCGCGGACCATCACGATCGCGGTCATCGGGGCCGCCCGACCGACGAACTCGGCGAGGCCGAGCGCGTCGGGCTCCTTGATCTCGGGCGAGAGCACCAGGACGTTGACCGGCTCGTCCGACTCGACGAGGATCTCCTCGGCGGCGGTCACGCTCTGGACCCAACCGACGTCGTCGGGCTCGACCTCGAGCGCCCGCGCGAGGGTCGTGCGGAACGTCTGAGGCGTCCCGACCGCGATGACGGGGTGATCGGTCACTCGACGTTACCCTTCGCCTTCGGCGGATTCACGATCCCCTCCACCGTCAACGGCTCGAGCTCGACGCCCTCGGCGTCCGGCGGCAGCAGCGACAGGTAGACGCTCCCGCGCTCGAGCGCGAACACGAACATCTGCGCCTCGTCGGGCAGGAACGCCAGCGTCACGTTCAGGTTCGCCGTCGGATCGGGCTGCGAGTCCTCGTCACCGGTCACTGCGCTCGTCTGCGGGATGACGACCCGGAGCACCTCGACCTGCGGGACGAGGACCGTGGTGACGGACGTCCCCTGCTGCTGCCCGAGGGTAGGCGTGGCCTGGTTCCCGTCGCGCTGCTTCACGACGACGTCGTCGAACGTGGCGTACACGGTCACGTTGTCGCCGCCGGCCAGGGCGGCGCCGACCGCGCGCGGCGAGCCGAGCTGCACCGTCATCGCCTGGTGGCCGTCCGGGATGCTCAGCACGCCCCCGGGGACCTTGGCGCCCTCGACGCGCGAGACCGGGATCTGCTCGCCCCGCACGATGAACACGTTGTTCCGGCGGTTGCGCAGCTGCGCGATGTCCGTGACGGCGCCCTCGACCAGGGTGTCGCTCCGAACCTCGACCGCGGTGAACTGATCCTGGCTGATGAGCGTGTTCAGGTCGGTGTTCGCCGCGATGTCGACCTTCGACACGATGACGGAGGTGAGCTCACCACCCGTCCTCGCGTCCTGCTTCACACCACGCGTGTACAGGAACACACCTGCGGTGGCGACGGTGGCCAGGATCAGGGCCAGCACCACCACGAGACCACGTGACCGCATCTGCTATCCCCCTTTATGTCTGCTCCGATGACCGATCGGATCGGTTGTCGTTCTTCTCTCCGTCTACTCCACGAGTCGAACCGCGTTCACGCCGAAGTTCAGGCCGGTTCCCGGCAGGAACCCGCCAACGTCGGTGCCATCCCACTGGGTCTGCACGCAGAACAGCGAGTTGTTCCTCACCTCGGGCGGGATGTTCGGGCAGTTAGCCCGAGCCTGCGCCCCGTGCCACGCCCCGAGGATCCGCAGCTTCACGAAGCCGATCACCGGATAGGCCTCGGAGCTCGGCGTGATGATCGCCGGAACGCTGTCGCTCATCACGGGGAACACAAGCGTCGGGTCCGCGCTGTTCGCTCGATCCTCGAGCGCGGTGATGATGCTGTTGCCGAGCACGCCGGGGGCGGCGCACACGTACGCGTACCCCGGGTCCTCCGGGATCGTCGCGTCGAAGGGCGTCGGCGACCCACCCGGGACGATGTAGTCGACGACGTCGCTCGCTCCACCGGCGCTGGACTGACAGTCCACCGGACCCACCGTGCCGGGCGGCTGCGGCCAGCCCTCGGGGAAGTTCAGGATTCCCCACTGGCTGGCGGCCGCGCTGTTCTCGTCCGTGTTGTCGAACCAGAACGCGCACGCCCCTCCGGAGCCCCCCGGTCCCTGCGCCATGCACGGACCGAGCGCCGCGGAGCTGATCCGGATCGGCGTGGGGCTGGTGTAGCCCTGCGCGGGCCCCCAGACCGCTGCCGCGGTCGTCTCGATCGTCACGTCGTCGAAGCCGAGGACCGGCGCCACGAAGTAGTCCACGACCCTCGAGTACGTCACCGTCACCTTCTTGAGGCTCGATGAGAGGAGGTCGCCGGACGCGCACTCGGGGTCGATCGAGATCGTGACGGGCGTCGCGGCCGTGTCGTTCAGCCCGGCGGTCTGGTTCGCGGCCGAGGTCGCGGCGCCGGGGCCGTTCCCCGCCGCGCACTCCTGCGCCGCCGCAAGCGAGGCAGCATCGGACGCGTTCACCATGTCGCGCCGGATCCCGACCGCGCGACCGAGGTCCACGGTCAACGCGAGCATGCCGAGGAGCACCACCATCGCCAGGCCGACGATGACGGCCACGGCTCCGCGTTCGTCGTGGAAGCGCTGTCTCATTCGCATCGGAACGTCCCACTGATCTCTCGGCTGATGGTGTCGGGGAATCCGGGCACGAGGTTGTTCAGCACGCCCGTGCTGAACTCCTGATCCCAGGACACCGTGACGTTCTGCCCGATGGTGGACGTCCCCGTGCACGCCGACCCACCACCCTCGACCGAGACGGATACGGCGCTGGTGCGCGTGTAGCCGCCCGGCAGCGCCGCGTCCACCCGGTCCTGCGGGACGCATGAGGAGAAGCCAGCGGCCTGGACGGCCGCGCATCTCGCGCCCTCGCGAGCGGCGCCCTGCATGACCTGGTACTCGCTCCAGATGATCCCGAACTGGATGATCCCCACGACGAGCAACGCGAGGATCGGGAAGATCAGCGCGAACTCGACGGCGACCGCGCCGTCCTGCCCGCCTCTGCGGATCCGGTTCCCGTTCATCCCGACCTTGCTCCCTCTCGTCTGACACGTGGAGCTCGTCGGCCCCTCACTCCCCCGGGCTCGGGAGTGAGCGGCCGACGGGCCGCCCCCTGACTCGCAGGATTTCGAACTACCCAGTGACGCCCCCGAGCTCGGTTGCGCTGTCGCTGAACACGCCAAACAGAGCCAACCCGAGAGCCGTGACCGCCGCGATGATGGCGAGAGCCACCAGGAAGAGCAGGAGGCCGTACTCCGTGGCCACCGCCCCATCCTCACGCCGGAATCGGGCGAGCAGGTACGTAACACCCGCCTGAAGGGTGGAGATCATCTGTTCACCTCCTTCCAACGCGTCGCCGCCGTCAAAGATCTGTTCCGTGACTGGCTGCTACAACGGTAGGGGCGCGCCGAGACGCGCGGTATTCCGAATCCCACGGAGGTCCCGTACGCGGTTCTACGTACCTCGAGCGCATCCCTTCCCCGTCGCGGGACGGAGGATGGCTCATCGAAGGGGCCCAGACATGCGACGGATGCTGTAGGCGCCCTCATGCTCACTCCAGACTCGAGGCCGTCACGAGGCCGGAGATGCTGGCCACCCGGACGGCGGCGACCCGGGTGCCGACGCCGAGCTTCGAGTAGATCCGACCGAGGTGGGTGGTCACCGTCCGCTCACGGACGCCGAGGCGCTCGCCGATCTCGCGTGCCGTGAGGCCCTCGGCGGCCACCCGAAGGACCTGCCGCTCGCGCTGGGTCAGCTTGGTCTCGACCTCCCGGCGTCGCTCGAGGCCCTGGGCGATCTCGCGGACCCACTCGGAGGGCGGTCCGACGAGCACCATCTGGCCGTCCGCGGCGTCCCGGAGCGCCTGCAGGAACTCGAGCGGGTCCGCGTTCTTGTCCACGTAGCCGTCGGCGCCCATGAACAGCGCCCGCGAGATCGACATCGCGTCGGCCCTTGCGCCGCACCCCAGCACCGCGGTGCCGGGGTGGCGCTCACGGATGGCGCGCATCAGCCAATAGGCGTCGCGCTCGCCCTCGAGCCCGAGCCCGATCAGGACCACGACCGCGCGCTGACGGATCCGGACGAGCCCCTCGAGCGCCTCGTCCGCCGTACCCGCCTCAAGCACGACGTCCATGTCGGGACGCTCGTCGATCAAGAGCGCGAGTCCGGCCCGCACGACCGGCAACGGGTCGACGAGCACGATGCCGAGCCGCCGACTCGGGCGCCGAAGGCCGTGCGCACGCTGGATCACCGGTCTGCTCGCCACGTTCCCTCTATCGGCCGTCGGACCGCCCGACTGAAACCCCTGGTCAGGACAGTTCGACAAGACCGATCGCGGATGCCTTCGAGACCGCCTGGACGCGGTTGCGGACGCCCAGCTTCCGGTACAGCTTCGAGATGTGCGTCTCGACCGTCCGAGGGCTCAGCCTCAGCCTCGTGGCCACCTGTTTCACGGTGAACCCGCGGCTCAGCAACTCGAGGATCTGCAGCTCACGCTGCGTCAGCACCGCCCGGATGTCGGAGGACTGACGCGTCCGCCTCGCCATCTCACCGAGCTGGGACACGGCGATCCGCTCCTGCTCGGGCGTGAAGACGCGCTCGCCGGCGGCCACGCGCAGCAGGGCGTCGGCGATGAACCGCATGCCGGCGGTCTTCTCCAGGTACCCGTCGGCCCCGACGCGGATCGCCTCGAACACCGCCTCCTCGTCCGTGCGACCGGTGAGCACGAGGATGCGGCCGGCCGTCCCCTCGGCGCGGAGCGCCCGGGCGACGTCGAGCCCTTGGAGCGCGCCCGGCAGCGACAGGTCGAGCACCACGACGTCCGGATGCAGGCCCCGGCACGCCTCGACGGCCTCCTCGCCCGTCGCGGCCTCCCCGGCGAGCGCGAGCCCCGGCGTGTGCTCGCACGCGAGCCGCACGACGCCGCGGAGCACGGGGTGGTCCTCGACGACGAACACCTGGACGTCGGCTCCGGTGCGGGAGCGTTGAGTCATCGCCCCGAAGGCTATACCGGGTCTCAGGCCGACCGGGTGGTCGGCGCGAACCCGTACCGCCACGCGAGGGTCACGGCCTCGAGCCGCGAGTGCACGCCGAGCTTCGCGAGGATGTTCTTCACGTGGCTCTGCACCGTGAGCGCGGTGATCCCGAGCCGATCGGCGATCTCGGGGATCGAGCCCCCGGCGGCGAGCGCGCGCAGGATCTCGGCCTCGCGCGGCGTGAGGCGTCGCAGGCCGAGCCGCCCCGAGGAGGGCTGGCGTCCCGCCCGGAGCTCGGAGAGGACCGCCGCGAGGTCGGCCTCGGGCATCACGAACTCGCCGGCGGCGGCCCGCTGCACCACGTCCATCAGGTCGTCAACGGCGCGCGTCTTCGGCACGTAGCCGCGGGCGCCGGCCGCGATCGCCGTCGCCACGATCGCGGGGTCCTCGAGGCCCGTGATCACGATCACCTTCGTATGGGGACACGCCTCGCGGATCCAGCGGGTGGCCTCGACGCCGTCGACGTCGGGCAGGTCGATGTCCATGAGGACGACGTCCGGCGGCTGCTCCCGGCACATCCGGAGCGCTTCGTTCGCGTCCTTCGCCGCGCCGAGCAGACGCACGTCGGACTGCTGCTCGAGCAGCAGCGTGAGTGCTTCGGAGAACATCTCATGGTCGTCGACCACGAGGACCTCGATCACGTTCCGGCTCCTCCTTCCTCAGATGTTTCGGCCGCGGACGTGGAAGGTTTGAGGATGGATCGCGGATCGGTTCGCTCGCGCGGTCGCGAGCCCCTCCCCTCGCCGTCCTCCCCCGAGGGCATGGAGCGCACCACGGGGACCGATACCGGCCGTTCCCGCGAGATGCGGGAGACTGGCTCGATGAGCGACGATCGGCCGACGAACCGCCTGGCTGGCGCCACGAGCCCGTACCTGCTCCAGCACGCGCACAACCCGGTGGACTGGTACCCCTGGGGCGACGAGGCGCTCGAGCGGGCGCGGCGCGAGGACAAGCCGATCCTCGTGTCGATCGGCTACGCCGCGTGCCACTGGTGTCACGTCATGGAGCGCGAGTCGTTCGAGGATCGCGAGACCGCCGACCTCATGAACGAGCACTTCGTCTCGATCAAGGTGGACCGCGAGGAGCGGCCCGACGTCGACGCGATCTACATGGACGCCGTCCAGGCGATGACCGGGCACGGCGGCTGGCCGCTGACGGCGTTCCTCACGCCCGATGGGAAGCCGTTCTACGCCGGCACCTACTTCCCGAACGAGGACCGCCACGGCCTGCCCGCCTTCCGGAAGATCCTCACCGCGATCGCCGAGGCCTGGATCACACGCCGCGACGAGGCCGAGAGGCAGGCGCAGCGCGTGGTGGACGCGATCGGGCGTGTCAGCAACCTGCGGTCTTCCGGCGAGCCGCTCGACGAGGAGCTCCTGACACGGGCCTTCCGAGCGCTCCAGGCCGGGTTCGACCCCACCTGGGGCGGGTTCGGCGGGGCGCCGAAGTTCCCACAGCCGATGACGTTCGAGCTCGTCCTGCGCGCCCACCTGCGCGGGACGGCGGGCGCGCTCGAGATGCTCACCACCACGCTGGACCGGATGGCGGCCGGCGGGATACACGACCAGGTCGGCGGCGGGTTCCACCGGTACTCGACCGACGACCGGTGGCACGTTCCGCACTTCGAGAAGATGCTCTACGACAACGCCCAGCTCGCCCGCCTCTACGTCCGAGCGTGGCAGGTCACCGGGCTCGAGCGCTACCGGGCCGTCGCGGCGCGGACCTGCGACTACCTGCTGCGCGAGCTGCGGCAGCCGGCGGGCGGCTTCTCCTCCTCGCAGGACGCGGACTCCGAGGGCGTCGAGGGCCGCTTCTTCGTCTGGTCGTGGGACGAGCTCGTCGGCGCGGTCGGCGAGCCCGTGGCGGTGGCGTTCGGCGCGATGCCCAGCGGCAACTGGGAGGGCACGAACGTCCTGTGGACACCCCACCCGCTCGCCGGGGTGGCCGACGAGTACGACGTCGAGCCGGCCGAGCTCGATCGCGCGGTGGAAGCGGCGCGCGCGACGCTGTTCCGGATCCGCGAGGGGCGGATCCGCCCGGCCACCGACGACAAGGTGCTCGCGGCATGGAACGGGCTCGCGATCTCGGCGCTCGCGGAGGCCGGGCGGGCGCTCGGCGAGCCCGCGTACGTCGAGGCGGCGGTCGGCGCGGCCGGCTTCGTGCTGTCCGAGCTCCGGGACCCGAGCGGCAGGCTCCTGCGATCGTGGCGGGACGGGACCGCCGGCGGGAAGGCGTATGCCGACGACCACGCGCTCATGGCGGATGCCTGCCTCACGCTCTTCGAGACGACGTTCGACCTGCGTTGGTTCGACGAGGCTCGAGCGCTGGTCGACGAGCTGTTCCGGTTGTTCCACGACGAGGAGCGCGGCGGCTTCTTCCAGACGGGCGCCGACGCCGACGCGCTGGTCGTGCGCCCGAAGGAGCTGTCCGACAACGCCCTGCCGAGCGGGAGCTCGGCCGCGGCGGACGTGCTGCTGCGGATGGCCCACCTGACCGGCGAGCCGGCGTACGAGCGCGCCGGGCTCTCGGCGCTCCGCCTCGTGCGCGAGCTGATGGAGCAGGCGCCGGCGGGGTTCGGGCACGCGCTCTCGGCGCTCGACCTGGCGATCGGGCCGGTGCGCGAGGTCGCGATCGTCGGCCGGCCCGAAGACCCGGCGACCCGAGCGCTCGTGGACGAGGTCCTCGTGACGCGCTTCCTCCCGAACCACGTCCTCGCGGTCGCCGACCCCCACGACGACGCCGCGGCGCGGAGCGTGCCGCTCCTCGAAGGCCGCGTCGCGGTGGACGGCAAGCCAACGGCCTACGTCTGCGAGCGCTTCACCTGCCGGCTCCCCGTGACCGAGCCCGCGGCGCTCGCCGGGGCGCTCGAGACCTGAGCGAGGTCGATCGGGCACCCCACGGCCCTCGCACGACGTCCGGAGCCGACCTCCTACGCCCTCGGATGGTCGTCATCCCGGACACGGGATAGCCTTGGCGCCGATGGGCACGCTCGCGCCCGGTGACGAGGCTCCGGACTTCGCGCTCCGCGACCAGGAGGGCAGGACCGTCGCGCTCGAATCGTTCCGCGGCCGGAAGGTGCTCGTGTACTTCTACCCGAAGGCCGACACGCCGGGCTGCACGACGCAGTCGTGCGCGGTCCGTGACGCTCGCGAGGAGCTGGCGGGGGTCGGCGTCGGCGTCCTCGGCATCAGTCCCGACGAGCCCGAGGACCAGGCCGCGTTCGACGTGAAGTACTCGCTCGGGTTCCCGCTCCTTTCCGACCCCGACCACGCCGTCGCCGACGCGTGGGGCGTCTGGGGCGAGAAGTCGATGTACGGCAAGACGTACATGGGCGTCGTGCGGGCGGCCTTCCTCGTGGACGAGGTCGGCCGGATCGAGCAGGCCTGGTACAAGGTCTCGCCCGGCGACACCGTCCCGAACGTCCGAGCCGCGCTCTCCGGCTGATCCGGTCGCGCGGGACCGTTCGCTTGACGCCGCGAAATGGTTCGTCATAACTTACCGTAAGTGGAGACGAACCTAATGACCGCGAAGGCGCTCGACGCGCTCGGCGATCCCACGCGGCGGAGGATCCTCGAGGTCGTGCGCGACGGCGCCCTCCCGGTGGGGCGGATCGCCGACCGCCTGCCGGTCTCACGACCCGCCGTCTCCCAGCACCTGCGCGTCCTGAAGGAGGCCGGGCTCGTACGGGTACGACAGGACGGGACGAGGCGTCTCTACGCCGCGGACCCGACCGGGCTCTCGGCGCTCCGGGCCTACCTGGAGACGTTCTGGGGTGCGGCGCTCGGCGCGTTCAAGGAGGCGGCCGAGGCCGACGCGCCCGGCCATGATGAGGAGGGAGAACCGTGATCGATCCGATCGACCCGATCCGCAAGCGTGTGCTCGTCCGGTGCGACGTGGAGCGCGCGTTCGACCTGTTCACACGAGGAGTCGGCACATGGTGGCCGCTCGAGACGCACTCGCGGCGAGGCGAGGTCGACGGCGCGAGGGTCGAGCGCGTCGAGTTCCCCACCGACCCAGGCCGCCCGATCCTCGAGCACCTGTCGACCGGGGACGCCCTGCCGTGGGGCCAGCTCGTCGAGTACGAGCGCCCACACCGCGTCGTGATCGCGTGGAAGCCGAACGCGAACCCGAACCCGCCCACGGAGCTCGAGGTCACGTTCACGCCCGAGGGCGACGGCACGCGCATCGAGCTCGTCCACCGGGGCTGGGAGGGACTCGGCTCCCTCGCCGAGGAGGGACGGGCCGGCTACGACGAGGGCTGGGATCTCGTCCTTGGCCGCTATGTGCGGGCCGCCTGACGTCCGCGCGTAGACTGTCGCGGCTCGACCCGATGGGAGGCCGCAGATGACCACCGCCACCTTCGTCACCTCGATGGGCTCGTTCACCGTCCGCCTCATGCCGGAGCACGCGCCGAAGACCGTCGCGAACTTCGTCGAGCTCGCCACCGGGGGGCGCGAGTGGACCGACCCGCGAGACGGCACGAGCAAGACCGAGCCGCTGTACGACGGCACCATCTTCCACCGCGTGATCGACGGCTTCATGGTCCAGGGCGGCGACCCGACGGGGACCGGCACCGGCGGCCCGGGCTACCGGTTCGAGGACGAGGTCCCGGCCGGCGGCCCGAGCTTCGACCGCCCCGGCCTGCTCGCGATGGCCAACGCGGGACCCGGCACGAACGGCTGTCAGTTCTTCGTGACGGTCGCGCCGACCGACTGGCTCACGGGCAAGCACACCATCTTCGGCGAGGTCGTCGAGGGTTACGACGTGGTCGAGGCGATCTCGAAGGCGCCGACCGGTCCGATGGACCGCCCGAGCGCCGACGTCGTGCTCGAGCGGCTCGAGATCTCGGAAGGCTAGGCTCCCGACCTAGCCGAGGTGCTCGCGCGGCGGGCGGCCGCGGCGCCCGGCCCTCTGCCGCTCCTGCTGCGAGAGGGTCACCTTGCGCAGGCGGACGTGGTGGGGCGTGGCCTCCACGCACTCGTCCTCGCGGATGAACTCGAGCGCCTGCTCGAGCGACGGGACGTGCGGTGGGATCAGGCGGACGAGCTCCTCGGCGGTGGACTGGCGGATGTTCGTCTGCTTCCGCTCCTTCGTGGGGTTCACGTCCATGTCCTCGGCGCGCGGGTTCTCACCGACGATCATGCCCTCGTAGACCTCCTCGCCCGGACCGACGAACAGCATGCCGCGCTCCTGGAGGTTGAGGAGCGCGAAGGTCGTGGTGACACCCTGCCGGTCGGCGATGAGCGAGCCCGTCGGCCGGGTGCGCAGGTCGCCGTGCCAGGGCTCGTAGCCCTCGAACACGTGGTGGAGCTGGCCGGTGCCGCGGGTCTCGGTCAGGAACTCGGTGCGGAAGCCGATGAGCCCTCGGGCCGGCACGAGGTAGTCCATCCGGACCCAGCCGGTCCCGTGGTTGACCATGTGCTCCATCCGGCCCTTGCGGAGCGCGAGGAGCTGGCTGATCACGCCGAGGTACTCCTCGGGCGCGTCGATCGCCACGCGCTCGACCGGCTCGTGGACCTTGCCGTGGATGATCCGGGTCACCACCTGCGGCTTGCCGACCGTGAGCTCGAAGCCCTCGCGCCGCATCATCTCGACGAGCACGGCCAGCTGGAGCTCGCCGCGACCCTGAACCTCCCACGCGTCCGGACGCTCGGTGTCGAGCACCCGGATCGAGACGTTGCCGACGACCTCCGTGTCCAGGCGTCCCTTCACCAGGCGGGCCGTCATCTTGTCCCCGTCCCGCCCCGAGAGCGGTGACAGGTTGATGCCGATCGTCATCGACATCGCCGGCTCGTCGATGTGCATGACCGGCAGGGGCCGCGGGTCGTCCGGGTCCGCGAGCGTCTCGCCGATCGTGATCTCGGGCATGCCGGCGACCGCGATGATCTCGCCGGGGCCGGCATCGTCCGCATCGACCCGGTCGAGCTCCTCGGTCACGTAGAGCTCGGCCACCTTCGCGCGCTCGACGCTGCCGTCTGCGCGACACCACGCCACCTGCTGGCCGCGTCGTATCCGCCCGTGCATGACGCGGCAGAGCGCGAGGCGTCCCACGTACGGCGAGGCGTCCAGGTTCGTCACGAGCGCCTGCAGCGGGTGCTCGGGGTCGTGCTCGGGTGGCGGGATGTGCTCGAGGAGGGTGGCGAACAGCGGCTCCAGGGTGGGCTCGAGCGCGTCGGGCTCGCGGCCGCAATGACCGGCGCGGGCGTTCGAGTACACGATCGGGAAAGCGATCTGGTGCTCGTCGGCGTCGAGGTCGAGGAAGAGCTCCTCCACCTCGTGGACGACCTCCCGGACCCGCGCGTCGGGACGGTCGACCTTGTTCACGACGAGCACGACGGGGAGCCGGGCCTCGAGCGCCTTGCGGAGCACGAACCGCGTCTGCGGGAGCGGCCCCTCCGAGGCGTCGACGAGCAGCAGCACGCCGTCGACCATCGTGAGCGCCCGCTCGACCTCGCCGCCGAAGTCCGCGTGCCCGGGGGTGTCGACGATGTTGATCTTCACCCCGCCGTGCCGGACCGCGGTGTTCTTCGCGAGGATCGTGATGCCCTTCTC
>Ga0105100_10001160_pt1 | contig 15538 bp, 13 predicted proteins | sample PPLLak12cMay2015_2_FD_87033 | JGI IMG/M metagenome (GOLD analysis project Ga0105100, IMG submission 87033) | Freshwater sediment microbial communities from Prairie Pothole Lake near Jamestown, North Dakota, USA - PPLs Lake P8 Core (1) Depth... | ecosystem: Environmental > Aquatic > Freshwater >...
AGGTAGGAATAGATATTTTTATCCGCCAGAATAGTCTGAAAATCTCCGTATCTTAAAGGTGAATGTTCTTTCCTGAGCCAGACCAACTTTCTTACATCTTGTAATGTTTCAATCTCCCGATTGTTAAGGCGGTCTCCAAACCTCATCATTCTCCTATTATCTGGGTCGGAGGCACCGGTCATGCCGAATTCGTCTCCGTAGTAAATAACGGGTATTCCAGGAATTGTAAGAAGGTAAGCAAGATATAATTTTAATTTCTTATAGCTTAAATCGTTATCTACTTTTGGCGGTTTATCCCAGCCGATTTCGTCGGCACCTGCTCCGCCTGTAGGAACATCTCCGTCGGCGTAAGCCATAAATCTTACTTTATCATGACTGTCAATTATATTTCCCATCAGATGATTATTTCCGTATACCGAAAATGTTTTTTTCATTTCCACATCCAGATCGGAAAAATTTGAATTTGAATCGAGAAAAGTCTTTGTGGCAACATCGAAGAGATTGAAATTGAACTGTGCGCTAAGCTGTCCGTTATTTACATAGGAGCTGATTAATTCATAGCTTCCAAAAGTCTCCCCGATCTGGTAAACAAATTCTTTGCCGGGTTCTTTTTTCAATTTCCGTGTTAGCATTCTCCAGAATTCATTCGGTACATGTTTAACGGCATCATGACGGAATCCGTCAGCGCCGGTTTCCTTCAGCCACCAAACCGCATTATCAGTCATTACTTCAAGTGCTTCTTTTGACTTTGTATAATCAAAGGAAGGCATATAAGGTTCAAACCAGGTTGTAAGTCTCTGTTCATCCCATAATCTTAAATTTAAACGGCCGTCGGGAAGCTTCAGCTCACCAAACCAATCCCGGTGTTCTTTCCAGAAAGGATGTTCGATATGAACATGGTGTGCAACGTAATCCAGCAATATTTTTATTCCATGTTCATGAGCCTTTCGGATAAGCTCTTTTAAGAGCTCCATATTTCCGAAACGCTCTTCAACATTAGTAGGATGAATAGGCCAATAGCCGTGGTAGCCTGTATAAAATCTGTAGGGTTCCGGGGTCTCACGGTAGGCACTATCAGTATTCTCAATAACAGGCGACAACCAGAGGGTGTTTATCCCCAATGAATCAAAATAACCTTGATCGATTTTATCTATTATTCCTTTAAAATCTCCTCCCTGGTAATTTGCTTTTACTGAGAGCTGAGGATGAATTACAGGGATGCTGTTAGATGAGTCGCCGTCCATGAAACGGTCAATCATTAAAGAATATATGATTGCATCGTGCCAATTAAATGTATTTTTAGAATCGAGGTTGTTCAGGTAAACCGACTGAATGTTTGAAGCGGTTCCTTCTTTGTTAACTGCAATCCTTAAGATTTTATTTTCACTTATCTGATTTTTATCTAAAGTGATTTTGATATGCCTGTTTGAAATCTTTACAGGTTTTTTGTCGGCTTTTTTATTGTCCAGAAGAATAATAAGATTTTTTTCGTTTAAATCATTCTGCAAATCATTTTCATAAAAGAATAATAATTCGATCCCATTTCCCGTTATATTTTTTTCTAAAAAGTGCAGATAGCTTTTTGATTTGTTTAATGCCTCAACAAATAATACCGAATTAAAATCCCCTACGCCGCTTGGAGTTTTATTCGGATTTTCGGGATCAGCTATTTCTTTCCCATCTGCATGAAACTTATACTCGTATCTGCCTGGATCCAATGCAACGGCCGCTTCATATGTTCCGCTTCCATCATTATCGAACATCGGGATGCTAGTTCTGTTCCAATTGTTAAATGTTCCGAATAGATTTACCCTCTCCGGTTTTACCGGCGGTTTATATCTAAATACCGATTTTATTTTTCTTTTGGTGTAAACGGGAATCTGATAAATTTCATCTCCCAATTTAAATCCTATTAAATCTAGTCCCGTGAAATTTTCAGAAGGTGTAAGAGCCAGGAAATTTGTAGCCGGATTAAAGCTTATCTGAATATTATCATTCGGATAAAATACAGGAGAATAATCTTCAGAATAGAAAAGGTCGCTTATTAAAACTGAATCTGTTACTCCGGCTGTTAAATTTATAATAGGAATAATATCATCGATTTCCTTTGCAGCTACGGCTGTAAAAAAGAATATAAGGAGAGTTAAAGATTTTATTATCTTCATAAAAATTACGGTTTAAATTACATCGATTATCTTAAAAAAAAGACTCACCTTAAACCTGTTTGGTCGAACAGGAGTGAGTCTAAATAATTAAAAATATTTCAGGATAACTTTACTTCTGCAGGATGGCGTCCTTGGCAGCTTTTGCTATTCTGAATTTTAAAACTTTCTTCGCAGGAATTCTAATTTGTTCGCCGGTTGCAGGATTTCTCCCCATTCTTTCTTTCCGATCAATTACTACCAGTTTTCCCAAGCCGGGAAGTACAAAAGATTTTTTAGCTTCTTTGTGCGCTAGCGTTACAAGTTCCTCAAGGAACTGTCCGGCGAGTTTTTTTGTGGTATCCGTTTTTTTTGCTAGGTGATCGAGTATCTGGGATTTGGTTAAAGATTTACCAGCTGCCATAGTATAGCCCTCATGGTTAATTGTTAATATATATTTTCATGCGAAAATAAAAATATTTTCTTAATAAAAAAATTATTTTCAATCATTATTTATTCTTTTCTATTAATTTGTTGAACTGCCCGGCTGCGGGGTATTTTGTAGCTTTAGCTATAATTCTTTATTTTCACAGCAAAATATTGCCTGAATAGTTCAGCTCAATTAATGAAAATTAAGTTTCTTCTCCTCATTTTATATTTTCTAACAGATATTTACCCGCAAATTAATTCCGATTCCTTAACGACCCGTAACATTGTTTTGGATTCTCTGAAGCAGGACACTTCAGCAATTGATACTATAGGCCTTCTTGGCGATTCTTTGAAGATTTCGAAAAAGGATACTTTAGCACCTCTTCTCCAAACTCCCTTTTACTCCGGCAGTTCCTTTATTCCCAATAAAAGGATTGTTATGCTCGATTATCGCTACACTGCTGATTTCCTGGAAGTCTTTCCATTTACATTCATTTTGGATAAAGGTTTTATCGGCCAGCGGAATGAAGTTGTTATTTACGGAACCCGCTTCAATTCCATTAGCTACTTTCTGGACGGAGTATTGTTTAACGACAGGTATTCAAACTCGTTGGATTTAAATCATACTCAATCGGAGTCAATAGATTCAATAGAAATAATTCCTGCACCGAGAGGATTCTTGTATGGTCCTGTAAACAATGCGGTCAGTGTTAATTTAATAACGAAAGATTTTATTTCGAAAATTCCTTATTCCAGGATTAAATATTATGAAGGTCCTTTCGGAGAGGCAATGTTCGACGGAGTATTCAGTGCAATGCTGTTTAATAAACTAAATTTCTTTGCTGACATTACAAACAGGAAAACAGATGAAAGCTTTGAGAATAGCAGCTACAGCATCTGGCAGGCAAGTGCTAGATTGAAATATCTGCTTTCAAATAAACTTAATTTGTCCGGCAGTTATAATTTTGTTCATTCGGAAACAGGTCTAAACGGAGGAATTGATGTTGACAGCATCAGCCGGATTACGGCCAATATCGACAGTCTTCTTTATGATGAAAGATTAGCTCCTGTAATTTATCCGACTGCTCTTCAGAAAAATAAGCAGCATCATTTTAATTTGCGGATCCTTTGGAATCCTACAGAGAATTTAAAAACTGATCTTAATCTTTATTATAAATTTTATCTGGATGAAAAAGATAATCTTGAAAATCATGTTGAAGATATCGAATTACTTAATACAAGCATAAAAAGTAAAATTCTCGGAGTTTTTTTAAAAGAAAATTTTAATTATGGGATTTTTAATTCCCAAATAAATTTTAATTATGAATATCATGATTATTTAGTCCTGGATAAAATTGGACCTTCTTTAACGGTTCCGGATAATGCCATGATAAGGAATTCATTTTCTCATAATATTTTTTCGGTTTCCCCGGTAATCTCAATTCTTTCATTTGACAGCAAATTAATATTCTCGGTATTTTATAAGTATTATAAAAAAATAAATTTAAATGTTAGTCTCCCTGCTTTAAATGGAGCGGGAATCGACGTATCCTATAAATTTAATTCAAAGTATAGTTTTTATTTAGGTTACTCAGGGTTTGAATTCATCCAGAACTTTGAAAATATAGAGACTATAGAAGCCGGCGCAAGGTATTCAGAAAAAAATATTTTTTTTGATCTAAGATTCTACAACAGGGAAATTCCGTACGGTCTAATCAGTAGTAATTTCGAAGGTAGGCCTATAATAAATTCAAATATCTCTGGAATTGGAATTGGAGCTGAAATAAATTTATGGAAGATTCAACTTGAATCCCAATTAAATATACCTGGAAAGGAAACCTTCTATAATCAATTTCAATTAAGAGGAGGGGTGTTCTACAAGGATGTTCTTTTTGATTCAAGCTTGGCTCTTAAGACTGGATTTGCTGTGTATCGTTTCAGCAGGCAGGAGTTAATAACTCGTATTCCAATTAAAACAGGGAGTTCAAAACCAAGGATTGATTTTACTTTAGCAGGTGAAATACAAAATTCCGCAATAGTTTATTTTGCCTGGGAAAATCTATTGAACGAGAACTATTACATTGTCCCCTATTACCCCATGCCCGAAAGAAGCATCAGGTTCGGCATAGCCTGGGAAATTTTCAACTAACCGGAACTTAAACTCCATTACTCCAAAACTCCAGCACTCCAAAATCCAATTCCTAGGGTTAAGGATTCTGATTAAAGGCTCATCATATCTTTAAACTTAACCGACTGCCTTCTCGATACTTCTATTTTCGATCCGTCCTTCATTTTTACAAGCAATCCGCCGTTCAGCCATTGCTCAACTTTATCGATATATTTTAAATTTATGATATGCTTTCTGTTTGCCCTGAAGAAAGTTTTATTATCCAGCCTCTCATCTAAATAATTTAATGTTCTCAGTATTAAAGGTTTTACATCTTCAAAATATAAACGGACATAATTTCCCTCTGATTCAAACAAGCGTATTGATGAAAGTTTGACAAACCAGCAGCGTTCCCCGTCTTTAACAAAGATTTGATCATTTTCCGATAGGATCTGTTTTTCGCTTTTAGAGACGTGATCCTTCCTGTTTTTTTCAACAAGCTTTTTAATGGTCTCTTCCAGCCTTTTCGGTTCTATAGGTTTCAAAAGATAATCCATTGCATTATATTCAAATGCTTTCAATGCGTATTCATCATATGCGGTGGTGAAAACAACTGTCGGCACACTGTCCAGTTCTTCAAGAAGCTCGAAGCCGTTTTTGCCCGGCATCTGAATATCGAGAAATATTAAATCAGGATTAAACTTGCTTATTTTTTCTAGGGCATCTTCCGTATTGACAGCTTCTCCGACAATATTAATTTCTTTAAATGGGTTCAGCAGGCGCCGAAGTTCTACGCGTGCTAATCTTTCATCATCAAGGATTAAAGCTTTCATTTATTTGTACCTCCCGTCGGAATTACTATTTCTGCAAATACCTGGTTCCCCTCTTTATTTTTTATTGTGAAGAGTGCATCTTCTCCGTAAATCAGGTTCAAGCGGTGCTTGGTATTGTTTATTCCAAAACCTTTAGAATTTTTCAAATCTTCTTCACGGATATTTCCCGTATTTTTTATTAGAATATGAAGCTGCGAATCTCTTACTATCGAATCGATAGAAACTTCCCCTCCTTCTTTGCTTTTTGAAATCCCATGCTTTATTCCGTTCTCCACCAATGTTTGAATCATCATCGGCGGTATCTCTATTTTGGTTGACTTCGGATCAATATTAATTTTATACTTTAAACGCTCTTCAAACCTCATCGATTCAAGAGAAAGGTAATCGGCTACTGTCTGCATTTCTTCCTCAAGCGGCACGCTCTCGCTTCTTTCAATCTTCAACGAATATCTGAGAATGTTTGAAAGTTTTGTCACTGCAATTTGTGCATTCTGCGGATCTTCCTGAATCAATGCCCTGATGCTGTTTAGTGCATTAAACATAAAATGAGGATTAAGCTGGGATTTTAACGTTTTAAGCTCAAAGTCTTTTACTGCTGCTTCCCAAATATAAGATTCAATCTCAACCTTTTTATAGTTTTCAAAATAATGAATAGAAAAGTAGATTAAGGACCAGAGAAGAATAACGCCGCTTAAGTTAAACATTCCCATCATTAACATTGCGGGTTTAAATTTTGAGGGATCATACTGACCCATTTGAAAATTTACAAGGAAAGCTAAAAAGTACATAAAAATTCCGATGAACACACTAGAAAGAAGTACTCTTGGTATTAACCTTTTTAAAGGAAGATTTATCCATCCTCTTTTTTTAAGGATTAATTTATAGATGTGAGTTAATAAAATTCCGCTTACGAATAAAGAGCTAAGAACTAAAATCCTGCCTATATTCAGCTGGTCGAATGAAGCTATTAAAATTAGGTTTACGAATGCAAAAGAAAGCCATCCGGAAAATTGGGAAATCCAATATATAGTTTTTCTATTCATCTTTAAGCTGGTTGCTTCAGGTACCTCCGTAAGGTGATTTAGGGCATGCAGCCGGAAATTATTTACTTCCATTAAATATAATCTTATCCTTTCTAAAAACGAAATATATTAATGCATCACAGCTCTGCTGAATGACTCATTCAGATCATCTCAAAAATAGTTACCTATTATATAAAACCCGGTTTTTTTATTATTGGTGGATTTAAATAGGGATAACCGGATTTTTCGGCGTGACCTTGAATGTTCGGATGAGTATAAAATGTGTAATATAAACCTTAATGCGATTAGAGCAGAACGGTGTTATCTTTCATCGGCACTTTCCATTTCGTTTTCTTCTTCCCAATCATATTTTTTATAGGGGTCGGATTTCCGGAAGATAAAAGCACAAGCAATTCCCGTTAAAGCTCCATAAAGATGCGATTCCCAGGAAATTCTTTTATCAATCGGGAGCAGACCCCAGACCATACTGCCGTATAAAAAAATTACAAGGAGCGCAAGGGCAATTGACCTGGGATCTCTTCTAATTAAACCGCTGAAGAAGAGGAAGGAAGCAAAACCGTAAATTAGGCCGCTTGCCCCTACATGGTAGGCTGACCTCCCCAGCAGCCATACAGCTATTCCGGGAATGAAATAAATCAGTAAAATTACTTTTAATGAAGCATTTTTATAAAAATAAAGAATTCCTAAAGCCAGTAAAAAAACAGGAAGTGAATTTGCTACTAAGTGATTTATATCTGAATGAATAAGAGGAGAGGTTAAAATACCTATTAAACCATAGATGTTTCTGGGAAATAGACTTAGTTTAATAAGGTTAAAATCAAAAACTATTTCAGTGATTTTTATAAACCAAAGAATAAACAAGAAGCTGCCGGAAATTGCGGTGCATTTAATAAATAACTTTTTATCCTGGTTCATCAATAATCTTCAATGTAAATAATCATTAATCAAGATAAGATACCTGAAATACTCCGAATCAGACTTGAGCCTTTCTTCGTTTTTGTATGCTTCTTGCAACCATCCAGCAGAAGGAAGCCCATGCAGTACCGACTGCCCATCCGCCGATAACATCTGTGGGATAATGTACCCCCAGGTAAATCCTGCTGAATCCTATTATAAAAGTTAAAAATAATGCCACAATAATTATGTATACCTTTAATTTTCTTACCGGTTCAATTCTCGCAAGAAGTGATGCCTGAGTAAGATAAACAACAGCAGACATCATTGAATGTCCGCTTGGAAAGCTTAGTGATGTAACTTTCATGAAGTGAATTACAACCGTGGGCCGTTCCCTTCCGATCAATTCTTTTAGCCCAAAGCTTAATAGTGTTCCCCCGATAGTTGCAGCAAGTATCAGCCACATACTTTGATATTCCTTTTTCAGCATTAAGAATAGAACCACGCTCGAGGTGATTAAAAAAATTACAGTCCCTCCTCCTAAAGCAGTTATATCAACCATTACTTCTTTCAGCCATAAAGGACCTCTTGGTAATCCGATATCAATACTGTTACGGAGAGATGTTAAGATCCATTCATCAAAAGACTGTGTTGATCCCTCAACTACTGCTTCGGAAATTGCAATAAAAAGCCATACACCAAAAATCATTGCGAATGATACAATAAGTATGCTTATTTCCTTATGGGCCAATTCTTTTAAGGTGCTTTTAAGTTTAGAATATTTGGAAGATAAATTCATTTTTGGTAAATCTAAAATATTTGTAATAGTTAATTAGCAAAGATAAACTCCGCTGAACTTCAGTCAAAATTAAGACGGCGGCAATATTAAACTTCTATAATCTTCTGTCAAGGATTGCGAATACACAATTTTTACAGAGAATTCAGATTTATTATATTACTTTTATCATTGTCCTTAATTAAGCATCATAATTTGAATATGAATAAACGCTCTCTGAAATCTTTGGAAGTTACCGAAAAAGATGAACCTTTAAAAAAGGATATCCGTGAGCTGGGAATTATACTTGGAAATGTGCTCAAGGAACAGGAAGGTGTTGAAGTTTTTCATATAGAGGAAAAGCTTAGAGCATTAACCAAGGAATTAAGAACAAATTACACCGATAATATTTATAAAAGGATAATATCCCTTATTGAAAAACTGGATATTAAAAAAACATATAAGGTGGTCAGGGCGTTCTCTACATATTTTATTCTTGTTAATGCTGCCGATGAAGTTCACCGCATTAGAATGTACAGATCTCAAATTTCTATGAATGAATCAGCACCGAAAGGATCTGTCGATAAAGCTTTGTCAATTTTAAATAATTCAAATTTGACGAGAGAAAATGTAAAAGAAATACTTAATGCGGTTGAAATTATTCCTGTCTTCACCGCACATCCGACTGAAGCTACCCGGCAGACAATACTTAGAAAAATATTGAGAATAAGCCAGCTTCTTCTGCAGAGAGAACTAATAAAATATACTCATGAAGAAGAGGAAGAAATAAAACGTGAGCTTCATACCGTAATAACTTTATTGTGGCAGTCCAACGAAATAAGATTTCATAAAATAACCGTAAGGGACGAAATACAAAGGGGATTATTCTTTTTTAAGGATATTTTATATGATGTTCTGCCTAAATTTTATATCAGGCTGAATTTGAAATTATCATCCTTCTTTAATATTGAATCCCCTTCTCCCATAGTCATAAAGTTCGGCTCATGGATGGGAGGAGACCGGGACGGCCATCCGTATGTAACCGAGGGAATTACAAAAAAAACATTACTCAATAATAAAAAGCAGATAATCAACCTCTATCTGCAGGATCTCGAGCCGTTGTATACTTACCTAAGCACTTCATCAATAATAATTCCGGCTGATAAAGAATTAGTTGATTCGGTAAAAAGAGATGATGCGGTTCTTAAAACTAAAAAGACAAACGGACTTATGCGAGATCCTTCTGAAATTTACCGCAGCAAACTCTTCCTTATCTCAAGAAAGCTTCTTAAAACTTTAGACAATGAAAAAAGAGGTTATAAAAACAGTCAAGAGTTTCTCGATGACATGAATCTAATTTATCAAAGTTTGTGCAACAATAAAGGCAAAATTATTGCAGAAAATAGGGTTCTCCCTTTTATCTATAAAGTTAAAACCTTCGGTTTCCATTTCGTTTCAATCGACATTAGGCAGAATACATCATTGCTCCGGCTTGCAGTAAACGATCTTATCAAAAATATTGGTCTGCGGGGAAATTTTTCCCGGCTAAGTGAAGAAACCAAAATAGAATACCTTACACAGCATGCAATAAAATCATCCTTTCTTAAAAAAAACAGACTGAAGAAATCTACAAAGCAGGTAATGAGCGAACTTTCGTTAATTAAATGGGGTAAGGAAAATATTTCAGAGGAAGCAACTAATGATTTTATAATAAGCAACTGTTCCTCGGTAAGCGATATTTTGTCGGTGCTATTTCTTGCAAGGCACGTCGGACTTGTAAAATTTTCAAAGGGAGAGATGCTTTCTTCCGATGTTGATATTCTTCCGCTCTTTGAAACTATTGAGGATCTAAGAAATTCTGCCGATGTAATGAATGCGCTTTTAGAAAATAAGGTTTACTGGCAGCATCTCATGCTTAGAAATAAAATTCAAAAAGTAATGATCGGATATTCCGACAGCAATAAGGACGGCGGAATTGTTACATCAAATTTTGAATTGTACAAAGCTCAGAAAGCCATAAAAAATATCTGCGATGAAAAAGGAATCGAGCTGGTTCTCTTTCACGGCAGAGGAGGCAGCACTTCACGGGGCGGCGGACCTGTTAGCGAATCGATTTTAGCACAGCCGAAAGGTACAATCGACGGAAAGATTAAAATTACAGAACAGGGCGAAATGATTTCTACAAAATATTTGATACCTGAAATAGCCGAGAGAAGTTTGGAGTTAATGGGCTCTGCAGTAATATTGAAAACTGCTGAATCTAAATTTGGAATTGAGGAAAATATGGATAAAGAACCGGATAATTTTCAATTAATATTTGAAGAGATAAGCGAAGAAGCATTTAAACATTACAAAAAACTAATAAATCAGCTAAGGTTTCCGGAGTATTTTAGGACTGCAACTCCGATCGATATAATTGAAAGAATTGAAATCGGCTCCCGTCCCCCCTCCAGGAGTTCAGGCGAAGATATCCGCACACTTAGAGCTATTCCGTGGGTTTTTGCATGGACACAAAACCGGCAGACAATTTCCGGCTGGTACGGCTTCGGCTATTCCATCAGCTCATGTATCGAAAGAGGTATAGTGTCGATGGAGGATTTAAAAAGAATGTACAAAAATTGGGAATTCTTTAAAGTCCTTGTTGATAATATCGAAATGGTTCTTTTAAAAACAGATATGATAATTGGGAAGGAATATATATCCCTGTGCCCGGATAAGTCATCTGCGATACAGATTTTTAATATGATTAATGAAGAATATGAAAGATCGTTGAATATTCTTTTGAATATAACCGGTGAAACAGATCTCCTTGATTACGATAAATCTCTTCAGAGATCTATACTCCTAAGAAATCCATACATCGATCCCATCAGTTTTATACAAATAAAATTTATTAGGCAGTACCGGGAAAAAAATGCGTCAGCCAGAAAAAAGAAGCTGCTGCTTTCTCTATTACGTTCAACCGTGAACGGAATCGCTTCCGGATTAAGGAATACCGGCTAAATCAAGAAAAACAATGTTCATATGATTTTATTTTACTAGTAGAGATAATTTTGTCTTAAGAAAGGATAAATTTGAATGGATCTTTTGTGCTGTTTTTAAGTAAAAATAGAAAAGCAAAAGGAAAAAAAATGATTAAGAAAATAACGAAACCGGATTCAGAATGGAAAAAAATTTTATCGGATGAACAATATCATGTTTTAAGGGAGAAAGGAACCGAAAGGGCATTCACCGGCAAACTTTATGAAAATCATGAAGAGGGAATGTATTACTGTGCAGGCTGCGGGAATCCTGTTTTCAGCTCTGAGACTAAATTTGATTCCGGCACCGGATGGCCTAGTTTTTATGCGCCGGTATCCGATAAAAACATTAATCTTGAGGAGGATAAAAGCTTCGGAATGAGGCGGACTGAAGTAGTATGCAGCAGGTGCGGCGGGCATTTAGGTCATGTATTCGATGACGGACCCGATCCTACAGGATTAAGGTATTGTATCAATTCCTGCTCGCTTAGTTTTGATAAGGAAGAAAAATAATAATGATAATGATTTAATCCTTCCCTTTTGGGGATTAAACGAGATTCATCTTATTTCAGCGTTTTCAATCATCACAGGGTAAACATAACCTGAACCGAAATTTTTGTTCACTGAAACAGTACCTTCAACTATAACTACATTACCAACTTCTGCAGGATCTTTAGTTGTAACTATTAAATCGTAATTATTCCCCGAGCTCGTTCCATCCTGCAGATGAATCCAGTTTCTATCCATAATTTCAGGATTATACTTAATTATTTTTCCCCGGATCTTAACTCTGCTTCCTGCAATTTTATCTTTTTCCGAAAAGATCTCCTCAACTGTTTTTCCGTCTTTCAACGGTTCAAGTTTTAAATCTCTATTTTGCGTACTCTCAATCTTTGGGTGAGGCATCTGCTTCGGCTGGTTTGCAGCGGGAGGAGTTTTTGAGATATCATCAACAAATAATATTTTGTCGAAGGTTCTGTTTAAAGTTTTACTCTGAAAGTTGTTCATTACCATGCTTTTCGAAAAATAAAGCTTCTCACCTGTTTCAACTGTCATTTTTGGAACGGCAATCCAGTATTCATTACCATCTTCTGAAACACGAATGTAAGTATATTGAGAAGCATCCATTGCTTCTTCCACCTCTACCGCATGAGTCCCTTCCGGCAAAGGAGGTGTTTCATCTTTACCGCATCCAGTTATCATAATTGTTGCAAGCATTAAAGCCAAATAAATTATTTTTTTCATCTTTTCTCCAAAAATAAGCTGTAATATAGAAAGCTTAGGATTAAAGTCCCATGAAAAAATTATTGTATCTTTAAGATTTTGGAATGATATCCCTTACGGGAATGTTTTCATAAGTATCACAACCGGGCGTCTCCATCGGAATACTGATTGAAATACGATTATAAATCACCTTCAGCTGGTTTTTAATTCCTTAAATTAATTCAAATAATAGGGAATTAAAATGTCAATCTATACAATTAAACAAAGCAAAATAATTGCTATTTCACTGATTTTTCTTTTCGGAATTTTTCTATTCTTTTCTCTTAACATACTATATACTGCAATACTTGGCTCAGTAGTTCTTTATGTTTTGTTTAAACCGTTGTTCATATATCTTACTGAAAAGAGAAATTGGAATAGAGTACTGGCATCTGCTGCCATAATTATTATTTCTTTTGTCATCATTATTATACCATTTACTTCCATCACCTGGATGCTGATTAATAAAATTCTTTATTTCAAAGATCATCCCGAATCTATGGATAAAATAATAGCAGCCGTGCAGAAATTTATAGGTGAAAATATCGGTCAGGACACTATAAAAGATACTATCAATAGAGTAAGTACTGCAGCTATCGATGTACTTTCTTCTTTTATCAATACATTCCTTGACATCCTTCTTACAGTATCTATGATGTATTTCTTCCTTTATTTCATGTTTACCAAAATTGAAGCCTTCGAAGGTACCCTTGTTAAGTATATGCCGTTTAGAGAAAAGAACAGCGCTCACTTCGCTAAAGAACTTAGGAATATGACCTATGCCAATATTATCGGACAGGGAATTATTGCTTTCGCACAGGCAATACTGCTGGGAATCGGTTTAATAATATTCGGTGTATCCGATCCTTTGTTCTGGAGTTTAATCTGCTTCTTCCTTTCGTTTCTGCCTGTAATCGGATCGGCGGCGGCTTTTATTCCTGCCGGTTTGATTGAGATTGCATCAGGCAATACTTTTAACGGGATTGGAGTGATAATCTTCGGATTTGTTGCAGTAAGCAATATTGATAATCTTCTCCGGCTCTGGATTAATAAATGGCTGGGAAATATCCATCCATTAATTTCCATTACAGGAATCGTAATCGGTATTCCCATATTCGGCATTCTTGGAATAGTTTTTGGACCGCTATTAATCTCTACATTTATTCTTCTGGTAAAATTATATGAAGCTGCTTTTGCTGATCAAACAAATGAAAAGGAAAGAGTTGTTAAAGAAGACGAAATTCAAGCAACATAGAAATATATAAGATTATTTTTACCTCTTGATTTTGTGATATTAAAATGATATCATTATAATATCATTTCAAAGAGGTATTAAATGACAACAATTACAGAACAAAAAGGAGTAAAAATCAATGGATTTATAGGTTTATTCATATTCTTCCTTCTTGCTGTATTTAATGCTTTCGTTATCTATACTGCTGCAGCCACAGATAATCCTGAATTATTATGGATTTTCTTTCCTATCCTTATACTTCTAATAATATTATCAAACGGATTCCTGGTTGTTCAGCCGAATGAATCGCGGGTACTTATATTTTTTGGAAAATATATAGGTACTGTCCGGACTTCCGGATTTTGGTGCGTAAATCCTTTCACAAACAAAAGAAAAGTTACTCTAAGAATTAGAAACTTTAACAGTGAAAGGATAAAGGTTAATGATCTTCATGGGAATCCAATTGAGATTGCTGCAGTTATAGTTTGGAGAGTTACAGATTCTGCAAGAGCGGTTTTTGATGTTGAAAATTATGAGCAGTTTGTAGCCATACAGAGTGAAACTGCAATCCGGTCTCTCACTTCCGAATATCCTTATGACGGAGAAGAAGATAAAGCTACTTTAAGGGGAAGTCCTCAGGAAGTTGCAGACGCTTTAAAAAAACAGGTTCAATCGAGATTGGAAATAGCCGGCGTAGAAGTCAGAGAAGCAAGGATTAGCCACCTTGCATACTCGGCAGAAATTGCGCAGGCAATGTTAAGAAGGCAACAGGCCCAGGCAATTGTAGCGGCAAGACAAAAAATAGTTGAAGGAGCAGTCGGTATGGTTGAAAGCGCATTGAAAGCTTTAAGTGAGCAGAAAATAGTTCAATTGGACGAAGAGAAAAAAGCGACAATGGTAAATAACCTTATGGTTGCTCTGGTTTCTGAACGGGAAGCCCAGCCTGTAATAAATACTGGAACTCTTTATCAATGATTAATTCCGGTATGAAAATTCTATCGGATTATGTAGGAAAAACTCTTATACTGCATCAGCCGTCGATATTTAAAAAATATTTTCAATTGTTTTTTGAAAGTGAAGTCATTGGAAGTATCGAGATACCTAAAAATTTCGGTTCTAAAGCTCTTGTAAAGATATTTAATACTACATGGGAAATAAAAAGAGAAAGTATTTGGAAAAATAGGCTCGGTATATATCAGTATGGCTATGAATTGCCTATAGCAATATATTCTAGGAAAAATTTCGGGAAGGGATTTTTGAAGCTGGATAAAGGAATCATTCTTTGGCTGTATTACAGTGTTTGGAAAGGAATCTCCGAAATTAGAACAGAGTCAGGCAAGGTTTTAATCTCAGCAAAAAATAAATCTATTTGGAAAAGTGACAGAGAGGTAAAAATTATTGAGAGGAACGAATTGCTCAATGCTAAACCCTGGATTCTGCTTCTTCTTTTATTTGTTGATTTAACAAGGCAGCGGCACTGAATTATTTTAATGGAAAAGAAAAAATTTTTATTAAGAATAGACGCTAATTTGTATGCAGCTCTGGAAAAATGGGCGGCAGATGATCTAAGAAGTATAAATGCTCAGATTGAGTTTCTTTTGGCAGATGCAGTAAAAAAAGTAAACAGATACATTTCATCAAGCACTAAAGAAAATACAATTATTGAAAAAAGGAATGAGGCCGTCTCAAAAGTATAAATTGAGGCGGCTTTTTTATTTTGGTCTAATAAAACCTTTTAAAAAAAGTTAAATTAAAAGTGCCTTATATTATAAAGGCATACTTTGTCAAATTATGAGCTA
>Ga0105100_10001162_pt1 | contig 15536 bp, 12 predicted proteins | sample PPLLak12cMay2015_2_FD_87033 | JGI IMG/M metagenome (GOLD analysis project Ga0105100, IMG submission 87033) | Freshwater sediment microbial communities from Prairie Pothole Lake near Jamestown, North Dakota, USA - PPLs Lake P8 Core (1) Depth... | ecosystem: Environmental > Aquatic > Freshwater >...
CAACCGTACGCTACCTTCGGCGTGCGCGTCGGCGGGGACTTCCGGCCTGTCGATACGCAAGCGCGCCCTCTGTTCGACAACCTGTTTGCCGCCGGCGGCCTGTTAGCCGGCTGCGACCGCAGTCGGGAAGGGTCCCGGCAAGGGATCGATCTCGTCAGCGCGGCCTGCGCGGTCGAGGAGGCGCTCAAGTGAGCCAGCCTGCCTTGAGCGCCGATCTGTGTCTCAAGTGCAACATTTGCACGGCTGCCTGCCCGGTGGCTGCGGCCACCGACCTCTTCCCCGGGCCCAAGGCCGTCGGCCCTCAGGCCCAGCGCTATCGGCATCCTTCGCTCCCGCTGCCGGATCTATCCGTGGGCTGGTGCTCGGGCTGCGGCACCTGCTCGCGCGTCTGCCCTCACGGCGTGGCGGTGGCCGAGATCAATATCCAGGCCAAGGCTCGCCTGGCTCGCGAGACCGGCATCCCCTTGCGCGACCAGGTCATCTCGAGGCCGGATCTGCTCGGGCGGTTCGGCACACCGCTCGCGCCGTTGGCCAACCTGGCGCTGAGCGCCATCCCGGTGCGCTGGCTGATGGAGCGCATCATCAAGATCCATCGTCATGCGCCCATGCCTGCCTTCCGAACGCGCACTTTCCGCAGCCTGCGCCGTGCCGAACTCCTTTCGAAGCCGGATCCTGATGTCGGGACCGGTGTCATTCGCGTCGCCTACTTCCACGGCTGCGGGACGAACTACTACGAGCCGGAACTAGGCGGCATGGCCCTGGATGTCCTGCAGCGCCTCGGGTGTGAAGTGGTGGTCCCGCCGCAAGGGTGCTGCGGGCTTCCTCTCCAGTCCAACGGCCTGTTCGATGCCGCGCGCGCCTACGCCGCCCGGAATATCCGCAGCCTGTCGGCCTTCGCCCGCGCCAACTACCATATCGTCGGCACGTCCACCTCCTGCGTCTTGAGCCTGAAACACGACTACCGCACCATCCTCGGGATTCAGAGCGAAGAGGCCGATCTCCTGGCCGAGAACGCCTATGATTTCTTCGAGTTCCTGGCTCTCTACCTGGACGACCGCTTGGAGGCGCTGCCACTTCGCCAAGTCGAGGCTCGCGCGCTCTACCACCCGCCCTGTCAGCTGAAGGCGCATGGCGTCGGTACGCCCGCGCTCGCCGTTCTGCAGCGAATTCCCGGCCTGACCGTCGACCTGTCCGACTCGGAGTGCTGCGGCGTCGCGGGGACTTACGGTTTGAAGGCCGAGAAGTACGCGGTAGCACGCACGGTCGGATCGGGCCTCTTCGACCAGGCCGCAGACGGCCGCTACGATTTCCTCATCAGCGATTCCGAGACGTGCCGGTGGTGGATGGCCGGGCACGCTCGACTCCCCGTCCTGCATCCCCTGGAAGTCCTGGTTAGGGCGCTCGGATGATGTGCGCCGCCACCTCACGTCTTGCACACTTACGCCGCGTGCCACCCGCGTCGCGTCGGGCGCCCCCGAGGCCGGCTGCAGGAGGCCGGGGATGAGCCACGCCTCGCTGATCCTGCGCCGCGGCCGGATCTACACCGAAGCGCACAGCCGCCCGGTCGAGGCCCTGGCCATCGCGCCCGATCGCGTCCTGCTTGCCGGCAACGACGATAAGGCCGCCGCGTTGGCGGGACCGGAGACCGAGATCGTCGATCTGAGGGGACGGACCGTTCTCCCCGGGCTGACCGACGCCCATCTGCACCTATTCGCCTATGCACGCCATCTCAGCCAGGTGGACTGCGAGACGCGTGACCTGCCGGAGTGCCTTGAACGTCTGCGCTCGCGCGTCGGCAGCGCCTCCGCCGGCAATTGGATCTTGGGGCACGGCTGGAATCACAACGTCTGGGGGGCCTACGGAAGTGCCGCCGACCTGGATGCCGTCACAGGCGGCCGACCCACCTATCTGACGGCCAAGTCCCTGCACTGCGCCTGGGTCAACAGCGCTGCGCTTGCGGCCGCCGGGATCGAGGCCTCGACCGCGGACCCGCCCGGCGGCCGGATTGGGCACGATGCGGCCGGCCGCCCGACCGGGATCCTGTTCGAGAGTGCGGTCCAACTCGTGTCCGCCCTCATTCCGCAGCCGACCCCGGCGCAGACGGCGGAGACCATCGCCGCCGCGCTCGACACACTCGTGCGCCTCGGCCTGACCTGCGTACACGATTTCGACGGCGCGGCAAGCATGCTTGCACTACAGACGCTCCGAGAACGCGGGAAGCTCCCAGTGCGCGTCGTCAAACACATTCAGCGGGATCAGATGGACGGCGCGCTCGACCTGGGGATGCAGTCCGGCTTCGGCGACGACTGGATTCGGATCGGCCATGTGAAGCTTTTCGCCGACGGCGCATTGGGCCCACGGACAGCGTGGATGCTTGAGCCTTACGACGGCGAGGCCGGGAACCTCGGCTTGCCGCAGGCGACGCGGGAAGAGATCATCTCCGTTGGCCGGCGAGCAATCCCTGCCGGACTCGCTCTCGCCGTGCACGCGATCGGGGACGCCGCCAACCGTGAAGTCTTGGACGCGTTCGAGACCTTGCAGTCATCGGTCCCTTCTTCGGGCGCCGGGCGGCCCCCGCACCGCATCGAGCATGTCCAGCTCATCTCCCCCTCGGACATCCCGCGTCTGGCGAAGCTGGGTATCGTGGCCTCCATGCAGCCGATCCACGCGACCTCCGACATGCTTATGGCCGAGCGCTATTGGGGTGCTCGCGTACGGCACGCGTACGCCTGGCGCAGCCTGGCAGATGCCGGCGCGACCCTGGCCTTCGGCTCCGACGCGCCGGTCGAGTCCCCCAACCCGTTCTGCGGTCTGCATGCCGCCGTGACACGGCGCCGTCAGGACGGTTCACCCGGCCCCGACGGCTGGACCCCCGCACAGCGGCTTGCCTGGTCCCGGGCTTTGGAGGCCTTCACGCTGGGTCCAGCGATCGCCTCCGGCACAAGTGCGCGGCAGGGCCGACTCGCGCCAGGGTACCTGGCCGACTTGATCGTCCTCGAGAAGGATCCGTCACAATCCGATCCCATGGAGCTGGCTGGGATCACGCCGGTCGGCGCAATCGTCGGAGGCGAGTTTCGAGATCGCCGGTTCTGATCCGGCAGCAAGGCCGGCCGGCTCAACCCCCGCTGCTCTTCAGCCGCCGCGCATCCCCTTCTCGGATCGTGACCCCCTCCGCATCCAGGTGTTCCAGCAGCGCCAGCGCGTACTTGCGCGAGGTTTGAAACAGGTCGCGGATATCGGCGACGGCCACGGCGCCCCGGACACGTATCTGCTCACGGACGGCCTCTACCATGCGATCGTACTCGGCTGCGCTGAAGACAACCTCGGAGGATGCCTGGACCAGGCGCCGTTCGTCGAGCAGATGCCCTAACAGTTCCTCCCCAACCGAGTCGATGCACTCCTTCACCGACGGCGGCGCGGCCGGGGACCGGCGGAACCGTTCCAGCAGCGCCTCCGCCGCAGCTCGCTCGCCGTCGGTCAGGGCCACCACCCGTCCCGGCGGGGCGATGCGGCCGTGCGATTCCACCAGCACTCCGCTCCGTAGCGACCATTCGAGCAGCGCCGCCCGCGTCCGCGCCTCATAGCCGAGGCGGCTCTTCAGTTCCTCGGGCGGCATCCCGGCCCGCAGAGGGTGCGCCTGGTGATACGCCGCAGCGGCCGCCTCCATCAGACGCCGTACTTCGGTCAACGTGGCGGCACTGATCACCAGCGCGTCTGATCCTGGTGCGATATCCTCTCCGCTCAGGCTCATCAGCCTGCCTCGCGCCTTCAAATCCCGGATTGCCTCAGCTGCCGTCTCCAGGTCGAGCCGTGCGCGCTCGACGGCGCGGCGTATCGGGCCCGGCCCGGCGGACATCAGCGCCTGCTCGAGGAGGTCACTCGGAGTCCCCTGCAGCCTCCTCTCGAGCGACTCCAGCACGGCCGCATCCCGACGCCGGTGGAGCCGCGCCGGCTCGGCATCGACCACGCGCCCTCCGCCGAGCGTTTCTCCCGGGGACGGCCGCCTCAGAATGAAGTGGTCACCGGGCGCCGCCACCAGCGGTTGTTGGACGACGAGCTGCAGCCAGCCCTCCTGCCCGGGCAGCAGCTCGTCCACGCCCAGCAGCCGCACCCTGGCGACTCGCTGCGCCGCCCCGACGAAGATCTTGACGCGTTGATCATGGCGCAACGCAGCGGAGGCGTCGGCCAGCAGGCGAAAGCGCACGTCCAGCCGTCTGGTCGGCCGGTACGCACCCGGCAGCGTCAGCAAGTCTCCCCGGTTGATGCTGCGGAAGTCGATGCCAGCGACGTTCACGGCCGTCCGGCTTCCCGGCACGGCCCGGTCGACCCTGGACTTGTGCGTCTGCAGGCCGCGGATGCGGCCGCTCTCTCCGCCGGGCAGGACCGATACTTCCTGCCCGACCTCCAACGCGCCGTCCAGCAAGGTGCCGGTCACGACGGTCCCAAAACCGGTCAGCGTGAAGACACGGTCGATGGACAATCGCGGCCTGCCCAGGTCCGGCCTGGGCGGCCCCGACTTCAAGACCGCGCCCAGCGCCCGGACGAGCTCATCGATCCCTTGACCGGTCTTCGATGAGACCCCCACCACCGGCGCCTGTCGCAGGCTGGTCGAGGCGAGCAGCCCAAGCACTTCGTCCCGCACCAGATCGAGCCAGGCCTGGTCGTCGACCAGGTCGATCTTCGTCAGCGCCACCACGCCCCGCTCGACCTCCAGCAGGTCCAGGATGGCCAGGTGCTCACGCGTCTGCGGCATCACCCCTTCGTCGGCGGCCACCACCAGCAGCGCGGCATCGATTCCCCCGACGCCGGCCAGCATGTTCTCGATGAAGTCGCGATGACCGGGGACGTCAACCACGCCCACCTCTTCTCCGTCCGGCAAGCGCAGCCAGCCGAAGCCGAGGTCGATCGTCATCTGGCGTTCCTGCTCTTCTTTAAGACGATCGGGATGGACGCCCGTCAGCGCCTGGACCAGGGCGGACTTGCCGTGGTCGACGTGGCCTGCGGTTCCGATAACGCGCATCTTTAGGCACTCTGGAGGGAACAGGCCGCCGGCTCGCCGCTCGGCTCAAGTCCCCGGGCGCAACTGGCTGCGCTGGCGCTCGGCGTCAGCCGACCACTCGCTCAGGACGCTCAATATCGCGGCCAGCCCGTTGGTCGAGGTCTGCGCCTGTGACGTCAATATGCGCAGACTCTCGGCCAGGCGCATATCGATCTCTCCCAGTTGCACGCTGATCTTCTCATGCAGCCGGTTGTGCTCCCGCCACACTTCTTCATTCGCCAACTTGTAGGTATTCCAGCGCTTCTGGTCCTCTCCCTGGAAAGTCGTCCATTCCTGTTTGAGCCGATCATCGGCCAACCGCTGCATCTCACCGACCTCGCCGATGCGGCGTTCGAGACGTTCGATCAAACCGTCAAGCGCTTCACGCTGCTGCTTGAGCGCCCGAAAGGTCTCATCGTACGCATGCGTTCGCTCGGTCAACTCGGCGGCCAGCTTTTCGAACGACTCAAACCGCTTTCCCCAATCTTTCCACAGCCGCTCGAATTCCACCTGCCGAAGGTTCTGCTGGTCCATCCACACTGAGAGAACCTCGCGCCTCTCCGCCTCGCCGGCCGCCAACTCGGAGGCGCGCACCTCCAGCCTGCGCAATCGGTCCTCGACGGTATCCAACGTGCCGCGAAGCGTGTCGACCCGCCCCCGCTGCCCGGCCGTCTCCGCCTGGACCTCCGCCAGACGCTTGCTGTCCTGCTTGCGGCTCTCCTCCAGCGACAGGAGCATGCGCGACCGGTCTTCGGCCCGAACGACCTCGTCGTCGATCCGCTTGCCGAACTCATCGACTGTGCGCGTCAGCCGTATCTCCTCCTGGCGTCGTGTCTCGACCTGCTCGCGCAGCTTGTCGACCTCAGATACGCCTTTCCTGAGCTCCTGCACCTGCTTGGTCAGCTCGCGCAGATCCGCCTTGCGCATCTCCTCCAGCCGCTTCTCCTTCTCGGTGCGGCGCTCTTCGGCGGATTCGAGTTGTCGGGAGACTTCCTGGCGGTGTTTGGTCAAGGCCTCATCGAACTGACCAACGCGCATGACCTGCGCGCTCAGACGCGAGGTCTCGACAGCCTGCTCCTGCATCTGGCGGCTCAGCTTCGCCAGGTCGTCATCCAGGGAGGCCAGGCGCTGATCGGAGATCTTCAGCGCGTCGGCAAGCTTGCGGCGCTGTTCATCCAGCCACTCCAGGCGCTTCTCAAGCTGATCGGGGATCACTCGGGCCTCCCAAAGGGGGTCGCCGCGCATTATAGCACGCGGGTTCACCTGCGCCCGCGGGTCGACAGATCACGGAATGAGGTTCGGCAGTCCCCAGCCGGCTCGCAGGAGCGTGCTGAGCAGCTCGGGGAATACACCAAACCCGAGGCACAACACCACACCGCCCCACAGGAACAATCGCTGCCATGGGTCGGCTTCGGTTCGCGGCAGCGGCTCCGCTCCCTCCAAGAAGATTCCCATCCAGCGCGCCAGAGAGATGGTCAGGAATCCGGCCGCGCCCAGCAGAAACAAGGCCGAGGTGGTGTCTTCAACGGACAGGAGTTCCAGGACGATCCACCGCGCCGGGAAGCCGGCCGTCACCGGGAACCCGATCAGCGTGAGCAGCCCGACGAAGACCACCAAAGCCGGCAGGGGCGCCCGACGCGCCGCCCCGCTGTAGCGATCAACGCCGGCCTCAGGCAAGCCTGTCTGCAGCGCGGTCGACCCCAATCCCCAAACCGCCAGGGCGATGGCTCGGGCAGCGACCATCGCCAACGCCATGCGATAGCCCTCGGCTGTCTGCGTGCTGATGGCCAGCAGGCTGGCCCCTACGTCGGCGATCAAGACATAGGCCACGAAGCGCGAGAAGGAGGCCTGCACTAAACCCCATGTCCCGCCAAGGAGCAGCGCTACGATGCCTGCCCAGCGGATGCCCTGGAAGAGCACACGGCTCTCGCGCAGCCATTGATAGTTGTCCAGGAACCGCAGCATGAAGAATAGGCCCGCGCTCTGGAGAAGCGCGTACACGAGGGTGACTGCATACGGATGGCTCCCTTGCGCCGCCTGCGGGAGCCAGTGGTGGAAGGGCGGCAGCGCCATCAGAATGGCGAATCCCAATCCCAGCAGCAATGCCGCCCGCCCGGCCACCTCAGGCGCACCTGTGGCGACGCCGGCCGACTCGACCATCCACCCGGCCAGCAGGATCGCCATCATTCCCAGCGTGATCAACACCAGCAGACGCAGGGCCGCAGAGTGCGATTCGCGATTACGCCTGGCCAGGAGCCACACACAACCCATGGCCGTCATCTCGACCAGTATGGCGGCATACAAGAACGGCCGGATCATGAGCGACGCCGCCACTGTCGCCAATCCCAGAACGCCCACGGCGAAGAAGTAGCGTCCCGGACGGGCCACGCCTCCGGCCGCGAACAGGAATCCACCGACAGAATAGAGGAACCCGACTGCCGACCGGTTGCTTGCGTCGAGCACCAGCGCACGACCCAGAATCGACCAGGTCCCGTTGACCTTGAGTGAGAGGCCGGCCACTTGCCTCGCCTCGTCCAGGGGGACCAGGACCGCGAAGGCGCCCAATGCAGCCGCGCCGAGCGCCGCCAACAGGCCGGAGACTGCCGGGCGCTCGCGCACTAACGCCGCTCCTGCCGCCAGAAGCACGGAACCGATCACGACGATCCCCGGGCCGCTCACTCAGACCCCTCCCGGGCCCGATCGTCTTCCAGCGGCAACACGCGAACCAGGTAGCTGACGACCAAGGCGATCCCCAGATGCACTGCCCCCAGCAGGGCGGTCACCGCCAGTGACGGCTCGACGAAACTGTAGGCGATCTCGAAGCCCGAGAGCGTCGTCATCAGGCCAATGCCCACCCGCAGCGCGCCCTGGGCCACTCCGATGTGCAGCAAGCCGAGCCCCATCAACGTCGCTGCGGCCAGGGCGGCCTCGCTGGTGATACCGGTCCCGCCCATCCACGACTGACTGCCGGTCGCAAGCGTCGCCGCACCAACAAGCCCGACCGCCACCCAATGCATGGGATGCAGACGCTCAGGTTGCAGTCGGCTGTGCGGCGCCGCCCCTCCCGACGGCAGGAGGACTGCCGTCCACAGGATTGTCGTCGCCGTCAGTCCCGCCAGCGACTTCGCCGCCGCCACTGCCGGCGGGAGCGCCGCAGCCACCAGGAGCCCTACGCACACGTATTGGACGGCCAGGATCACGAGGCGCACGCGCCGCTCGGCCAGGACAATCGACAGGCCGGCGGCGGCGGTCGCAACGACGGCCACGATCATGCCCACGCCAACTCCCCGCTCGGTCCCAGGCGCTTCATCGCGCTGCCAGCCAGACCAGCAACACGACGACGATGGTCCAAAGCATGGCGCCCTGCCCTTCGAGGACATTCGTCACGGCGCGGATGACTCCGCCCACGGCACCGGCCGCCGTGCCCAGGGCCCGGTAGGCCGGCGCCGGATCCAGCATGCCGGCCACCCGCCGCGCTCGATCCAGTCGCCGGCCCGGCACGCGCCGCCAGACCCACAACAGGCCCACCGCGCCAGCGCTCGCCGCCGCAAACCCGGCCAGGCCCGCCGGTGAGACCGTCCGGTTCAGCGAAAGCCCGATTCCCACGCCAACGACCACCGGCAGCGCAATCCCCAGATTGAACGACAAGCGCGCCATGCCTTCCGCTGCCGGCCAAGGCGAGACCGCCCTCACAGCCACGCGCAGCATCCCAAATGCGCAGACTGCCATACCCGCCACGATGAGCGCAACCCCGATGAATTCGCCCTCGGCCGCGCGAGGTGCGACAAGCGAGATGGCGCTTCCCTGCGGAGTGATCGGCAAGCCGGCCAACATCAAAGCCGCCGCTGCCGGCCAGACCCGCTGCCGCGCGTGGTGAAGATCGGTGATCGACAGGATGGCGCCTCCCAACAACAGCGCCGCGCCGGCCGCCACCAGGACGGCCTCCGCCGACTGTGGCGCCACGGCCGCAGCGAGGACCCCTGTGCTGCACGCGGCCACCACGAAGAACCGCCGGCCCTCGATCAGGTCCACCGCGGTTACCCACTGCACGCCGCCGACGGCGATTCCCAGCGCGCCGGCCGCCCAGAGCCAAGGCTGCGCCTCGGGCGGGACTCCGCCGCGCATGGCGCGTGACAATGCGCATAGAACCGTCGCAGCCGGCAGGAAGCGCAGCAGCGTTCCGACTCCGCGGCGTACGCCGATCAGGGCAGGCAGAGAAAAATGCGGCGGAAGCAAGCCGAGGCGCAAGAGCCCGGCCAACGCCAGGAGTACGATGGCCGACGGCGGAGTCGACCCGCTCAACAGCCCGTCGTCCACCCCGCTGCTCCAGCCGGCCACGGCAGCTGCGGCAACCAGCAGGACACCCAGCGCGTCCAGGAGCAGCCGGGTCACGAGATCCGGGATCGTGTCGGATTCGACCGCCGATCGCAGGCCCAAGGCGAAGAACGCCGCGTCCATCATCGCCCACGTGAGCGCGACAGCCAGCAGGTTGGAGGCCAGCATGGAGAGCATCGCCAGCGCGGCGAACGCCAGCATCAGGGACCGCGGGCCGGCAGTCCCGGCCCCGGTTCGCACGACGCCCGTCAGCCCAATCGCAAGCAGCAGCGTTGCGCAGAGATAGGTGTAATTCCAACCCGGAGTATCCAGCGCGAACAGCAGCCGCGCCGAAGCGCCGCCGGCCGACGGCCAGAAGGGGATGGAGAGCTCCCTGAGGCCGCCCGCCTGCAACGCCAGCAGCAGGAGCCAGACTGCCAATGACACGCCAACGACGGTCCCCCAGAGCACGCGCTCATGACGGCCGCGTGCCACCCAGACGATGGCAGAACCGAGAAGCAGCAATACGATCGGGAGGAAGATCAAACGCCGCCTCGCCCGGGCGAGCAGACCCGGCCGGTTCCTAGGATACCATGGGGCCGAATCGAGATGGGCCTCACGGCGTGCTATACTCGACCCGCTTTGCCAAGGAGGAGCAGCGTGATCGCCCGGTTCGCGCGCCGTGCCCATGCCTGGGCAGCGGCCACGGGGGCAATTGCCGTCGCCGGTCTGCTGTGGATTTGGGTCAGCGCCAGACCCGACGCTGCCGGGCTTCCCCTGCCTCCCAACCCGCACCAGGGTTTCCCTGCTCCTGATTTCAGCCTTCCGTCGCGCGACGCAACTGATTTCACCCTCTCCCAGCAGCAGGGCGCGGTCGTTGTCGTCAATCTGTGGGCTTCCTGGTGCCCACCTTGCCGCGCCGAGCTGCCCGCCCTGCAGGCGCTTCACGACGAATACCGGTCCCGAGGGCTGGTTGTTGTCGGGGTCAACGCCACCAATCAGGACGACCGCCTTGCGGCCGAGGCCTTGCTCGACGAGCTGGGCATCACCTTTCCGATCGTGTATGACGAGCTTGGCCAAGCCTCCCGCGCATACCTGCTGCGATCACTCCCGAGCACGTTCGTCATCGATCGAGACGGCATCATCCGCAGTGTGATCTTCGGCGGACCCGTCAGCGCTGCCATGCTCGCCTCCCAGGTCGATGACCTGCTGTCGGAGGCGCACTGATGCTTCCCGTTCTCCGGATTGGCGGGCTGGCGCTCCAACTGCCGGGCCTCCTGGTGATTCTCGGCATCTGGGTCGGCTTGAGCCAATCCGAGCCCGCCGCTCGGCGAAGGGGGCTGCCGGCGGAGGCGCTCACCGCGGTCACGGGCCTCTCGCTTCTCGTCGGCCTGCTCAGCGCCCGCTTCGGCTACGTCCTACAGAACCTGTCCGCGTACGCCTCGCGCCCGCTCGACGCCCTTGCATTGAACCCCTCGGCGCTGGATGTGTGGAGCGGCCTGGTCGGCGGGGCCGCTGCAGCGCTGGTCCTCATGCGGCGCCGGCGCATGCCTCTGCCCGATTTCCTGGACGCCCTCACCCCCGGGTTGGCCGCGTTCAGTGTCTTCCTCGGATTGTCCCATCTGGCCGGCGGCGCGGCCTTCGGCGCCCAGACCGATCTGCCTTGCGCGATCACCCTGTGGGGCGCGCGCCGCCACCCGACGCAGGTCTACGAAGCCCTGGCCGGCCTGATCCTGTTCGCGCTGATCCGCCGCCGCGCCGACCCTGTTCCCGGCCAGACCTTCCTGCTCTGGCTGGCAGGTGCGTCACTGGCTGCCATGACGATCGAGGGCTTCCGAGGCGACAGCCTGCTCGGGCCCTATGGAACCCGCCTCTGGCAGATTCCGTCCCTTCTTATGACCCTTTCCGCTCTGTGGCTGTATGGCAGACTGGCGCAAGGTCGGCTTCAACCGGTCGCAACGACGGACGCGCCCAAGGATGCTTGAGAACGCTTGCCGCTTCGCGCGGTCCGGCGATCCGGGCTCTGGGAATAAGAGCGCCCCCGCGCGCGCCGCTTCACTGTAGCGGAAGGAGGGGCCCACAAAGGCCGCGGCCGGGCATGCAGGGTCTTAGGGGGTTGCCCGAGGGGATTGGTGTTGAGGAATCAGAGGGCGGCTGACGGGGGATGTGAGGCGTCCTGCGGATAGGTCTCTGGAGAACGCAAGATGGCAGAGTGGATCGGTCGGACGTTGTCGAAGGTGAAGCTTGAGCGCCTGATCGGGCGCGGCGGTATGGCCGAGGTCTACCGGGGCAGGCACCTGACCCTCGATAGGCCCGTTGCGGTCAAGATCCTGCATGCCCACTTGTCCGATGACCCGGCGCTCATGTCGCGCTTCCGGCCAGCTTCCCCAGGCTCAAGCCTACGCGGAGCACCTCATCAACATCGTTGAAGGCAGCCGCGGCGAGATCTTCGGCGACTGGAACTCCGACGGGCTGGTCCAGAACCCGGGCGATGATTTCGGCCTGGCTCCCTATCTTCGCCTGTTGCTCCGCTTGATGGACCCTGTTTCCGATGCGTCTGCCATCCAGTTGGCCGAGACCTTGGACGACGATGTAGAGTCGGCGCGAGACCTGGCGCAGAGGATTGCCGCCGCCGATTCGCTCGAGGAAGTGGCGGGGCTGGCGCAGTCCCTGGCCGCGATCGACATTGAAACGCGCATCTCCACACTGGCCGGGTCGTTGGCCGGCCGGAGCTTCGGCATTGGGGTCGAAATCCTCTCTGGCGCCCGCTGATGCCGCGCCCGCGCCGGTCGGCCGAACGGCGCTGTGCTATACTCTGCGCCATGACCTTATCCCCTGGCCATCATTCACGCGCTCCCGCCCGGGCCCTCGCCTTGCACCGGGCCACAGGCGCATAGCTGCACCTGAGACCAGCCCGATCTGCAAAGGACGGCGTGGTACAGGGGCCACGCCGTTGTCTTTTGTCAGCGGAGTCCGACCATGCCAGCCATACAAGCCGTAAAGGGCGCTCGCGATTTCTATCCGGAAGACCTGGCCCTCAGGCGCTGGATGTACGAACGCATCCGCCGCGTCTCAGAAAGCTACGGCTACCAGGAATTCGATGGGCCCTTTCTCGAGCGGCTCGAACTCTACGCGGCCAAGTCCGGCGAAGAGCTGGTCAAGGAGCAGTCCTTCGTCTTCCCGGATCGCGGCGGAGAGATGATCACACTGCGGCCTGAGCTGACGCTCTCGCTGGCGCGTATGATCGCCGCCCGCAGCAGTACTTTGCCGCGCCCCATTCGCTGGTGGTCCTTCGGCCCCTTCTGGCGCTACGAACGGCCGCAGAAGGGACGCGCCCGTGAGTTCTACCAATGGAACATCGACCTGTTGGGCCCCGAGAACGCGCAGGCCGACGCGGAGATCGCCAGCGTCGCGGCGGCGTTGTTCCGGGCCGTCGGCCTTGGCCCTGACCGCATCCGCATCCTGGTCAACAACCGCCGCCTGGTGGACTCTCAGCTCGAAGCCCTGGGCATTCCTGCCGATCGGCGCCCAGGTCTGCTGCGCGCGATCGACCGCAGGGACAAGACCACCGCCGCCGCCTGGGCCAGCCAAGTGCAGCAGGAAGGGCTCTCGGCGGAGCAGTTCGCCGGGCTCGCGGCCATGCTCGAGAACAAGCAGGCCTGGCGCGAGGCGCCTGAACTGACGGCCTTCTTCGACGCGGCCGAGACACTCGGCGCCTCAGACTACCTGGCCTACGATCCGACCGTCGTCCGCGGCCTTGATTACTACACCGGCACGGTGTTCGAGGCTCGCGACGCCGGCGGACGGCATCGTGCCGTCCTGGGGGGCGGCCGCTACGATAACCTGGTGGCCGATGTCGGCGGTGACCCCGTCCCCGGCGTCGGGTTTGCGCTGGGCGACGTCGTGCTGGGACTGGTGCTGCGGGAGAACGACGCCCTGCCCGACCTGCGCCCTTCCCCCTCTCAGGTTCTGGTCACCGCGTTCGACGAAGCGTCCATCCAGGACAGCCTGCGGCTGGCCGTCGATCTGCGCGCCGAAGGGCTGAAGGCCGAGTGGTATCCACAGGCCGACCGGCTGCCCAAGCAGCTGAAGTACGCCGACCGGCTGGGGATCCCGATCGCCTTGATCGCCGGCCCGGATGAGCGCGACGCCGGTACGGTCACCGTGAAGGATCTACGTTCGCGCCAGCAACTGCAGGTCCCGCGCGCCGAGTTGGGCCGCCGGCTGCGACAGATGCTTGAGCCGCCGCGGGGGTCATGATACAATCCGCCCTCGGCGCGTGGTCGCGTACCTGGTGGCTGTAGCTCAATGGCAGAGCACTTGACTGTGGATCAAGGGGTTGCGGGTTCGACCCCCGTCAGCCACCCCTCTCAACGCCCTTCTCGGGGCGTCGAGTATTCGGCCCTCTCAGGGCCGCACTCATGAGCCGCATGTCCCTCCACTCGGCCACCGCCACTGCCTCCCCCAACATCGCGCTGATCAAGTACTGGGGCAACCGCGACGAGGCGCTGCGCCTGCCCAGCAACGGCTCGATCTCTCTGACACTCTCGGGCCTGACCTGCCGCACTTCCGTCACCTTCGAGGCGGACCTTCCGCAGGATTCGCTGTCCGTCAATGGCGCCCTCGAGCCGAAGGCCAATACGGCACGCGTCTCTCGGCACCTCGACCTGATCCGTGCCCGCGCCGGCCTTCACCTGCGTGCACGCGTCGAGAGCCAGATCAACTTCCCGCCTGCGGCCGGCCTGGCCTCTTCTGCGGCGGCCTTCGCCGCCCTGACCGTCGCCGCCGCGGCGGCGGCCGGCCTCGACCTGCCGGCCGGCGAGATCTCGCGCCTCGCCCGGCGCGGGTCTGGCTCCGCCTGCCGATCTGTCTTCGGCGGGTATGTCGAGTGGCAAGCCGGCGATGACGACGAGCACTCCTTCGCCGAGCCGCTGGCCGGCCCGGACCACTGGCACCTGGTCGACGTGATCGCCATCGTGAACGCCAATCCGAAAGGCGTTGGCTCGTCCCAAGGGCATCGGCTGGCCGCCACCAGCCCCCTCCAGTCCGCCCGCGTTGCAGACGCCCCGCGACGGCTGGACCTCTGCCGGCAGGCAATCCTCGCACGCGAGTTCGAACGCCTGGCCGCTGTCAGCGAACTGGACTCCAACTTGATGCATGCGGTCATGCTCACCAGCCAGCCCCCGCTGCTGTACTGGCTCCCCGCGACACTGGCTGTGATGCAGGCCGTCGTGCAAATGCGCGCCTCAGGGTCCCCGGTCTTCTACACGATCGACGCCGGCCCGAACGTCCACTGCCTCACCCCGGTCGAATCCCACGTCGCTGTAGCGGATCAGATTCGGGCCGTCGAGGGTGTCAGCCAGGTGCTAATCGCCCATCCGGGCGGTTCGGCCGCGCTGGCATAGTCCTCCCTGCTCATCCCCCGCGCAGCGCCTCCCACGTGCGCGAGGCCGTGGATGTTATAATCCTCGGTCATGTGCAGGTATCGTGAGGTAGGCTCGCATGAGTGATTTCCTGCTGTTCTTCGTCGTCGCCGGAGGCCTGATCTTGGCGCACGAGGTCGGCCACTTTCTGGCCGCCAAGGCCCGGCGCGTGACCGTCGACGAGTTTGGCATCGGATTTCCGCCCCGGCTGGTCACCCTGTTCCGCGCCGGAGGCACCCGCTTCTCATTCAACCAGATCCCCTTCGGCGGGTTCGTCCGCCTGGGCGGCGAGGATGACCCGCAGGTACCTGGCGGATTCGCCGGCTCCAGCAAGACCACCCGCACGCTCGTGCTACTGGCCGGTCCGGTCTCCAACCTGCTGATCGGCTTCCTGGCCTTCACCGCCGCGTTCCGATTTGCTGCACCCGACCTCAATCGCGTGCTGGTGACCAGCGTCCTCCCCGGCTCACCGGCGCAGGCGGCCGGCCTTCTCAGCGGCGACATCATCACCGCCGTCGACGACATCGCCATCGACGGCTTCGCTACGCTACAGGACGCCATCGGCGACCGCCGCGGCATCCCCACCGTGGTGACCGTCATGCGTCAGGACGAGCAGCTCCGCCTCGAAATGGTGCCGCGCGAGTCGCCCCCTGAAGGGGAGGGCCCCATCGGGGTCCTGCTGGGCAGCCCGACCCGCGCGGTCGGCATCGGGCAGGCGCTCACCCTGGGCGCAGAGGCTACCGCTTCCAAGGTAGTGATGA
>Ga0105100_10001164_pt1 | contig 15526 bp, 12 predicted proteins | sample PPLLak12cMay2015_2_FD_87033 | JGI IMG/M metagenome (GOLD analysis project Ga0105100, IMG submission 87033) | Freshwater sediment microbial communities from Prairie Pothole Lake near Jamestown, North Dakota, USA - PPLs Lake P8 Core (1) Depth... | ecosystem: Environmental > Aquatic > Freshwater >...
GCCCGCCGCGATTTCACCGTCAATGCCATGGCATGGTCCTACCCCGAAGCCGATTTCCTGGATCCCCATGGAGGAAGGCAGGATTTGCAGCACGGTCTGCTGCGCGGGGTCGGGAGCCCGGTTCTCAGATTCCGGGAAGATCCGCTTCGAACGCTGCGTGCGGGCCGTTTTGTGTCCACACATGGATTTCGCCCGGATGACGACACGTTCGCGGCCCTCCAGCAGGAGGCGGTCGGTCTTCCTCGGGTGGCCGCTGAGCGGATTCGTGAGGAGTGGGTGCGGCTGCTCCTGGGGCATGGGGTTGTGGAGGCGGTGGACTGGATGCAGCGCGGTGGCGTGATTCGCGAGACCCTGCCTGAAATGCACCCAGGTACTGGAGAAGGAAGCTTCATGGACGACCCGAGCCCGGCTCTGCTCCATGCAGCGCAGACTGTCCAGTGCAGCCCGGCCCGGATGAGCGTGCGGCTGGCTGCGTTCTTCCACAATCTGAACCGTTCATGCTCAGGTGGGGCTGAGGTCCCAGTGTCGGCCGTCTGTCCAACCGATCCGGAGCGAAGCTCGCGTGCTGCCGAGAAGATCCTCGCTCGATGGAAGACCTCCGCTCGCGATGGTCGGAGCGTCGTTTCCCTGGTGGCCCATCAGCTCACGACTGCCTCATGCAACTGGACCGATGCGGAGCTGAGGCGAGCCATGTCACGGGGGGGGCGCGGTATGCTTGAGGATTGGATGGATCTTGGTGAGGCCCATGCGGTAGCCCTTTCCGGAAGGTCTTCCGGGGTCCCAGCTCAATGGCTGGGTCTCCGCCGCAGAATCCTCGAACAGCTGCAAGCCGGGTTTCCCATGGATATCCGTGAACTGGCTGTGAACGGATTGGACGTCATGAGGATCCTGGGCATTCCACCCGGTGAGACCGTTGGCAGGGTGCTCGGCGATCTCCATGAGCGGGTGATCGAGGATCCGACCATGAATCGGCGCAACTTTCTTATGGATTTTCTCACCAAAGCATACCATAAATAATTCCTACGGTTAGATTTTCCCAAGTTTACATCTCACGGCGTCTCGATCAGGAGGATTTTCCATGCTTGTCAGGGATTGGATGAGCAAGAATGTTGTGTCCGTTGGTGAGGACGAATCCATGCAGCGGGTCACAGCCATCATGAAAGAGCACAAGATCCGGATGCTCCCGGTCATCAAGAACGGAAAGCTGGTGGGGGTCGTCTCCGACACGGATCTCAAACGGGCATCGGCCTCCGATGCGACGACTCTCGATGTTCACGAGCTCCTCTATCTGCTCTCCAAGATCAAGGTCAAAGACATCATGACCAAGGATCCGGTCACCGTGCCCGTGGACTGGACGGTGGAGGAGGCTGCCGAAGTTCTGCTGAAGCGCAAGATCTCAGGGATGCCCGTAGTGGACTCCCAAGGCCAGGTCGTGGGAATGATCACGCGCGACGACCTTTTCAACGTGCTCATCGAGCTGAGCGGCCTTGGAAAGCGGGGGGTGCAGTTCGCCTTCAAGACGGAGGATCGTCCAGGGACCATCAAGGACCTGACGGACATCATCCGGAGCCATGGGGGGCGCATCGCCAGTATCCTGGGAAGCTACGAGCGCATGCCCGCCGGTTACCGCATGGTCTACATCCGCGCCTACGACATCGATCGCGCGACCCTGCAGCAGCTCCAGGAGCAACTGCAGCAGAAAGCCTCGTTGTATTACGTGGTGGACCATCGAGAAGACAGGCGTGAGATCTTCCGCGATGCCCCCTGAGAGCGAAAAGCCGCATTGTGCTGCAGGCATCTGGCCAGCGGGCCATGGCACACCCCCGGCCCCCGGGGCCAATGCCGTGACTTGAGGGGTGGCACGGGCTAAGCGGAGCTTGCCCGTTGTGGAAAAGTCACGCTTGGGCAAGCTTTACTGAGTACCCTTCCACACCAATGAGTGCTCGTATTCGTTGTCATTCCCGCATGTCCCTGGCGGGAATCCAGAGGCGTTCAGATGTCTGGATCCCCGCCAGGAGCATGTGGGGATGACGTACGAGGAATATGAGCACCATATTCTGTGGGGCTGTACTTAGCCCATGGCACCCTCCAGGCATGAACAATGAGCTTAGGTCAACAGCATTGCCCCCCCGGGGCTTTGCTCCACGGAGCTTTGGCTCCCCTCACTCCATCGTGAGCCAGGTTTGCGGCGGATTGAGGGGAGCCTCCCGAGAGACCTTTTTCAAGGCCATCTTCCAACGGTGCTCCTGGATTCACCCGTTCCCGATCCCCGCATTCAGGCGTTGGCTCATGGAGTTGGTTTGAAGCCGGGCTCTGACACACGCCGACATTGGGCTCGAGCGCAGTGGAGGCTCACCGAATCCTTTTCATCGAGTGGAGTGTGAGTTGGACAAGGAAGAACAGACCTACCGCAGACTGCAGCAGCATCTGGACCGGCAGGCCGTGGGGTTTCCTGCGGCACGTTCGGGAGCGGAGATCCAGATACTGAAGCACATCTTCACTCCACGGGAAGCGGAAATCGCCTCGTGTTTGAGCTACAGACCCGAACCGCTCGAGAAGATTTTCGAGAGAACCGCGCATCTGGTCGGATCAGCTGGAGAACTGGCTGAGGCTTTGGACCGGATTCACAGGAATGGAGGGATTGAATCCAGCGTGAAGGATGGCAGGAGGGTCTACTGCAATGCCCCCCTCGTGGTCGGAATGTACGAAATGCAGCTGAACAGGCTGACTCCTGAGTTTATCAGGGATTTTGACGCATACACCCGGGACAGGAAGTTCGGGGCTGAGTTTTTGAGCACCGATGTGCCCCAGATGCGCACCATTCCCATCGCCTGGAGTCTCCAGCCCCTGAATCATGTGAGCACATTCGACGAGGTGACGTCACTTCTGAACCAGGCTGAGGGGCCTTTCGCCATCATTGAATGCATTTGCCGCAAAAAACGGGCGATACGAGGCAAGTCGTGCAAGGCCACGGACCGGAAAGAAACCTGCCTCGCCCTGGGCGGTCTCGCCCAGTCGGTGCTGCTGCGGGGCCACGGAAGAGAGATTGCGAGGGATGAGGCGGCGGCGATCATCCAGCAGAATCAGAAAGACGGTCTGGTCCTGCAACCTTCCAATACCCAAAAGGCGGACTTCATCTGCTCGTGCTGCGGATGCTGCTGCGGGATGCTCGATCTTCACAGCAGGCTCCCCAAACCGCTGGAATTCTGGGCTTCGAACTTCCAGGCAGCAGTTGATGTGAGTCAATGCGACGGCTGCGGCGTGTGTGAGAAACGCTGCCAGGTCGGGGCGGTCAAGGTTGCGGCAAAAGGGCTCCCGGCTCAGGTGAGCCTGGACCTTTGCATCGGTTGCGGCCTCTGCGTGCAGACCTGTCCCAAAAGCGCCATCTCCCTCTTTATGAAGCCGACTGAGGCGAGGCCGCCAAAGACCCGCGAAGATCTCTACGACATCATCATGGCCGGGAAGAAGAGCCAGTTGGGGAAGCTCAGGTTGACCGGAAAACTCTTCATCGATGCCATTCGAACAGGCCGGACCGATCTGCTCCGTTGAAGTCCTCCTTTGTTTCCGTGGCCGTCTATCCAGCATCGGTGAGCCGTTTCCCTATCCCGATGAAGCATCGAACAGCTGGAATCCATCCAGGTCAGCGAAGGACCATTTCGTATGCGTTCAAATTGTGTACACCAACAAGAAGGGCTATCTGCGGATCCTGAATTCCGCCTCCTTCTGACGGTAATTCCATGAAACGCAATTCTTCTATACTGAAAGGAGGTTTGAATCATGGGCCAGCGTGACTATCTGTCTGCATTTGCCGAAGCCAATCGATCCATCTGTGAAGGCGCTGACGAAAGAATCGTTATGAACCTTATTACGAAACGCGTAACGGAGACGCTCGATCTCAAGGGCTGTATGATCAAACTGAACCCAGCGGCCATTGAACGCATGGAATATAAATCGGATGCAATCAGGCTCGGGGGCAGCCCATTGAGATCTCAGTCTCTCGAAGCAGAACGACTGGAACTGCTCTCAAGTTATGGTCTGAGTCAAAACTTCATCTATTCCGGCATCCATGGTTTGTCAGACAGCCAGTTCTCCCAAATTCCGAAAAAGACTGTGGCCGTTGCCGACATCGAGAAGACAGAGGAGAATGTCGACTATGATGTCTTGAGGGTTGAGGGCATCCGAGCCTTTCTCATGTTTCCCATTGAGGTCAATGGGGAGGATGTCGCCCTGGTGGCCCTTTTTGATGATAAGCTGGGAGCCCTCAGCAGTGAAGACGTGAAATTTGCCAGGGCGATCACGAGTCGAGGGGTGGCGTCGTGTGTCCGGTTACGCAGGTGGAATCGGATGCTCGACCGCGAACGACAGTTCCTGCGCAGCTTTCAGGAGATCAGCAGCGCCATCGGCTCAACGATTACCATCAACAAGGTCCTGCAGCTCGTCGTCACCACCATCACCGAGGTATTGGGGGTACGGGGCACTCAGGTGCGGTTGCTCGATCGCAAGACCAACGAGCTGCAGTTGGCCGCTTCATTCGGGTTGAGCGAAAAGTTCACCAAGATCGGTGCGCTCAAAGCCAAAAGGGGTGAAGACGGTGTTCGAAAACTCTCCACCAAGGCGATCGTCATCGATGATGCCCCTAACGATCCGCGCGTTCAGTACCGCGCCGAGATCGCCGAGGAGGGCATCCGTAAGATCCTTACTCTTCCCCTCATTGCGCGGGATCGGATGATCGGGGAGCTGACCATCTTCACCGGTGAAAGTCTCGCCTTCACGGAGCGGGAGATCCAGTTCACTACGGCGATAGCACTGCAATGCGCCTGTGCCATTGAAAACTCGCGCATGTATCAACAGGTGAAATACGAATTTCACAGGCTGCTGGAGGATTTCGGCTACGAGGGCAGCTGAAGATGCGCGGGGATTTCCAATAATCCTTGGATCGCGGGGAGGAAAACAGATGGAACCGGAAGGGTCATGACGGGAGGAATCGGCGAGAATTGACAACCCCGATCCTCGAGAGGAATCGGGGTCGTGAAATGCGGCGTGGCTGGCCTTGGGCCGAGGGATCTTGCGTTACCCTGCTGCGTCGGGATTCAGCAGTCTGTTGTAGTCGATGGCCCGCTGAATGGCGACACCGCTTTGTTCCGCCACGGCCATGGCGAAGTTGACATCTGCATGTGTGAAATAACGGACCTCTTCGGTGAGCAGCCTCAAGACCCCGATGATTTCGTCTCCGACAGATATGGGAACGGCCAAAACGCTGCTGACACCTTCGGATGCGGCTTCCTTGTGGTAGATGGTATGGATGTCTACCCTGGCATCAGGGATCACCACCGGTTCTCCCTCCTTGATGAAATACGTTGCCAGTTCTTCGTCCAGAGGCCCCCTTTCCAGGTAAGACCTGCTCAGCCCGAATGCAGCTTTCAGTTCCAGCCTTCCCTGATGCTCATCGATGAGTCTGATGGTCGCTCCTTTCAGGTTCATGACGACCGGCAGGCGGGTGACGATGAGATCCAGGATTTTGTCGAGCTCATAGGTTGAATTGATCATTCTGCTGATCTCATGAATGGCCTTGAAGTAGTTCAGCTGGATTTCCTGTTCTTGGAAAATACGTGCATTTTCAATGGAGATGCCACACTGTTCACCGAGGGCCGTGAGGAACTTAATCTCATCCTGCGCGTAAGAACGAGAGCTTTTCGAGAGCAGCCTCAGGATGCCGTTGACTCGGCCTCTTATGGGGATGGGAACCACCAGGATACTCCTGATCCCCTCCTGCCTGGTGGCCTCGGGGTATTTGATCCGTGGGTCCTCGGCGGCATCCGCGATGAAGATGGGCTCGCCTTTCAGCGCCTTGAAAATAGGTTCTTCCGTATCGATGGGGCCACGGTTGAGATAGGCATCGCTCACTCCGCTGGCTGCCCTCAATAGAAGCTTCTTTCCCGAGGCATCCAGCAATCGTATGGTTGCACCGTCGACATTGATGATCTGAGGGATTTTCTGTGTGATGAGTCGAAACACTTCGTCCGGATCGAGACTCGAGGTGATCGCTTTGGTGACTTCGATGAACAAATCAAGAAATGTTGTTTCCCTGTTCATGGTCTTTGAATCCCGTTTTTGATGTTCCGTCCACTTTGTCCTGCGCCGGGCTGGTCTATCTCACAACTAAATTGAGCGATTAGCTCTTAGCTGTTAGGTATTAGCTCAACGATTTTCATAGGTTATCCCACCATTCATCCGAACTGAGTGAGTGAGAGTCTATGAGGCACAACTCACTGAAGTCTTTGGCTAAAAGCTAATCGCTAACGGCTAACCGCTCAGATTAGGTCACAACAAATGGACCGCATGTCGATCATAGCGGGCCAGGGAGCAGCCCGCAGCCTCCGCCAGTACGGCGATGCGGGCCGAACAAGACGCCCCCGGGCCTTTGAGTGAAGCCAGGGGGCGTTCCTTTTCTGTGAATTGGAAATGGCCGGGCATTATCGGGGGTCAGATCCCCAGGAAGGCCTCCTTGACTTTCGGGTCTTCGAGCATGTCCCGCCCCTTGCCTTCCAGGACGATCCGGCCGTTTTCGAGGACATAGGCGCGGTCGCAGATGGCGAGGGTCTGCTTCACGTTCTGCTCGACCATGAGGAGCGTCAGCCCATCGCCGTGGATCTGGCGGGCGAGCCGGAAGATTTCCTGGGTGAGGAGCGGCGAAAGCCCCAGGGAGGGCTCATCGAAAAGCACCATTTTCGGGCGCGACATGAGGCCCCGGGCGATGGCGCACATCTGCTGCTCGCCGCCCGACATGGTGCCGGCCAGCTGCTTCTGGCGCTCCTTCAGGCGCGGGAAGAGCTCCAGCACCCACTCCAGGGACTGCTTGCGCTGGCTTTTAGCCCTCGGGCAGAGCGAGCCCAGCTCCAGATTTTCCTTCACCGTCATCTCGGGGAAGAGCTGACGGCCCTCAGGGATGTGCGCGATGCCGAGGTCGATGATCTTGTAGGGAGGCACCTGGTCCAGTCTCTGATCCTCGAAATAGACAGCCCCGCCGGATGGCCTGAGGAGGCTCGAGATGGTCTTCATGATGGTGCTCTTGCCGGCGCCGTTGGCCCCCACGAGCACCACAAACTCCTTGGGCCTCACTTCGAAGGAGACATCCCAGAGAACCTGGATGTCCCCGTAGCCGGCGTCGATATTCTCCACCCGCAGCATGCTCTATTCCTTTCCGAGATAAGCTTCGATAACCGCCTCGTTGTTGGCCACTTCAGCGGGGTATCCCGAGGCGATTTCCTGGCCGTAGTTGATGCACAGGATGCGGTCGCAGATTTTCATGATGACCTGCATGATGTGCTCGACGATGATGATGGTGATCCCCGAGTCGCGGATCTTGCGGATGAGCTCGACCCCCTCCGCCTGCTCCTGTGGGGTGAGTCCGGCCATGGTCTCATCCAGCAGGAGGAGCTCCGGACCTGTGGCCAGGGCGCGGGCGATCTCCAACCGTTTGCGGTCGCCGATGGTCAGCCCCTTTGCCGGGAAGTCCCGCTTCTTGATCAGCTCACAGAACTCCAGCACCTCAATGGCCTTCTTTTCAGCCACATGGTGGTCTCCCGTGTGATTGAAGGCCGAGGTGACCACGTTATCGAGGACGGTCATGCGCCGGAGGGGCTTCACCACCTGGAAGGTGCGGCCCACGCCCATCTTGCAGATTTTCCAGGTCGGGATCCCGTTCAGCCGATCTCCCCTGAAAAGGACATCGCCGGAGGTGATGGGATAGAAGCCGGTGATCAGGTTGAAAACCGTCGTCTTGCCCGAGCCGTTGGGGCCGATGAGCCCGTAGATCTCCCCCTTTTCCACCTGGAAGCTGAGATCGTTCACGGCGATGAGCCCGCCGAAGCTTTTGGTCAGATGCTTGGTTTCAAAGAAGCTCATATCAATTCCCGCTGCTGGAATAGGACAGTTCCCGGTCTTTGGACCAGAGTCGCTTGATCTTGGGCCAGTCTCCAATGATGCCGTTGGCCAGGTAGCGAATCACGAAGATGACGAGGAGGCCGAAGACCAGCACATGGGCTTCGCTGACCCACCGGGGCATGAGCCCGAAAAAGGCGCTGCGGAAGGTTTCCTGAAGCCAGACCATGATGAAGGCGCCCACGGCGGGGCCCCACATGGTCCCGACACCGCCGATGATGGCCACCAGAATGGCCATGATGGAAATGTCGTGGAGGGAGAAGACCACGTGCGGATCGATGAAGGCCATGTAATTCATGTAAAAAGCGCCCGCGGTGCCCGTGAAGAAGGAGCTGATCATGAGCGAGAGGCTCTTGTAGCGGAAGGCGCTGATGCCGATGTGCTCCGCCACATCCTGGTCCTCCCGGATGGCCACGAAGTAGTAGCCCCACTTGGACTTCATCACGCGGTAGATGCCGAAGGTGCAAAGAATCGCCAATCCGAATGCCAGGTAATAGTAAGGGAGCTTGCTCCGAAAGGTCTGGATGATCAGAATCCCTTCCATGCCTTCGGTTAAGCTTCTCCAGTCCGTGGTCACCAGCCGGAAGATCTCCCCGATGGCGATGGTCGCCAGGGCGAAATAGGGACCCCGGAGCCGGAAGCAGATCCAGCCGATGACCAGACCGACCAGCAGGGAAATCGGACCACCCAGGAGCATTCCCCACCAGGCCGATATACCGAGCTTGGTCATGCACAGTCCCGCTGTGTAGGCTCCCGTCCCGAAAAAGATGGCGTGCCCGAAGGAGACCTGACCGGTGTACCCGGCCAGGAGGTTCCACGACGACCCGATCACCACCCACATGAGGGATATGATGAAGATGTGGCGGTAATACTCGGAGGTGACCGCGACGGGGAACAAAGCGATGAGAGCCAGTACGATCAAAAAGGGCCAAAGAGATGATTTCATAAACGTATCCTGAAGATCCCGGAAACTGAAAACCGGATGGCGGCGGAGTTAGACCTTCGTCAGCGTCTTCAATCCCCCTGGAAGGAAGATCAGCACCAGAAGAAAGATCACCATGGCCACGGCATCCTTGAGCATCATGGAAATGTAGGTCGCCCCGAGAGATTCGGCGATTCCCAGGACAATTCCGCCCAGGATGGCTCCCACGGTGCTCCCCATGCCTCCGAGCATGGTGATGACAAAGGCTTTGAGCGTGAAAGGTCCGCCGATGTCCGGAAACAGGTAGTAGATCGGCAGCAGAAGCGTTCCCGCAGCGGCCACCAGGGCGGATCCCAGCCCATAGGTCAGGACGGTGATCCACTGGGCGTTGATCCCCATGAGGAGGGCCGCATCGGTATTCTGGGCCGTGGCCCGAACCGATTTTCCCAGGTCCGTCTTGAGGAGGAAGAAAAACAGCGCCGCGGTAAGCACGAGGGCCAGCCCGAAGGCGGCCACCATGGGGACGTTGAAGGAAATCTCTCCCATATAAATCGCGCTGGAGCTGTAGGAGGTCTTCACGGACTTGTAGTCGGAGTGGAAGATGAATCGGATGACCTCGGTCAGGACCATCCCGACACCCACGGTCATGAGCACCTGGTTTTCGGGAAGGATGGAATCGACCTTGAGCAGGGGGTTGAGCAAAAACTTCTGGATCACTGCCCCCAGCACGAACAGGCAGGGCATGGCGATGAAGAGGGAAAAATAAGGGTCCAGCCCCAAGGCCTCGAAGAGGACGTAGGTGATGTACATGGCCACCATCATGAGCTGCCCGTGGGCCAGGTTGATGATCTTCATCACGCCCATGATGAGGCTCATGCCGATTCCGATGAGGGCGTAGATTCCCCCGATGAGCAGTCCGGAAACCAGCGTCTGAATCAGCACTTCCATAAAGTGGGTCCTTTTGGGTCACAAAAAATGGGGTTGCCCATTCAGCAGGGCAACCCCAAAAGGCTCAGCGACTATTTCCAGATCTTCTCCCAGTCGATGGGGAAGACATACGGCTTGGAGGCTACGTCCTTGGGCCAGACCAGCTCGAGCTTCCCGTCGATCCACTGGACCAGGTACGTGGGGAGCTTGTTCTGATTGGTCATCTTCTCGTAAGCGGTGAACTTGACCGGACCGAAAACGGTCTTGACGTCCGTTTCCGAGAGGGCCTGCCGCAGGTCGTCGGGGGAGAGAGATTTGGCCCGCTTCAGGGTGTCGGCAATCACGACGGCTGCGGCGTGAGCTTCGGCCCCGTGATACTCCGTTTCCTTGCCATGCTTGTTCACGTACTTGTCGAAGTATTCCTTGGCACCGGGATAGGGCAAAGTCTGGTACCAGAGGGTGGCCGAGAACACCATGTTGGCCGCCTTGCCGGCGTTCTTCTGGAACTCGGGCATGGTGAAGCCTGCTCCGCCGCCCACAAACAGCTTCGGCATGAGCCGCAGTTCCATGGATTGGTTCATGAGGAGCGCGGCATCCATGACGTAGGAGATCATGTAAATGAGGTCGGGGTTGGCTTGCTTGACCTTGACCAGAAGCGGCTTGAAGTCCACGCCGCCCTTGGAGTAGCCTTCCTTGACCAGTACCTTGATGCCCAGCCGCTCACAGGTCTCTTCGAAACTCTGGGAGCTGCTGGTGCCGAAGTTGCTGTCTTCGTAAAGGATGGCGGCCGTCTTGGGCTTCACGACCTCAGTCAGGAAGCTTTCCAGCCCTCCGGGATAGTCACTGGCGGGAGGGTTGAGCCGAAACACGTAATCCCATTTCTGCTCGGTGATCTTGTCGGCTGAGCCCGTATTCACAAGGAATGGCATGCGGCTCTGCTGGGCAACCCCTGCGATGGCGAAGGTCTCGGAGCTCCCGTAGCCACCGCCCAGCATGACCACTTTGTCCTTGTTGATGAGCTTCTCCGCGGCCGAGCGCGCGACTTCAGGCTTTCCCGTGTCGTCTTCGAAGATGAGCTCCAGCTTCTTGCCCTTGATTCCGCCCGCTGCGTTGATCTCTTCCAGGGCCATCTCGAAGGAATTCTTCTCGATTTCTCCAAAGGCAGCCTGAGCCCCGGTCAGGGGGAGAATGATGCCGACCTTGATGGTTTCCTGAGCCGAAACACCGGGGGCGAGCAGACCGACGATGGCGGCCAAACAGGCTAAAAGACCAAGAGTTTTCTTCATTCCACTTCCTCCATGCAAGGGTTCGTGTTTCGAAGCACAGCTCTTCACTTCTGCCCAGTCAACCGATGGGCAATTCACACTGAGAAAGCTTTGCTGGAGACTCGTCTGGATAGAACAGGACAGTCGTTCATGAACTGGAGCTAGAACCAGAGCGCAAAGTAAAGTATTATAATTTTATCGTAGAAGTCAAGCGAGGAAAGAATGAGTTTCGAATCATGAAACTACACCGGGCGGGTGAAGGCAGGCGGAGGGGAGGAATAGGCACTCCTCAAAGGGCGGTGTGGACGAAAAGCGGAGGGAGGGTGAGCCTGGAGTCATCACCTGGCTTTCAGATCCTGGAGACCGTCGGGTGGGTCGTTTCCCGGTCCCGGTATGTATCCTTTCATCCTGAGAGGATTCCAGCAGCCCAGGCGCAGTGGTCGCACATGCTGAATCCGTCAGGCGGGTGGGATCATCCCTGCCATTTCCGGGATCACTCGGCTGAGACGGTACGCTGGGTTTTCGTGCTCGACGTCCTGAACCACTGCTTCTGGCCTGACCCGGGGCAGCCGACCTGGACCGTCCACTGTCATGGGCAGCCGTGGTCGGGATACTGGGGATTGGCTGCGAGCCTCAAAAGGGCTCGGGAGGAGTCGGTACCGATCACCCGGGCGGAATTCCTCGCCGACCTGACCGAGGATGACCTCAAGCGCATTTTTCGGGGCGACGGGGAGATTCCCCTGTTCCAGGAGAGGCTCGCCAATCTTCGGGAGGCCGGGCACATTCTGATTCGGGAGTGGGGAGGGGATGTGCTCAATCTGGTGGAATCAGTTCGTGGAAGCGGGGCCGGGCTGGCCGCACGGTTGGTCGCATCTTTTCCCAGCTTTCGCGACGAAGCCCGGTACGATGGACGGACCGTCCGCTTTTGGAAGCGTGCCCAGCTTCTGGTTTCCGACCTGTACCAGGCTTTTGACGGGAAAGGGTTCGGAGCGTTCAGCGACCTCCATGAGCTCACGGCCTTTGCCGACTACAAGCTGCCCCAGGTGCTCAGAGCTTTAGGAATCATCTCCTACGAGCCGGTGCTGGAAGAGACCGTCGACGGACTGCAATACCTTGAGGCGGGGAGTCCGGAAGAGGTCGAGATTCGAGCCATGACCATCTGGGCCGTTGAAGAAATCAAGAAGGCATTCGGGCAGGATGGCCATGATGTGACGAGTGCGGTGATGGATCAGTGGCTCTGGCAGCTGGGCCAGCTCGAGCCCTTCAGAAAGAAGCCCTACCATCGTTGCCGAACCATATATTACTGAGGCATCTGGGCGCAAATCCCTCTCCAGTCGTGTTGGGCACGGAACCAGCGTGCCCACCGAAGCAGGGTGATGACTTTCGCCCACGGGTACTGGTTTTCGTGAGTGCCGGATGACAAACCTTCTCAAGAGTGAGCGGATGACCCATGACGGAACGCAAATGGAAATACAGGCGCGAGGATTTCGGAGAGCTCCCGGTGGTGCTCCACCACCTGACCATTCACCTCAACTTCCTGGAAGCGTTTGTGGAGGCCTGCAACACCCTCGAAATGACGGCCCGAACCTCGATGGAAAGGCTGGAGCTGGACGCCAACAGCCTCGAGATCGTGCGGGTGGAGGCGGTGAGCGGGCCCGAAGTCGAGTGCGGCAAGGGGGCTCCGCTGTCGTATGAATATCAGACGGACCGAAACAAGCTCATCGTTCTTGCAGGTCGAACGATCCCCGAGGGGGAGCGGTTCTGCATCCGGACGATCACGCGCTGCACGCCCTCGGATCACATCCTCGAAGGGATCTACAAGGACGTGACGCCGCCGGGGGCGCCACAGCAGTACATTTCCCAGTGTCAGCAGTGGGGCTTCCAGCGGATCATGCCCATCTTCGACGACTGCCGTGCCAAGTGCACCATGCGCACGACCATCGAGGCCGATGCGGCCTACACCCATCTCATCAGCAACGGAAATATCGACCGCACGCTCAACCCCGCCGGCCGGCCCGTTCCCAAGCCGGGCGCCGCCGGCCGCCAGGTCATCACCTTCGACAACCCAACTCCCATGGCCCCCTACCTCTTTCTGGTCTGTGCGGGGACCTGGGAGGTGCTGGCCGACGAGGTGGTCTACGACACGGGGCGCCGGGTGAGGCTCGAGTACCTGGTGCCGCCCGGCTCCGTCGAGGGCGCCCGCGTTCCCATGCAGATCCTCAAGGAATCCGTCCTGTGGATCAAGCAGACCCAGGATTACGAGTATACCGGGGATACCTATCGCACCATCTGCATGAGCAAGTCCAACTTCGGCGGCATGGAGAACGTCGGCAACACGACCATCGTGACCGATGCCGCCCTGATCCACGGTCACACCCTGGATGCGTCGCTTCTTTACGCCCACGCCGTCATCGTGCACGAGTTCGAGCACAACCAGTGCGGGAGTGAGACCACCATGGACACCCCCTTCGACGTGTGGCTGAACGAGGCCTACACGGTGGATGTGGAGCGGCAGTTCATGGCGGACATGTTCGATCCCGGGTTCGTGAGACTGAATCAGCTGGAGAGCATCCGGAATCCGCTGCTCGGCCCCCTGGCGATCGAGGATGCGGGCCATGCGGGCCGGATCGTGCGGGAAGGCTTCAACGATCCGGATGAGCTCATCGACGGCGTGACCTATGTGAAGGCCGCCGAAGTCATTCGCATGCTCCGGCTGGTGATCGGGGACGATTGCTTCAAGGCCGGCAAGGCGCTCTACTTCACGCGGTATCGACACGGCAACGCCACCACGGACCAGTTCTTCCAGTGCTTCGAGGAAACATCGGGGGTCTCCCTGGAGCAGTTCAAGAAAGGATGGCTCTACACCATCGGCTATCCCGGCGTCACGGCGAGAGGTGAGTACGACCCGGTCGGCCGCCGCTTTCACGTGCAGTTTCGTCAGAATGTCCCCGAAGGGCTGAAGCCGTTTCACCTGCCGATTGACCTGGCACTGCTGGACGAGCAGGGCAGGGACATGCCGGATACCGGGCAGGTCTTTCAAATGAAGGATTTCGAGGCTGAGCTGGTGATCGAAGATGTGACTGTCCAGCCGGCTTTCGCCTCCATGAATCGCAACGCGTCGTTCTACGGTACCTTCCGCGATGGCGGCGCAACGCCGGAATCTCTCCGAGAACAGGCTCGCCGGGATCCCAACCCCTGCAACCGGCTCGAAGCCATGCGGCAGCTCACCGACTGGGAGCGGATCAAGCTGCTGGAGCACACTGCGGAGACCATCAATCCGGACTGGCTGGTGCTCTACGGGCAGATCATCGAGGATCGAGCCCTGCCCGCTGCCCTGAAGGCGTACTTTCTGCGCATCGACGAACAGCCCCTCGACCGCGAATACGTCGCCTCGGTCCGTGAACTGGTGCTGGCGCGCGAAAAACTCATGCTCACGGTCAACCTGGCCTATCGGGACCGGCTGCTGGCCCTCTTTTCAGATCTGGATACCTACACCATTCCGGCCGACGCTTCACCCCGTTATGGCATCGAGGACCGCCTTCTGAAGCAGGTGCTCCTCGACCTCATCACGGTGGACGACTCCCCCGAAAGCCATCAGTTGATACTCGACCATTTCCGCAGGGCCACCATGGCCAATGACCGCGTGGCGGCGCTGCTGGCCCTCAACCGGAGCTCGAGCCCCGCCCGCCGCCCTCTCATGGAGGAGGTCTACAAGAACTGGGTCGGCCATCTGAGCGGGTATGCCAATTACCTGCGTGTGGTCTCCAGCGGAACCTGCGACGACGTCTTCGACCGTATTGCCCAAGAGAGAAGCCGTCCCACTTTCGATGTGAACATTCCCACCTGGTCGCGGGCGCTGTTCCTCCCCATGGCGGCCAACAACAAGATGGTCTGGACCGACCGGGGCATCCAGTGGCTGGTGGCGACCGTCATCGAGCTGGCTCCCGTCAACGCCACCACCACGAGCCGCCTGCTGAACACCTTTCAGCATGTGAACCGCCTCAAGCCGGAGCTGCGCCAGAAGGTGACGGCCTCCCTCGAGCGCATCCTGCAGGAGGTCTCCGAAACCGCCAGCCCCACCATTTACGGGCAGGCCAGGGCCTACCTGGGGAGGTAGCCGCCGAAAAGGGTTTCGGGTATCGAGTCTTGGATTTCGAGTCGGGTGCGTTGCCTCTCTCTCGGGTCGTAAGCCCCTTTGAGGCCCAGGGGTCGACAGCAGCAGGATTGGGGTCAATCCAATCATTCTAGTGATTGTGGTACTGGATGATCTGTGGCCAAGAGCACCGCTTTCCATAGGGTGATCAGGTATTGAAGGATCGGAAAGTTCATGCAGTGGCAAACTGCAGACATAATCCGGTGTTTGCCCCGACACGGGACTTCTGAGGACGGATCAAATGACCAAGCTCTTCATCTCACACAGTTCGCAGGACGACGGCTTCGTGCGCGACCTCCGTGGGGCCCTCGCCGATCA
>Ga0105100_10001166_pt1 | contig 15514 bp, 12 predicted proteins | sample PPLLak12cMay2015_2_FD_87033 | JGI IMG/M metagenome (GOLD analysis project Ga0105100, IMG submission 87033) | Freshwater sediment microbial communities from Prairie Pothole Lake near Jamestown, North Dakota, USA - PPLs Lake P8 Core (1) Depth... | ecosystem: Environmental > Aquatic > Freshwater >...
CTGCCGACCCGGCACGCAGGCGTCGCGAGCATGCTCGCCTTTGGAGCACATCTGACCGGATCCAGTATCTTGAGCTACCTGGCGCGGAACGCAGACAGCGTGATCATTGGAAAATTCCTGGGTTCCGTGCAATTGGGCTTATACTCGAAGGCCCATGGCTTGCTGATGTTGCCGATCCATCAGATAACCTGGCCGATCGCTTCGGTTGCCATTCCTGCGTTGAGTTGCCTGCAGAACGATCATGAAAGATATCGACGCTACTACTACCGGGCAATCAGTGCAATAGCATTCGTGACCATGCCCCTTGTGGCTATGTTAGCCGCTCTATCGGACGAGATCATAAGAATCGTCCTGGGAGAGCAGTGGATCGGTGCTGCCATCATATTCAAGGTGCTGGCTATTGTCGCTTTCTTCCAGCCGGTTACCACTACGTGCGGGTGGATGTACGTATCCCTCGGACAGGCAGGGAGGATGTTGAAATGGACATTGATTGCCGTGCCCGCCGCGTTACTATCCTTCCTCATAGGAGTACGGTGGGGAGCATTGGGCGTCGCGATCTGCTACACGATTTGCTCCACGGGAATCCTCATGGTTCCCTCTCTATTCTTCGCGTGTCGCTATTCCCCAATCAGTGTCGCCGGCTTTTTCAACGCCGTATGCCGTCCGGCGGCGGTCAGCCTCATGATGTATGCTGCCGTTGAGCTGGCACAGAACCGTTTTGCCTGGCACGGTTCCATCCAGGGCATGGTGTATTCATGTCTTGTGGCTCTGTGTGTGGCTGCACTCGGTCTAACCTGTTGGTCAACACTGCGAGATGAAGCGATGGATGCCATTAGAGTCCTCAAGATGCGTTGAGAATCGTTTTCCGACAGCAGCTTCGAGAAAAACGAATCATGGCCGAAAGACTTGATATCGGATGCGGAAAACTGGACGGAGCCAAAATACAGCGATACCAACGCTACTTGGGTGATTATGATCCAAAGGACTATACCGGCGTCGATCGAGTGGAACTCCCGGGAGTAGACTGCGTGTGTGATATCACTAAGCCACTGCCGTTTGAGAATGAGACAGTGGATGAGATCATCTGCGTTCATGTCCTGGAGCACATCAGGGATTTGGAATTCGTCATGAGGGAGTTTCACCGGATCCTGAAGGTCAACGGAGTCCTCAGGGTCTGGGTTCCGCATTGTTTCAGTCCAGGGGCTTTTGGCGATAGTACTCATGTGAGATTCTTCACATTTGAGACGCTCCTGAATTTCGACAACAGGCATTCGTTGTCGTACTACTATGATTTCCATTTCAGGCTCGTGACGAACCGGATGCAACTTCTTCGGAGGTGGTACAGACCCAACAGGGCAGAAAGGCTTCTGGAAAGAGCGATCAACTGGAGGCAGAGACAAGGCGAGAGGTTCCTCAAGATCCTGCCGTACAAAGACTGGGAAGTATATTTCGAGCTGGCAAAAGTGAGGGAGTGATATGAGCAGGTTGCGAAGAGGCTATGATCTTCTCAGGGGGGGAGAACTGCGTGAACTCTCCATACGATCATTGAAGAGCATGATAGCCTCTCTCCGGAAACATGTGGCCGGACATGTCAGATACGAAGATAGCCCTTACTATGGGCGTATAACCAGGAGCCCCAGCGTTGAACTCGACGAAACGGGGCCGAAACAGCCTCGTCTGAACGTCGTCGTTCCACAACTCGACAGAGAAGCAAGCTACGGGGGGATTCGATCTGCGATGGAGCTTGCCTCGGAACTGTCCAGACACTATGATCGCATTCGTTTCATCTCGTTGGAGACGTTACGCGCGGCGCATCTTTTCGATCTCAACGATTATGTGGCAAATCCATCACGGAAGAGTATAGAAGTAGCCAGCCTGCGTGACAGCGCGGAGGTGATCTGCGGCGCAAACGAGATTTTCCTGTGTACTTATTGGAAGACCGTTGCACTGTGGGAAGCATATTCGCAGGCCCTCACGAGAGCGGGTTTGCAGAGCAATCCCTTTTACTATTTCATCCAGGATTACGAACCGGGCTTCTTCCCATTCGGCTACGAGTACGCCTCGATTCTGAAAACCTACTCATATCCTGCGTTTACTCATGCGATATTCAATTCCCAAGAACTACGCGACTTCTTTAAATTGTTGTCGTTAGCCTTTGCAGAAGAGTATGTGATCAGGCCATCCCTGGACAGGGCGATCTTCGATTATCTCGAGCACAACAGTCATAAGCTGAAGCCGAAAGACAAAACGCGGATTCAGATTTTGATGTATGGGAGACCGAAGCCAAGGAACTGTTTTGAGCCGATCATTGATGGTCTCCACAGATTCTTCCGAGAGATGTCTCCCCATGAAAGGAAGAGATACTCTATCGTGAGCGCCGGGGCTTCCCATGACGACATACTACTGTCGCCGGACGTGCTCATACGAAGCTTGGGGAAACTGTCTATGGAGAGGTACATTGAGGAGCTTGAGAAGTCCCATATAGGAATATCTCTCATGGTCTCGCCTCATCCTTCGTATCCCCCTCTGGAGATGGCCACGTTTGGACTCTACACCATTACCAACAAGTTCTTCAACAAGGATCTTTCAGCCTGCCACCCGCTGATCCATTCGTTGGACTATCCGCTGCCGGATGAGCTTGCCAATGAATTGGGAAAAGCCCTGGATTACGTGCAAAGGACGAGTCGGGACGAAATGATCGCCAGGGTTCCAAGCAATATGTGTTTGTCGTCCTGGCGAGAGAACATCGGTGCGATTGGAATAGAACCAATATCAAGTAACAATATGCGACTCTTGCAGAGTGTAGAGGGGAGGGTCAGCAGTAAGCTGTAGCCCTGGCCGACAACCTATGACAAGAGAGCACGTGCCAGAATCGCTTAGAGAGCAATATCGAATCCTGCGCACCAAGTTGCTGAGCGTAGGGCTTCGACGGCGCGGGACGTTCGATCAGCCGATCGACGAGGTGGAGGCAAGCCTCGATGTTTCCATCGTTGTTCCTGTTCACGACTCCCCTAAGGTCACAGAGCGATGCCTCAACAGCATTGAAAAATACGGTGCCCGTGCAGAGGTCATCCTGGTTGATGACCAGTCACGACTCCAGGCGACGATTGAAGTGATCGAGGAGTTTGAGCGGCGCAATCACTGGGCCGTGGTCCGGCACAGCGAGTCCAAAGGGCACAGTCGGTCCTGCGAGGCGGGGGCTCGTTTGGCGACGAGGCCGTATCTGTGTCTTTTGAATTCGGATACCGTCGTCACCCCATGGAGCTGGTCGGGGATCAAGCGTGCTTTTGAATCTGACTCACGGATCGGGGTTGTCGGTCCCTCAACGAGTTGGGCGGTTACCAAGCAGATCGTTCTATTGGCCGAGTACTGCCGTCACCATTGGAACGATTGTCAGATCTGGGCCTTTGCCCAAAGGTACGTCCGTGCCCATGCTCATGCTCCATTGGTTGACCTGCCGCAGATCAGTGGCTTTGCGTTCTTCATCAGGCGAGACCTCTGGGCGCGTTTCGACGGATTCGACAGGAATCTGCCTGATTACGGGAATGAGACGGAACTGTGCATCCGGCTTTTGAAAGACGCATGGCGGCTGGTCTGGACCCGCAGCGCCTACATCCACCATCTTGGGAACAAGTCCTACAGTGAGGTGAGAGATACCAAGATCGCTTCTGCAAGAGCTTATATCAGAGACAAGCATGGTGATCTGACGGCCCACCTCACGGAGCCATGTGCGGTTGGCGATATTCCCCTCGATCCTTCGATGTACAACCACCAGAACCACGAAGGCCCGCGGATGCGCGGTGGAGCAGAGGAGAAAAAGAAAGCATGAATGTGCATGCTCCCGAGGTCATCCGTAGAGAGGATATGCGGGCAGCTCTCAAACGCCAGTGCAGCAACCTGGGACATGCTGTCGAGTTTCTGGCTGCGCTGGCCGGAACCAGGCGTCCTCGAATAGGCTACGTGGGCGGTTGGCTGGGCCATGCGAACCTTGGCGATGAGGCACTCCTTGGAGCAACGAAAATGCTCTTTCCGCGCGCCTCGGTGGTGGCATACGATCCACATTGGAACTGCCGATCCGTAATGGGACTTGCGAAGACTCTGCGTTCCTTCCGATATGCGCTTCTTGGTGGAGGCACCAGGATATTCCGATCGAGTTTTGCGCTGGAGTGTGCTCGCAAGGGTTTCAGCCTGTCGAAACGTCGTTTTGTCTTTGGGACGGGAGTTGCGAATCCCTCCTTTTGGGGTGGTCAGTCGGACTGGGTCGATCAAAGGCGCGAGTGGGTAGATGCGCTGCGAGATTGCTTCTACGTTGGGGTCAGAGGGCCAATATCCGCGCAATTGCTCATCGAGAATGAGCTTAAGGACGTCGAAGTTATTGGAGACCCTGTGCTCGCGTTTGCACGCGATGCGTCCAGTGCGTCCGCATGGATGCCTGACAGTCTCGGCCTGAACGTCGGACGTTGCGCCCGAATGTGGGGCGAGCAATCATCGATGAATGAGGAGTTCGCGCAGTTAGCCAGGTTGGCAAAGCGTGCGGGCTGGAAAGTGACGTGGTTTGTTGTCTGGCCTGAGGATTTGCCGGTTACGCGCGAGATTGCTGAAGCGAGCGGTACGTCCGAGCATATTCACGAGATCTATGACGATCCTCAGGCCTACATGAAGCTGGTGGAACCGATGAGCGTGTTCGTTGGAGTGAAACTGCACGCCGTGGTTCTGGCGACATGCGCTTATGTTCCTGCTCTGATGGTCGAATATCGGCCCAAATGCAGAGACTACATGTTATCCATTGGCCAGGAGCAGAACACGGTGCGAGCCGACTGCTTCAAAGCGGAGGACGCGTGGGAGACGGTGAAACTGTGGAATTGCCGTCGTGAGCCATCCTCTCTGGCACTCCGCAAAACGATCGAGCCAATGCGGAACAAGCAACGTCAACGGGCTCAATCCCTCTGGAGCGCCTTCGAGACATCCGCTGGAGGGCGCATCATGGACAGAACCACTGCCGAGGCGTCAGCCTGAGTGAAGATGAATTGCGGCGCAACCGCCATTTCCTGTCAAGACAAAGAGATCGTCCAGTGTCGCAGGTAAGCATCATCATCGCGTTGTACAACAAAGGCCGATACATCCGGCGGACTCTGGATTCGGTGTGTGCTCAGACATTCGACGATTGTGAAGTCATTGTTGTTGACGACGGCTCCACGGATGACGGACCTGACATCGTGAAGAGCTACGCGGATTCTCGCGTACATCTGATTCGTCAGGAGAATGCCGGCCCCGGAGCAGCCCGCAATCGTGGCGTCAAGGAAAGCACCGCTCCCTTTCTGGCGTTTATCGATGCCGACGATGAATGGCTGCCAGATTTTCTGCGAGTGTCCATGGAAGCCCTTGAAGGCCACCCGGAGTGTGCCGTGAGTGTGACGAGTCGTTTCAAGGGGCATCCACGTGAGGATGTCACTGACCGGCTGAGAGCTTACGGCCTTAAGACAGGGGCATGGTTTCTTCACGAAAACCACAGCCTGGCGTCATTGAAGCATGCTCGTGCCATGTTCTCCACAGGTGCTGTGGTATGTCGACGTGACGTATTTGTGAACTGCGGAGGCTTCTATGATCGGACGAGGACGATCTCCGGAGAGGACACGTATCTGTGGCTCCAATTTCTGGCAAACTGTGGAATCTTCATGATTCTACGGCCGCTTGTATGGTACCACAGTGAGGCCTCCGAATTGGGATGCCGCTGGGCGGATGCGGGGGTCGTCCAGCCGTACCTCTCGGATCCTGAGTCGATTCGTAAAAACTGTCCGCCCGTGCATCGACGGCTGCTCGAAGAGCTGCTCACTGGGTTGGCCTTCTGCCGTGCGTCGGCATTGTGCGAGCGTGGAGATGTCGAGTCGGCAAGGAAGATCTGCCGGATGTTTCCATTGATGAAACGGTCACTCTGGCGATACACCAGGCTGAGAATGAGGATGGATTGTCCGAGGCTGTACCGCTTGTTGAGGCACGCGCGAATGACCTCTTCGTGTCAGTCTGTCTCGGAAGGACAAGGCGATTGATGGCCTTCCAAGGACCTCCCGTAATGCTTCATCGTTGGCTTCAGACGCTCAGGGACGGCATCAGATGCGCCGCGAGATACGCGGGGCCATTTGTCTTGCCGTTCGCGGGCGGGCTTGCTCAGATGGCAAAGTGGACGCCTATGGGTGGGACCCGCCGCCAGGTGCTTTTCGTTGTCCAGGGCCAGCTCATGCTATCCTACCTGAAGGAAATCTGGCAACGGCTGCAGGATGACGACAGGCTGTGCATCCGCGTCGCCTTTGACGCCGATATCGATCCGGAAGTCATTGCCGCCACATTAACCTCGTTCGATGCCTCCGGCAACAGAGTTCGTCGGGCCAACTACTGGGCGGCGATGATATGGCCTTGGGATTTGATTGTTTTCGCAGATGGCACAACGACGTGGAAGTCATTTTGCAGGACATCGCGGAAGCTGCGCGTCCGCCACGGTCCTCCGGCCGGCCGATTGTCCAGGTTCAAGCAGGACGTGGCCTGGGGGGAATGGCTCTATCGGAAGGATGGGACTCCTGCATTTGATCTCGTGTTTGTTCCAAGCGAGGGCGCGAAAACGAACGGCGAGAGCAAATGCCCGACGTATCGCGGACGCATAGCGTGCGTGGGAGACCTTCGTTTTGATCGGCTCCTTGCGGCGTGTCGAGAGCAGAGCCGATTGAGGAAAGAGATCGGCATCGCGGAAGGAAAAAGAGTTGTGCTGGTCGTCTCATCGTGGGGACCCAACTGCCTCCTCCAGACCGTGGGGAATCAACTGTATGACGCGTGTTCCCGCCTGGCGAGCCAGTTTCATTTCATCCTAACCGCTCATCCCAACAATTTTCGCAGAGGGAGTGACTGGGGCCGTATTGTCGAACAACAGGCCCAATGGGGAGCCACCATCGTACGGCCTAACGACGATTGGACTGATTTCATGGCCGTGTCCGATGCTCTGATTACAGATTACACTTCGATGTCTTTGTACTTCGCGGCGCTGCTGAGGCCCGTCATCTCTATCCCCATCGCGCCGGACATCGGCTGCCCGGGAGCCACCATGTACAGGATGGCGAGCGTGGCCACCCAGCTTCAGAGTCCGGACAGACTGAAGGAAGCCTTGGAGGCAGCCTTCCGTTCTGAAATCGGGGAAGACCAGCGAGCGCTCGCCAAAGAGCTCTTCTCGTGCCAAGGGCATTCCTGGGTCGAGATGTACAAGCAAATCTGTGGGCTTCTGTCACTTGCAGCGTCTGGACCTGCGTTCGATATGGGGTGATGGTTCTCGCCCTCCTGCGGTGAAACAGACGGCGCGGTACGATACAACGATGAAATTCCTATACCTATATCATGGTTGGAATTCGGGGACGAATCAGGCGCTGCTCGATGCGTGGCGGGCGGGAAGTCCGCAAGTCGAGGTCGAGGACTATGATCCCTATGCGCTGGCTTTGGCGGGCGCGCGATCCAAGGTGCGCGCCTTGCCGCATGCCCTGCGACGAGGCGGGATAAGAACGATCGTGCCGGGCCAGGGTCGTTTCATCGACGCCATACGTCGGTCCGGCTGGTGCATGGAACGAATCATAGAGCAAGTGGAGCAGTTGCAGGAATCGGATGCCTTTGATTTTTCCTTGGCCATCGGCAGCGTCATCCACGCCCGAAATCCGAAGCAGCCGCACTTTGTCTATACGGACCTCACTGTGCGTGCCAACGCTTACTATCCGGAGGGCGCCGAGAGGCTGAGACTGTGGCGGGAATGCATCCCCTACGAGGAGGAATCCTTCAGGAACGCCAGCCTGGTATTCACAATGAGCGACCACGTGACTCGGTCCCTCGTCGAGCAGTACGGCGTGCCTCGCGAGAAGATCGTTCGGGTCAACGGGGGCATAAACTCCCCGCCTGTTTGCTCTCCCGACGCTTCACGGTACGAAAGCAAGAATATCCTGTTTGTCGGAGTGCAGTGGGAATTGAAAGGCGGCCCGCAACTGGTCGAGGCGTTTGTGAAGGTTCGCAAATGCCATCCCCAGGCGACGTTGACGATCGTGGGTTGCTCACCCAACATCTCTCTCCCGGGCGTTCAGGTCATTGGCTGTGTCCCTCAGGCCCAAGTCCCGAGCTACCTGAGCCAGGCGAGTTTCTTCTGCATGGTAAGCCGGAGGGAAGCCTTTGGGATCGCGTACATCGAGGCCATGCACGCCGGCTTGCCGATCATTGCCTCGGATCTCGGAGCGACTCCCGATTTTGTGATCAACGGGAGTACAGGGTACCGGGTACACCCTGACGATATCGATGGGTTGGCGGAGCGGATGCACGAGCTATTGAGCGATCCGGCCAAGTGCCGGCGCATGGGGGAGCAGGCGACGTCGCTGGCTCAGGCGCACTACACGTGGGAGCAGACGCAGAAGAACATGTGGCGTTGCATCCGCGAGGTCATCGGATCGACGGAGCGAGAAACAGGGTGTGCCGGTCGCGCGATGGCAGGCGGCGCGACGACGTTGGATCGGCATGATCACCCCGGCACGACCGGTGAGTGAATCGCATTGGAGGCAACTCCGGGTAACGATAAGACGAGGTTTAGCATGAAGCTGACAGAGCGGCAATTCTGGGATTCGCGAAACACAACCTGCGCTCCCGTGGCAGCGACAGAGGCCCGGTCGAGAGAAGGCCGGATTCGCCGGGCCCTTGATAAGGCGAGGCTTCGACGCGGGGCACAACCCGGCCAGAGTTATGCGAGCTTCGCCCTCGAGAAGTTGCTGGCGAAACATCTCCCCGTGCACGCCGACTGGTCGGCGATTGAAGTCGGGTGCGCGCCGGGCACAAACCTCGTGACACTGCGCCGCATGTTCGGGTACAGGCCGTATGGGGTCGAATACAGTCATGCGGGCGTGGTCTCGACGTGTGAGACCTTTTGTCAACATGGGTTTGACGCCGACAACGTCATTGAGGCCGACTTCTTCGACCAAGGGTTTCATGACAGGTTCCAGGGCAACTTCGACGTCGTCTTCTCCTCCGGTTTCATCGAGCATTTCATCCCTCCGGATGAGGTCATTCGCCGTCACATCAGCCTGCTCAGAACAGGCGGATATCTCGTCTGCGTCATTCCCAATTTGCGAGGCCTGTTCTATCCATTCCTTTGGATGTGCGCGCGAGACCTGTTGGGATTGCACAACCTCAGACTTATGCGCAAGAACGCATTCCGGCGCGCCTTCGAGCCGTTCGGACTCGACACGAGATTCTGTGGTTATGTAGGCGCATTCCAGTTCTATGGAGCATCGCTCAGAAAGGAACGCAGCCTCCGCGGGCGCGCTGCCGCCATGTTGGACCGCATTCAGGACGGCTTGGACTTCCTCCTGTTTCTGTGTACGCATGGCGGTCTCTCCGTCTCTCGCCTGAGCGGCAGCCTGGTATTCATCGGACAGCGGATTAAATAGCCCATGTCGGGAGATAGGCCGCGAGAGTGGTAGAGTATAACAACAGACCGCACATCTGTTTTGTGGCGCACTTTGCGTACGGCGCCATGGCGGGAGGAGATCATGGCCACATCGGAGGCGTGGAACGACAGACCTCCCTGATGGCCCGATGGCTTGTAGGCCGCGGATATCGAGTCAGCCTGCTCACTTGGGATGAGGGCCAGGAAGATGGCGCGGAAATTGACGGCGTGCGAGTGTGGAAGATGTGCCGTCACAAGGCAGGGATCACAGGCCTGAGGTTCCTTTGGCCGAGGTGGACCAGCCTTGTCGCCGCCATGCGCCGGGCGGACGCCGACGTCTACTATCAGAATTGTGCGGAGTGTGTCACGGGCCAGGTGGCGCTATGGTGCCACAGGCATGGCAGGAGATTCGTCTTTTCCGCTGCCAATGATCCGGATTGTGACAGGCGATTGCCCGATCTGCCCACGTTTCGTGCGCGTGCCTTGTATCGGTACGGGCTCAAGACGGCCCACCGGATCATCGTACAGACTCACAAGCAGCAGGCCATGTTGCGAGAGGGCTTCGGGTACGATTCCGTTGTCCTTCCGATGCCATGCCCGGGTCCGTCGGAGCAGGATTATGTTGACTGTGAACAACAGCGCCACAGCTCAAGGCGTGTGCTGTGGATCGGCCGGATTTGCGAGCAGAAACGTCCCGACCGGCTGCTGGATCTGGCGACGACATGCCCGGACCTGGAATTCGATCTTGTCGGGCCGCTGGCTGATACGGCGTATGCTCGGTGCATCTGCGAGCGGGCTAGGGCAACTGCGAACGTGGTGGTGCATGGCCCGGTTGCGAGAGACCGAGTGCCCGACTTCTATCAACGGGCCTCCGTCCTGTGCTGCACGTCCGATTTCGAGGGATTCCCGAACACGTTCCTCGAAGCGTGGAGTTACGGATTGCCGATTGTCTCGACCTTCGATCCGGACAACATCATTGCTGAGAAGGGCTTGGGCAGTGTTGGCAAGGATGTGACCGCACTGGCTTCGGGAGTCCGTGCATTATTGGACTCACCCGATCAGTGGCGAGGCGCATCGCGTGCCGCAAGAGAGTACTACGTACAGAACCATGCCATGGACGAAGCCATGCTGCGGTTTGAGCGGGTCTTTCGCGAAGTTGCCGGTGCGGCGCGTGACGGTGACGGGGGTTGTACGTGAAGGTCGCCATTGTGACATCGTTTCCCGACGACCCAGGCGCCCCGGTGGGGGGTGTGGAGGCGGTCAGCGTCAACCTCATTGAGGCCTTGGCGAAGTTCGAAGACCTCGACATTCAGGTCGTGACGACCAGACAGACCTATTCGTCTTCTGTCATAGATTCGTGGGGACGGGTGACCGTCCATCGGCTTGCCTGGGCGGGCGGCAGCACGCTTCGGCACGCATCGGGTTCGGGCCGCCGACAGATGCAGGAGTACCTGACGAAGATCAAGCCGGACGTGATTCACGCTCATGACACCTACGGATTGATGACCAAGGGCATGGCCGTGCCGCGGGTGTTTACGATTCATGGCTTCATCTACGGCGATACGCGGGTCTCGGGTAGCCGCTTTGCCAGGGTGCGGTCATACGTCTGGCGCCGGATCGAGACCGCAGGGTGGGCCGATCAGCCGCACATCGTCTCGATAAGCCCCTATGTTAGAGAAAGGTTGAGCGGAATCGCCACCGGCGTCATCCACGACATTGATAACCCGGTGTCAGACCGCTTCTTTGACACCGACAGAAGGGACAACGGCACGGTTGTCTTTTGCGCTGCCGCGGTGACCGCACGAAAGAATACCTTGACTTTGATAGACGCAGTGGCTCACTTGGCTGACGATGGAATTGAGGTCGAGCTTCGGCTTGCCGGCTCTCTCGACGACGCACACTATGTCCAGCGCGTACGAGGACACGTCGCACGAAGGCAACTGGAGAAACAGATCATCTTTCTCGGCAGGATCGGCACAGAGCAGATTCACAAAGAACTGTCCTCTGCCAGCGTGTTTGCCTTGACCTCCCTGGAAGAGAATTCCCCAATGGGAATTGAAGAGGCCATGGCCGCAGGAGTCCCGGTAGTGACGTCCAATCGATGCGGAATGCCATACATGGTTCGCGACGGTGAATCAGGCTTCTTGGTCGATCCGAACGACACAGAGGAAATCGCGCTGCGGCTGAGGCAGCTCCTGAGGAGCGATGAGTTGCGTCGGTCAATGGGCACTAGGGGCCGGGAGATTGCTCTCGATCGTTTCCGTGCCGCGAACGTTGCCGCTCGAACGCGAGAAGTGTATTTGCGTGCCGTTCAGGCACGCACCGGAGTGGACGCCCTTGTCTCGGCCTAGAATCGACAACCATGAATCGAGCGAGGGCAGTAGCAGATGCGTGGAGGTGGAACTGCGGCGATTCCCTTATCCTTATCGCGCAATGCTGGCGATTTGCAGCGATTTGGATGAGACGCCGGACCGCTATGTCTATTGGGAGATCATGCGGTTCCTCAATACGACGAAGACGACGTCGATGGGACCGGGGGCAGGGCTGGAGGTGGGCAATTCGATCTACTTCGATATGCCTCCGGACCGGTTCGCCTACTGGAATACTGACGATATGGGCCGGGAAATGGTGCGGGTGTTGATTCGAAGCGGACACATCGACTGCCTGCATTCATACGGCGACCTCGCCACCACACGCACACACGCGGCCCGGGCCCTCGATGAATTGGTCCGGCACAATTGCAGACTACAGGTGTGGATCGACCATGGAACTGCCGCAACGAATTTCGATCCCCTGATCATGCATGGCCACGGGGACGAGCCGGGCCATGAGGCTTACCACGCGGACCTCACGACAGTCTATGGTGTGCACTACGTCTGGCGGGGGCGGGTGACGAGTGTTACCGGGCAGGATGTTCCAGCCAGGCTGGGCGGGATTCTCCACTGGGAGCATCCTGTGGCCTCTGGTCGAACGTTGCTCAAGGAACTCGCCAAACGCCGGTTGGCTCAGACGGGGAGCGCCAAGTACGCCATGCACGGGCTGAACGAGGTCCTGCGTTCAACGACGCTGCGCGATGGGCGACGTGTGTATGAGTTCATGCGGTGCAATCCCCATTGGGGTGGTGTGAGCTCATGCGATCAGGGTAGACATATCGGCGATGTGCTAACCACCGATGTGCTGCATAATCTTGTTGATCGCGGCGGAACATGCGTATTGTATACACATCTCGGAAAGACGGACGATCCGACTGCCCCATTCAACCAAACAGCGGCGCTGGCATTTCGCCGGCTGGCGCAGGAGTCTCAGGGGGGAAGGATTCTCGTTACCACGACACGACGGCTCCTGGGATACCATCGCTGCGTCCGCGAAATCGCCTACGATGTCCATCCGAATGGCAACAACCTTCGCATTGATATCCGAACACGAGATTCCGGGACGTCGTCCCCCGGGCCATCTGCAGATGATTTGAATGGCCTAACCTTCTATGTTCCCGATACCGAGGCGACTCACGTGACGATAGACGGACGAGCGATCGGAGATATCCGGCGGAATCCCCCAGACCATACAGGTCGGCCGAGTGTGTCTCTGCCTTGGCCGTCGCTGGAGTTCCCGGACGTATGAGAAGCGAATCTTCACCCGATGCCGGAACGTCTCTCGACATGGCCGCAGTTGTTCGACCAGAACGGGAGGAGCCTGTGAACCGTCGAATCTCAGTCAAGCATCGTCTGAGATGCTTGTTCTGGCACGTTCTCGCACGACAGCTTACGTTGCTGGCTGTCGTTGCATTGGCGGTTGCCAGACTCATTGGTCGCAGGCGCCGCTCCGCTGCTCCTGATGAGTATCAGATATTGCTTACCGGGCGGTTTGATTCGAAGAACTGGATACTGAATCACCTGGGTCCATTATCGGCCTCCACGAAGTGCTCTCGTGTGTGGATGGTTTCGAGTAATCCTGTCCCCTCGCTGCCGAAAGTCGTCGCGATCTATCCACCAGGATGGCTGACAAAAACCCTTGGTGTAACGCCCGCGAGACTACTCACGTTTGTGTGGGCAGCCGTGCGGAGAAGGCCCGACATCGTCGGGGGCTTTCACATCATGCTGAATGGAATCGCCGCCGTCATCACCGCTCGGCTCGTCGGATCTCGATCGATGTATTTCTGTGTAGGCGGGCCGGCCGAGGTTCGCGATGGCGGCATTCACAGCGCGGACAGCCTTTTCAAGAGGATGGAGACAGCCGACCGTGTGGTGGAACGAAGACTGTTGAAGATCGTCGCCGATGCGGACATGGTCATCACAATGGGGACCAAGGCCGTCGATTTCTTCCGCGAGAACGGCGTTGGCTCTGAATTCCACGTCGTATCGGGCGGCATCGACGCCGAACGATTCCACCCGGTCCAGGAAGCCCGATCGTATGATCTCATTCTGACCGGTCGCCTCGTCGAGGTCAAACGGATCGATATCTTCCTCCGTGCCGTCAAGATCACTGTGGAGAAGATCCCTGACCTGAAAGCGGTCATTGTCGGAGACGGCCGACTGCACGACGAGCTGCATTCCTTGGCGGTGGAACTGGGGATCGATCGCAATGTCAGCTTCGCAGGGCACCGCGAGGACATAGAACGCTGGCTGTGCAAGAGCAAGATCTTTGTTCTCACATCGGATTCGGAGGGATTGTCGTTGTCCATGATGGAAGCGATGATGTGCGGCCTGCCGGCCGTCGTATCCGACGTCGGCGATCTGGGCGACCTGGTGGAAAGCGGCATGAACGGGTATCTGGTTCCAAGACGCTCGCCGGAGTCATTTGCGGATCGCCTTACCGATCTGCTCTCCGACACCCATAAGTGGCAAGTGTTTTCCGAGGCGGCTCATCGCTCTGCGATGCGGTACGAGATGCAGGCTACTATTCAACGTTGGGACCGCATCCTCACCGGTCATCAAGAGGCGTGAGAATCGGTCGGTCTTATGTCCGAAGACAACAACATGCCCATGTCCAGTCAGGTCGCTGTTTCTGTCGGCCACGCCGCGTATCCATCAGAGCCTGTGTACTCCCCGGCCGTCTCGTATCCCGAGTATCCTTTTGATCCTCAGACCTTGTCATCGGAGGTCAACCATGCCCATGAGGGGGTACGTGATGCATTGCACCTACTGGGACTCGACGAAGAACACTACGGCCTGAGAGAATGGAACCCGCTGGGGAACGTGATTCGACCGGGTGACACAGTGGTCTTGAAGCCGAACTTCATCCGCGAATTCCGTGAGACGCAGCCAGGGCATGAGAACTGTCTGATGACCCATGGTTCAGTTGTCCGTGCGGCCCTGGATTACGCCTACATAGCCCTCAAGGGAAAGGGTCGGATCGTTGTCGCGGATGCTCCACAGAATGACGCGGACTTCGCGGCGATTCGCAGGATCGCAGGCCTGGACGAAGTCCAGGCGTTCTACCGTCGACATGCAAATCTGAACGTGGAAGTCTACGACCTCCGGCCGGAAAAGGCGTGCAAGATCGATGGTGTGATTGTTGGCCATGAGCCGTTGTCCGGCGATCCTCGCGGATACGTCAGGGTGGACCTTGGCTCGCATTCGATGTTTGCCGAAATCGAGCATCTGTGCGACCTGCTCTATGGTTCTGAATACGACACGAGTGAAATCCGCCGGCACCACACGGGTGGTCTCCACGAGTACCTCATCTCAAGAACGATCCTGGAGGCGGATTGCATCATCAACCTGCCAAAACTGAAGACGCACAAGAAGACCGGTATCACGGTGTGCATGAAGAACCTGGTGGGAATCAACGGAAACAAGAATTGGCTGCCGCACCACAGGCTGGGTACACCCGCACAAGGGGGTGATCAGTTTCCCGGCGACGGTGCGAAACGTCGGATTGAAAGACGAGCCATGGCTTGTTTCCGCGCGGTCTTTCCATGGCTTGGACCCTTGCGGCGAATCGTGGCGAAGCCATTGAAGGGGCTTGGGAGAGGTATTTTCGGCGACACGAATACCGACACCGTCCGTTCCGGCAACTGGTATGGAAATGACACCACCTGGCGAATGGTAACCGATCTGA
>Ga0105100_10001167_pt1 | contig 15499 bp, 14 predicted proteins | sample PPLLak12cMay2015_2_FD_87033 | JGI IMG/M metagenome (GOLD analysis project Ga0105100, IMG submission 87033) | Freshwater sediment microbial communities from Prairie Pothole Lake near Jamestown, North Dakota, USA - PPLs Lake P8 Core (1) Depth... | ecosystem: Environmental > Aquatic > Freshwater >...
AAATCAACCAAGATCCTGATGAGGTTTCTTGAACCGGGAATCTGATTGGCTTCAATAATCTTCCCTATGCGCAAATCAAGCCTCTGAAAGTCCTCAAATGAGAGCCCCATATATTGGCACCGTAATTGAACCTTGGGAACTGACCAGATAAAAGACTTTCGCGAACATATCTCTCTATTCTTGCTATCATTGTTGATTCCTATTCTCAGCTTCCCATCTTGTCTTTTCCTCAAAAGCTATGCTGTGAGCAATGCGAAGCGGCTCAGGGATTCGACAGCTACATGCGCAATGTTTTGCGATTTGAATGGCTCTTTTAAGGGACACCATGTGGCCGATGCTGACATAAACGGGTTTTGATCCTTTCTTTGTCGGAACCTCTGAGCCTACAATCTGTCCGTCATAAGAAAGGAAAATCTCACTGCCAACCTTAACTGGTATACCGATGAGACTACTCTTTGCCACTCCGATCGTGGGCTTCTGGACTACAAGCCCTAGGTGACTGGCAAACCCACATCTGAAGGGATGAGCCATTCCATGTCCGTCAACGAGGAAAACATCGGGTTGAAGCTTCAGCTTTCTGATGCATGCCACCGCTGGAGGGATTTCTCTGAAGGAAAGCAGTGTAGGAACATAAGGGAATTTCGCTTCGCAGGTAGCCGTCCGAGATTCCAACAAACCAAGAGTACTGTAATCCAAGACGACCACCGCACCTATGGCCTTGTTTCCCGTATAAGCAACATCAACGCCTGCTACGTATTTGATCTTCTCGGCAGACAGTCTCCAGTAATTAGCAGCCCAGACAAACGCTTCTGCAACTCATGAGCTCTAACGACAGAGAAGCCAGGCAAAAATGCGTCGTTCAGATTCATTTTCTGTTCTTTCGAACCTTTTGTTGTCTTCCTCGCGCTCGTTCAAAACGCGTTAAATGATCCTCCAGTGATTTCCTACGTACTTCTTGAGTGACATCTCCCCGTGTGGCTTCAATAATTCGCCTTGCCACGTCACACTTTCTCCTGAGACCTGGAACCAGCATGTAGGCTTCGTCTAAAGCGGTCAGTTCAATGTAAATCTCATCCATAACTTTCAGGCATGCATCACCTTTTTCAGCGTCGCCAACCCGCAGAGCGTCTAACGCCAATCTCCGATACTCACCTATGACATCCGCTAGGCCCAGCACGTAATCAACTGAAGGAACACTGAGTTCTTCCGGAGAGACAAAACGTGATTCACTAGCTAATGTAAGAAACACGGCAGCCTCAGAGTACTCCTGAAGCGCTGCACTGAACATACCACCGTAGACTATGCTTGGATATTCTTCGGCCATTTTATGAAGCTTCAGAATGATCTCTTTCGCCTCTTCGATCAGCCTTCTCGCTTCGTCAAGCTTGTTCTGATGATAGCGGAGAATTGACTGTTTGGAGAAGTTCGTAGCTTTCCGCATATCTTCGTAAAGGGCTTCTCTAGTTTTCTCCTTCTCCGTGAGTTCCGTTTTCACCTTATCAAGTATTGCCTTCAAGGTCAGCATGTTCTCTTCACACTTAAGGATAGAGCAATACACTATTTATTGAAATCGTCAAAATAGAAACAGAAGTCCATTGTCAACTATTTCTTGATGCAGGGTTCAGGTTGCTTCCATCATTCCACAGAGAATTTTTCACGGATTTCATTTCTTTGATCGTCTACTCGCCAATTCCGAAGCATGAAGTACATGAACCCATTTTCAGGCGTTACTTCATGGTTGAACCATTATCGAAACGTAATGGCTTCTTTCTTCGGCTCAATAACACAACCCGACTTTCAAATGATTCGTCAATAATGCGGTAACCAGTAAGCTCGGCCAAGCGTTCTGCAAAAGCATAGACCTCCTTGTGGTCTGGCATACTATCATAACCGAGACGGAGAGTTGAAAAGCCAATGTGCATGTACGCCTTAGCCTCAATGTACGTTGGACTAGCCTTTTCAATGAGCTGAGCATAATCCTTGACAGACTTCATGTTATGTTTTCTAACCAGAGTCATGCGAATAACGGTGGGACAACGAAAGCTCGGGAAAATGGAAAGTGTCTCATTTAGCTTGTTCCAAGCCTCTGGGAAATGGGGGCGGCAAACACGTTTGTATTCTTTCTCGTTAGGAGCACAAACTGAAACGTACAGTTGGGTAGGTTCTTCGTCCAATTCCGAAAGTTTGGAGGGCATCGTGCCGTTTGACACGAGAAAAGTTGTAAGCCTTTTATTGTGAAAGACACGGATCAACTCTCCCAGAGGGCCATAAAGAGTAGGTTCTCCTGTTAGACTAATCGCAACATGCTTGGGGATTCGAGCTTCTGCCAATTTTCCCCAATTTACTTTCGAATTCCCATTGTATCCGCTCAATATTGCATCTTGAGCTTTCAAGCAACCGCGCATGATTTCTTCAGCGGGATCCCATTCTAGCCGCTTCATTTCATCCCATGTTACTTGCAGGTCCCCGCTTTGCGCTCTCCAGCAGAACAGACATTGTTGGCTGCATGAGAAGAGTGAGGGAGACATCTGGATACACTGATGAGATCTTATACCATAGAACTTTTGTTTGTAGCAGGGCCTATCGTGGACCAGACTCTCGTGAAGCCATTTGCATTTTTTAACCGCCGAATGTTTGCCAACCATGTGGTATTTTTGCTTCTTTAACGCTTGAACAAGTGTTGGAGAGATCTGGTTTTCCATGATACTTGCAGGCCTGGTTTGTTCTTTTGGGACATAGAATAGTGAAACCCATTTTATTAAATAATCTTATTCGGTTCAGTTTATGAAAGAGTGGGAATGCATGAAATCTTTTTGCAAGAGCCTAATTTACTCCTGAAGCGACTGGCGTCATTTTCCCCTCGCGAATTTAACTTCGACTAACGAAAGGCAAAGTTTAAAATGAACATTTAATAGTAAATGTCAGCCGAAACAAGAATGTCTAACGAACATAGGAGAACTGTGGTTTGAGCAAGAAAGCCGTTACCTCGATACTTCTCTTCGCAGTGGTGGTTACATTTCTGTTCATGCCGTTCTCGATTGTTTCTGGTCAACTCGGGGTTTATATTTACCAGGTGACTCCCACTGGATTATCTGGACCTGTAGGTCAGTTTGTCAATGTTCAGGGGACAATAAACACTAGGAATGGTGACTATGAGGTTTGGTTTGAAAAAAGCCTCGTTGACAGCAACACCGCGGAAGGATTCTACATAAACTCCAATTTCACGGTACCTGAAAACATAGCCGGAACCTACACAATTGTGCTCAGAGATGTTCTGGAAAACGCTAATGCCACAAAGGATTTCACAGTAACCACTGAGTATTCGGCGAAAGCCGTCGTTCCCTCAGCGCCTGCCATATTGCAGCAAGGAAGCAGCGTAACCCTGAATGTTCAGGTTACTGGAGGAGCAGCAGCGACCGTGTATAATGCAGATATCACGGTAAAACTTCCAGCACCTCTGGACACCAACTACTCAAAGCAGATTACTCTCACAACCAACCAGCAGGGAACGGCTCGAGCTCAGATGACCTATCCGGATGCCAGCTTTCAACCGTCCGGGTCAACTACGGATTACGCAGGGTCATACGGAGTTTTGTTCAATCAGACTCAGTTGTTGTCAACCAGTTCTTTTCTCATAGGTTTTACCGATCAGGACACATATCATAGAGGGCAATCTGCGACTATCCGAGCAATAGGATATCAACCAAACGATCCTTCGACAATAACAATAACCTACGCAGAAACAGGTGCTGTCATCAACTCCTTATCGGCAACCGCCTCAAGCGAGGGCATAATTAACGCCGCATGGGTAGTGCCTTCGGACGCAAAAATAGGCAAATATAACATAGCCATAACCTCACAGAGCAATCCCAAGCTCATACCCGACTCACAAGTCGTGACCGTACCCGGTTATCCTGTGACAATCAGGACCATAAGTCTAGCAGGAAGGATCGTACCTCAAATAGTGATTAAGGCACTTGATCAAGCGACGAACACAGTGTATAATGCTACAACCGCAACTGATGGAAAGGCTACAATTAATCTGGAAACGGGGAACCATGAAATATCTGCCTACTGGAATGAAGTAAAAGTTGCTCAGACAACTTCTTCCGTAACCGGGCAGTCCTCATTTGACTTGACATGTGAGCTGTCAAATCTCAAAATAACTGTTAAAAATAGAGACGGCTTCTTAATGCCGTTTGTCAATATAGACATAAGTTTTCAATATACTAAAACTGATGGAAGCGGATCACAAACTGGGACCGCATCAGGTCAGACTGACCTTTCCGGAACTTTTGTTCTGAACTCGACTCTTCCGCGAATCAGCTATATAGTTAACGCTTCATTGTACGGATTGATTTTTAACTCTGGCAATAACTCAATCCCCAGCCTTCCAGCGCAGCCCATAGCAGAGACTTTCGTATTGTGCCCCACCGAAACAGTGGCGCTCAAAGTAGTAGGCTACAATCAAGCCCCGGTTGCCAATTCGAGATTAGAGCTGGTCGAAATGACAAGCGGGATATTCTACGGATACACGACTGACAATTCTGGAGATGTAAATGCCGAGGCTACCTTTGGAAAGTACAAGTTGCGAGTTTACGTAAACAGTATTCTACTAAATGAGACGGTCTTAGAAGTCTTCGGTAGTACACAAAAAGAAATTCAATGCAGCTCATATAACATTCAGATATCTGTTAAAGTAGTTGACTACTTCGGACAGCCCATCTCAAATGCGGAAGTGGTTGTCAACAGGCCTGGAATGGAAAAAAGAACGGCTGTAACAACTGCATCAGGGACAGCGACATTCAGCGGAATAATCGGTGGCAGCATGCAAATAGTTGTTTACCCTATGGGAGTAGAGAATTCTTACGAAGCAGCGAATGTTGAGGTTAATTCTCCAGATTCAATACAAATTAGAATGTCCAGATACGCGCTTTTTGGATCTATTCTGGTTGAAACAAGCTTGATAGTAACAATCGTGCTTATCGCAGCGGCAGTAATTTTGTTTGTACTCATAGAAATCTTGAGAAAGAGTCGAATTTTCAGAAAAGTGATGTAAATACGGGATTCTGAGTCTGGGATAAAAAGGTTTATATTGATTCCGGGAGAAATAGGTTTTCTGGGAATGCGTCGCAAACCATTGAATTTTGAAGACTAAAATAGAGGTGTATCCATTGGCCCAATCTAAAGCTTGTTCTCCAACATGCCCATCATTCAAATGTGCCAAGAACTCTGCCTTTTACAGACGCGATATTGTCTGGTGCAGATGGACAGAAGAAATGTGCAACCTTTCAAACTGTACCTACTCCCTCTGCGTCAAGAGACGCTTGCTGCCAAGAGGAATCTGTGGAGAGACCGTGAGACGGCAGACGATAGAGAAGGCTCCTGAAGAGGTCATCGGCGAACCGGTGAGACTCCGAGGAAAAGCGTTGCGCAAAATTGGAGACAGAGAAATATTCTGAAATAGCAATTAGGCAAGTAGGCAGAAGAACAGGAGTTTCTCAGGTTCTCCAAAACCCATCTTTTATTTGGCTTTCACTCGTTTTACAACGGGCGGCTTTACTTTCTTTAAAATCCTATAGCCGCAAATTATGCATTTTGTTTCTCCGCCGCGAAGCTCTAACTCTTCAGATGGGACTCTAGCTCCACATCTCATGCATTCATAGACAATTCCGGTTCTTTCCATGAAGTACCCTGTTTCTACAAAAGAAAAGTATTTTGCTTTTAAACGTTTCCAGTCACATGTGAGATAGCGAAGGGTGAAGATTGAGGAACCCACTTCGAAAAAACTTTTTTGGCTCTCTTTCTTCCGGCCACCATAAAGTCTGCAATGCCTACGATATAATTGGAGATATTGCAGTAGTTAAGGTGCCGAAGGGCTCTCTACTGAGTGCGCACGACACTGCCAGAATGATCATGACCACGTACTGCAATGTAAAAACCGTTCTTGCTCAAACAAGCCGTGTCGCTGGGGAATTCAGGCTCAGACCACTGTTATACCTGATGGGCGAAAAGAAGACCCGAACTGTGCACCGAGAATTCGGCTGCCTGTTCGCTGTAGACATTGCAAAATGCTACTTTAGCCCAAGACTTTCAAATGAAAGACATCGGATTGCCAGTGCAGTTAAGCCGCGAGAAATCGTTGTCAACATGTTTGCAGGCGCAGGGTGTTTTTCCATAATGATCGCCAAGAAAGCAGACCCTGAGAGAGTCTATTCGATAGACATTAACCCTTCAGCGTTTCAAATCATGAAAGAGAACATTAGACTGAACCGAGTTTATGATAAAGTGATCCCTCTGCAGGGCGACTCAAAAGAAATTACTGAGAGGAAACTGCAGAATGTGGCTGACCGCGTTTTGATGCCTTTGCCCGAGAAGGCACTTGAATATTTGCCTATCGCAGCTTCCACGTTAAAACCATCTGGAGGCTGGATACACTACTACGATTTTGAGCATGCCAAGAAAACTGAGAATCCGATTGAAAAGACCGAGTTGAAAGTGGCTGAACGACTCTCCAGTTTGAATTTAGTTTTCAGTTTTCCCTTTTCCCGCGTTATCCGGACAACTGGACCGAACTGGCACCAAGTTGTTTTAGATATACGCATCAAACGCTCCTCGGACAAATCTTAATAACCATTCCCCATTCAATGTGTATGCGTGAACCGAAATGAAAAAGAAACTGATGGAAATATTGGCATGTCCGATAGACAAGTATCATCCGCTAGAGTTACACGTTTTCGAAGAGAAAGAAGAAATAGTTGAAGGAGTAATTGTCTGCCCAAAATGCCTGCGTTGGTACCCTATTCGCGATGAAATCCCTGAAATGCTACCTGATGAATTGCGGAAAGAAGCAGAAGATCTGCCCTTCCTGAAGAAATGGAAGAATCAGATGCCGGAAAAAATCGTTTCAGAAGGCAAGCCGTTCAATCTGAAGAAGTGAGTTAGGACTTTAGGTTTACCATTCTGTTTTTTGCGGAAGATCTTAACGCTGCCTCAGCAATTCGCAGAGCTTTCAAGCCGTCGTTTCCTGCAATCAGGGGCTTTTTCTTTTCTGTTACGCATTCAGCAAAATGTTGGAGTTCAAGTTTTAGAGGTTCCTGAAAGGGAAATCTCGGCTGGAAGCTTTCCTTAGCACTTTCAATCCACAGATCCTGCGTTATGTAGTCCAATCTCATTATTGCCTCACTTCCAGTAACCGTCAAAGTTCTATTTTTGTATGGAGTCAACCAATTAGATTCTATGAAGGCACTCTTCACATCTTCATATTTAAGCATTATTTGCGCGTAATCTTCGAATTTTGCATGCTTCATACTTCCCGCCTTGGCATACACACTGATTGGATCTTCATTAGAAATGTACCGCATAACGTCAATGTCGTGGATCGCTGTGTCTTTAACTACTCCTATATCACCTATTCTTTCAGGCCACTGCCCGACTCTTTTTGCGGTAACGCAAACCAAGTCTCCAATTTTTCTTTTTTCAATCGCTTCTCGAATGTGCTGAAGACCTGGAATGAATCTCATCAAAAATCCCACCGTAAGGTGAAGTCCGTTCTCCTCTGCGGTCTCGATGAGTCTTTTTGCTTGCCGCGTGTTGGTTGCCATGGGTTTCTCCACCAGAACATGTTTTCCAGCCCTCAGCGCTCTGAGAGCTTCTTTTGCAAGCATAGTTGACCACGTACAAATGCTGACAGCTTCTATGTCTTTGTTTTTTAGCATTCGCGCGCTGTTCGTGTACATTTTCGCTCCGAACTGTTCAGCAATATTTTTTGCTCTTTTTGCGTCCACATCGCAGATGGCGATAAGTTCGGTTGACGGTAGTTCCCGATAAACTCTGGCGTGATTCTTGCCCCAGAAACCCGTTCCGATAACTGCTACTCCTAATTTTTTCATTTCTTTTCTATACCTCTTCCAAAACCACGATATATGAAGCCTTCTCTCTCAACTTCTCGAGGGTCGTCTAGCCCGACCAAGTCAACTATCGCCGCCGGCGTTCTCATAACAGCACGCAGTTTCTTGAGGTTTAAACGCTTGAACTGATCCTGGCCCACAAACAACACCAAACAATCCGCGCCCTCCGCTGCTTCATTCAGACTCCTCTTAAGTCCCAAAATAGTTTCAGAAGGTTCAGTCTTGGCCAACAAGGGATCGTAAAAACTGACTTTTGCCCCCCTTGCTTCCAGCATCCTTACAAAAACATCAGCTCCTTTTCCCGCTTTAGCCGAGCCCAACACTGCCACCCTAGATCTTCTGAAAGTCTGCCCACAACTTCGCAACGATTCCTGCGTCAAACTAATACCATGCAAGAAAGCTTCTTCGTTTATTTGTCTAGAAAGTTTTGATAGCCTAAGCTTCGCATTCAGGTTTTCCGCGTTCTCAAGAAGAATATACGCTTCGTTCTGACTCTCTTCCTCAGAAATTATTGGGGGCAGGATAGGCTCCTCTGAGCCTAAGAGCCTGAGAACCCTAAAATAATCTGATCCTGCACTTTCGCATAAAACAGCCAACTCGTTTGCCAAAGCGATTTCGGAGTCTTTTCTGGCAGCGGCGAAGAGGACTGCCAGCTCGGCAGCCTTAATATCAATCGTCGTCTTGGGGCGTCTGCCTGTCATCGCCTCAAGAACTGTTGATGCGGCGTTCAAACTGATCTGGTCTAAACCAGCAACCCTCAACTCTTGGCCGGCGATCAATTGAATTTCTTGTCCGTTTGAAAACTGTAGAGGACTGTAGACCAGGCCAAGCCCGTCTCCAGTTTTGAGACCTGATGTATTCTCCAATATTTCCTTGATTATGCTTTCCGTGAAACCGAAACCAGACAAACCGCTGTAGATAAATAATGTTCCTGGGCGTAGCACTGCGCCGACTTGTTTGCTATTACTTTCTACTTCTGAATAGTCGGGGTTTTTCTTTTCATCAATTTTCGCAGTGATCGTCATGACTACAATGTCACTAAGCGAAACCGCACTCTTGAGGTCGCTAGTGGGAACTATTTGTCCTGTTCTCACAAGCCCTTTTACCCTGTTTTCTACTTCGTGATTGGTGAAAGCAGTTTTTCCTTTCGCTAAGCGTCTGACTACACTTTGATCAGCGTCCACGCATCTAACTTTGAACCCTGCTTCGGCGAAGGATACAGCGTAGGCGATTCCTTTTTGCCCGCAACCTATAACGCATACTGTGTATTTTCCACGTTTTTCGACTGTGTCTATTGCCTCTGGTCTAATGTGTAGAATTGCAGGCATGAAAACGGACTACCCTTTCGCTATACAGTTTTGAGATTTTTTCTGAGCAGTTCGCTATATTCTTCAACTAGCTTTAATGCTTTTTCCTGGGTCTTTGCCTCTGCGTATAGACGGTAAGTCGGTTCTGTTCCGCTAGGCCTGACCAAGATGGCGCTCTTGTCTTCAAACCAGATTTTTACGCCGTCTATGGTGGAAACGTTTTTGCCTTTAATCTTTTCGCGAAGCTTTTTGAGTAGTTTAATCTTTTTGTTTTCGGGGCAGTCTACCTTTCCTTTTTCAATGAAGTATTCTGGTTGCTCCTCGACAAGTTCAGAGAGTTTCGCTCCAGTGTCGGCCATAATTTCCAAGATTAAGGCAGTAGTCATTGCTCCATCTCGGACTGATTGATGAGGTCCGTAGAAGACGCCTCCGTTCTCTTCACCGCCCAATTTAGCGTTGATTGCTTTCATCTGCTGCGAGACAGTAACGCTACCCACTTTGGTCCACACAATTTCACCTTTGTAGGCGTCAGCCGTCTCTTTGATTAGGGTAGATGAGCTAACTGGAGTTACTATTTTCGACCCAGGGTTTTTGAGGAGGAAGTATTTTTCAACTATGGCAAAAGTCTTGTCTCCCATGTAAACCTGCCCGTTTTCGTCAATAAAGATCGATCTGTCAGCGTCTCCGTCGAAGGCTACGCCAAGGTCTGCGCCGAGCGCTTTTACCGTTGCAGCCACATTTGTGAGGTTTTCGGGGCGAGGCTCAGGCATTCTTCCCGGAAAAGTTCCATCGATGTTTGCGTTTATACTAGTGACCCTGCAACCCAACTCTCTCAAAAGTGTCGGAGCTGTCAAGCCACCCACGCTGTTTGCCGCATCCACCACAACGTGATAATGCTTTTCCGCGATTTTGGAGACGTCCACATGCTTTTGTATGGCTTCCACGTATTCTTCTTTGATTTGAGACAAATCGGTTGTAGTACCAAGTTTACTCCAATCGGCAAAAATTGCCTTGTTCTCGAAAAAGATACTCTCTATTTCAGTCTCCTGCTCATGCGAAAGCTCTATTCCGTCTTGCCAGATTACTTTTATACCATTATATTCGGGAGGGTTATGAGACGCAGTTACTATCACTCCCCCGCCCATACAGTGATTTTTTACTGCAAACTGCAGAGCCGGGGTAGGGCACATCCCTGCTGAAAACACGTTGCAGCCGGTTGCTGTCAGACCGGCAATAACTGCTTTGGCAAACATTGGACCGCTGGTCCTGGCATCGTATCCAACCAACAGACTCTTACGCTTGAAGAACGTTCCAATGGTTGTTCCGACCCTCACGGCAATTTCTGGTGTTAATTCCTTATTGACCAGTCCTCGAATGCCGTTTGTTCCGAAGAGTTTGTGTGAACTCAATTTACAAGTCTCCGTATCCTAACAGATTATTTTGGACCTTAAAATGTTTTGAGTGACTTCTTTAGCTGGGCAAACAGAAGTTTTGCATGTGAGTGAGACGTTATCTCTTATTTTCGCTTGGTCTGCAACTATGCACCCAGCGGGTATTTTGACTTTCTTCCCGATTGTGGCGCCCTCCCCTACTATCGCTCCTCTCACCGATGCATAATCGTCTATCTTTGCGTCTGCAAAGATTACTGAGTCGCTTATCTCGACGTTTTTTCCAACGGTCACGTTTTTGCCTAATATAGCGTATGGTCCTATGACTGATTTTTCGCCTATAGACACATTCTTGCTTAGTGCAATCGGATTTCTAACTTCAAATCTTTGATTGCGTCTGGCTTTTTGCGTGGTGGCAAGGGAATCGAGAATCATCTTGTTTGTCTGTAAATACTCTTCTGGTTTACCTATGTCAATCCATGAACCGTGAAAAATGTGTCCAAAGAGTTCCCCTTGTTCCACAAGTTTAGGAAAGACCTCACGTTCCATCGAAACATACTTACCTTTAGGTATGTAGTTGAAAACTTCCGGACTTAAGACGTAGATTCCTGCATTTATCAGGTTAGTCGGTGCAGTGCCCTTTTCAGGTTTCTCTATGAATCTCTTTATTTGACCATCCGCTGCTATATCTGCGACGCCGTAACGGCTGGGATCTTCGACTTCGCAAAGGGCAATTGTCGCCAAAGCATTTGTTTCCTTGTGTTTCTCTAAAATCTCTGAGTAACGCAAGTCTGCGAAGATATCGCCATTCAAAACCAAGAAAGGCCCCGAGTTTCTCAGGAGGTGTTCAGCTCTCTTTATCGGTCCTCCGGTTCCAAGTGGAGTTTTTGGCGGATCGATTGAATATCTAACGCGTAATCCATGTTTTTGGATTCGCTGTCTTCTTATATGAAACTGGGTTTGAAGGTTAACTGCCAATATTGCTTCTTTGATCTTGTCTTCGGCTAGACGCTGGAAAATCCATTCAAGCAAAGGTTTGTTTACGATGGGAAAAAGCGTTTTAGGTCGCGTGCAACTTAGAGGTCTCAGTCTTGTGCCGAATCCGCCAGCGAGAATTAAGGCCTTCAGCTAGAGTCACCTTCCAATCTGAGGGTCTATACTATCAAGACATTTAATATAAACAGTTTCGGAATCCAGTTTTCATTCCCATTCTATTGTTGCTGGTGGCTTGTGAGTTATGTCGTAAACTACACGAGTGACTTCCGGTATCTCGTTGGTTATTCGGGTCGAAATCGTCTCGAGAACATTGTATGGAATTTTGGAGAAGCTGGCGGTCATGGCTTCACGGCTTTCAGCGGCTCTCACTGCAACCACATATCCGTAGGCCCGGGCGTCACCTCTGACTCCTGTTGCCTTGGTGTCCGTTAGAACTGCAAAATACTGCCATAAACGCTTCTCTAAGCCATTCCTTTCGATTTCTTCTGTCACTATTCTGTCTGCTTTCTTCGCGATTCTTACTTTCTCCTCAGATAACTCGCCAATAACTCTCACCGCCAAACCTGGTCCTGGAAATGGCTGTCTATAAACTAGTTCTTCGGGCAGACCTTGCATCTTGGCGACTTTTCTGACCTCATCTTTGTATAAGTCGCGGAGCGGTTCCAGAATCTTCTTGAACTTGATTTTTGAGGGAAGTCCCGCCACGTTGTGATGGGTCTTAATCTTGTCTGAATGTTGTCTAAATCCGGATTCGATTCTGTCTGGGTAGATGGTTCCTTGTATGAAGTATTCAGCCTTTGTTCGTTCTGCTTCTTCTTCAAAGACTCGGATGAATTCTTCTCCTATGATTTTTCGCTTATTCTCGGGGTCAACTACTCCCTTAAGTTTTTCAATAAACCTCTTTCGTGCATCAGCCACAACGAGGTTGATGTTGAATTTTCGAAAAGCATTCTCGATCGACTCAGGTTCGCCTTCCCTCATGAAACCGTGATCAACGAAGACGGCGGTAAGCCTGTCGGATAATGCTTGTGCAGCGATGGCAGTTGCCACGCTGGAGTCGATGCCCCCGCTAAGCCCTATGATGGCTTTACCTTCGCCCACTTCAGTTTTCAGCTCCTTTGTCATCTTCTCTATGAGGTCTTCCATTTTCCAATTCGCTTTACATTTGCATACTTTGAAGATGAAGTTTTGAAGCATCATAGCACCATTTTCTGTGTGTATGACTTCTGGGTGCCATTGCAGGCCGTAGATGGGGTTCTTTTTGTGCCTAAACGCGGCAATCGGGCAACTCTTCGTATGCGCCAGAACCTCAAATTCTGACGGAAGCGAAAAAACAGTATCACCATGGCTCATCCAAACCCTTCCTTTTTCACTAAGACCTTCTAGAACGCCGACGGGCTTGTCTATTGTGACATTAGCTAAACCGTATTCCTTGCAGATGGCTGGCTTTACGTTTCCTTTGAAAAATTGGGCTATGAGTTGATGCCCATAACATAATCCCATTATAGGCAGTCTTAACTCAAAAATCCGCGAGTCGAGTTTTGGAGCGTCTGGTTCATAGACGCTTGATGGGCCACCTGAAAGGATCAAACCCTTAATGTTAAATTTCTCTCTTAGACTTTCTATCTCCTTCGGGGTCACGTCTTGTGGAACGATTTCTGAGTAGACACCGTATTCTCTAACCCTTCTGCCTATTAGGTGACAATATTGCCCGCCGAAATCTATAACGAGTATAGTATCGTATTTGACCTGCATCTCGGTTTGGCTCACGCCTAAGGGGCTTGTCGCAGTAATTTAATTTTGCTATCATGTCGATGTCAATTTAGTCTTCAACACCGAGGTTTGTGAATTGCATGTCACTCCGCCTTCATCAGTCTGTCTGCGATAAATCAGAAGTTCACTCTGTGCTCAGAAAACTAAATACATATAAACATATTTAGCCGACTTATAAAAGAGTGTTCCAAAAAGATTGGTTTAACTGCAAAATCGTGCAGGAAGCATGAGAAATGGATCTAAATGAAACCGACCTGAAAATCCTAAAAGGTCTCTTGACAGACGCGCGTTTTTCAAGCAGACAGATAGCTAAGAACGTGGGCGTCTCGGTTGGCACTGTACTTTCGAGGATAAAGAAGATGGAAGATGAAGGCGTCATAAAGGGTTACTCTGTGCTCTTAGATCATGAAAAACTCGGCTACGAATTGACAGTTGTTACGGAGATCACGGTATCAAAGGGCAGGCTAACTGAGACGGAAAGTGAGATAGCCAGAATCCCGAATGTGTGCGGAGTTTATGATGTCACCGGATTGACTGATGCTATCATAATTGCTAAATTTAGGAGTCGGGAGGATCTAGGCAAATTTACAAAGACTCTTCTGGCTTTGCCGTACATAGAGAGAACAAATACTCATGTGGTATTGACAACTGTGAAGGAGAACTTCCGCCTGCTCTAGACTCAGGGGATTTGCCCGCAGCAATGAAAAAAGACAGGGTTTAGAGTGCTGCGTCTTAAGCCTTCTTCGTTAATTGTTTCTTCTTTTTATATTTGAGCTCGGGAGAAGAGATTGTTATTCGCGTGCCTGGGGCAACTTTACTGGTTATCCACACGTTTCCGCCTATGACAACGTCGTCGCCAACAACGGCTTCAGCTCCGAGTAGTGTTGCGCCTGAATAGATTACGACGTTATTCCCCACAGTTGGATGTCTCTTTCTTCCCTTGATTATCCGCCCCTTCTCATCTTTCGGGAAACTCAACGCTCCCAAGGTTACACCTTGGTAGAGCTTCACGTTGTCGCCGATTTCTGTTGTCTCGCCTATGACTACTCCCGTGCCATGGTCGATGAAGAAGTTTTTGCCGATTTTGGCGCCAGGGTGTATATCAATGCCTGTTAAAGAATGAACATGCTCGCTCATTATCCTCGGAATAAGCGGGACCCCACGCAGGTAGAGTTCATGTGCAATCCTATAAGTTGTGATCGCAAGGACGCATGGATAGCTTAGAATTACCTCTTCGTTGCTTACCGCTGCTGGATCTCCGTCGTAAGCCGCTTGTATATCTCCACTGAGAAGCGATCTCACTTCAGGGAGCCTTTCCAAGAGCTCTCTAACAACGACCTGTGCTCTTTTCTGGCAAATGTCTTCAGGGCATTCTCTGATTTTCCTGCATATGTACTTGAGGCTTTTCTCGACTTCCATTGTCAACCGAGTGTAAATTGAAGCCAAGGTGGTCCCGAGAAAATATCTGATGTTCGCTTTGGTGACTTCCACTTTGCCGAGGTATCCTGGAAAAAGCACCGTGAACAATTCTTCAAGAACTTCCACGACTGTCTCTTTTGACGGTAGATCTTTGCCTCCAATGTGGTCCATGCCACCAAACTTCTGATAATTCGTCATGACGTTGTCCACGAGTTTTGGCAATCCTGCCTCGATCCAGTTTTCGTCCGCGTTGGAATAGTTGCTCATGAGCGTATCCAACAGTTTTTCTGTGCTCCAACAGTAACTTTCAGTGTTGCGGTTTTCGCATTGCTCACATTCTTTAGGGCGCGGTTGTTTCGACTTAGGCTGCATCAAGTTATCCTCGTTGAACAATTGGCAAAAGCAAGATATAAGAGAAGTGCCAGCGAAACGTGTGACACTTACAAATCTGCACTTGCCGATTCAATTAACGCTTGAATCGAGTCCCATCGGTTCGATAATCACGGTCCTTACAATCTCTTGTTCTTTTCGCAACGCTGAGAGAAATTCAATTTCGAGAAAAGCACGTTATCGGGTCAGATACAAAACCAAAACAATGTGGCAACGATCTTGAACAAGCTCTGAACTCTTTCAGGTAGAAAGTAAAGCCTTTTAATATAAGCCCTCTTTTATTAATTTCCCCCAGAAAAACCCTAAATTACCAAAA
>Ga0105100_10001169_pt1 | contig 15481 bp, 15 predicted proteins | sample PPLLak12cMay2015_2_FD_87033 | JGI IMG/M metagenome (GOLD analysis project Ga0105100, IMG submission 87033) | Freshwater sediment microbial communities from Prairie Pothole Lake near Jamestown, North Dakota, USA - PPLs Lake P8 Core (1) Depth... | ecosystem: Environmental > Aquatic > Freshwater >...
ACTTCTGCCAGCTTGCCGGTCGCCACGTAGATAGCCCGCTCGCAGATATTCGTCACCCGGTCGGATACGCGCTCCAGGTTGTGCGCCACCCACATCAGGTGGTTAGATTGGTCGATAGTGGTCGGGTTGGCAAGCATGATCGCTACCAGCTCGCGGTACACCTGGTTGTAGAGAGCGTCAACTTCATCATCTTCGTCGGGGATAGCGCTCGCCGTCTGGACATCCAGGTTGACGAAAGCACCGACTGCCCGGTGCAGCATGCTGACGGCGATCTGGGTCATGCGTGGGATATCGATCAGCGGCTTGACGTGCGGCTCGTTTCCGATCAATACGCAAATCTTGGCGATGCCCTTGGCGTAATCTCCCATCCGCTCCAGCTCGCCGACCACTTCCAGTATCGAGGCCAGCATGCGCAGGTCGCCTGCCATGATCGGCTGTTGGGTGGCGATAGTCACCATGCAGTCGTTTTCCAGCTCGAAGCGCTTGTTGTTAATCAGCCGGTCGTTGGCATAGATCGCCTTTGCGCTGGCGACGTCATGTTTCTTCAACGCCTCTACCGCGCCGCTGATGGCGTTTTCAACCATGCTGTCAAGGATCAAGATTTGATCCTGAAGGTGCCTGATTCTGCGGTCAAGGACTTCACGGGCCATAGCTATCTCTCATTATAGAACACATTATCCGAAACGACCAGTAATATAGTCTTCGGTTGTTTTCTGAGTAGGATTGGTGAAGATCTTGCTGGTCTCTCCAAATTCCATCAGGGTTCCAGCCCGGTCTTCATCCATGGTGAAGAAAGCAGTGTAATCGGATACACGTGCTGCCTGCTGCATGTTGTGAGTCACGATAATGATGGTGTACTCGTATGACAGGATTGCCATCAATTGCTCGATTTTCAGTGTGGCAATTGGATCTAGAGCCGAACAGGGTTCATCCATCAGGATGATATCCGGTTTGATGGCAATCGTCCGGGCGATGCACAGCCGCTGCTGCTGCCCGCCGGAAAGCGACAGACCGCTTTGATCCAGCTTGTCGTTGACTTCATCCCACAATGCCGCACCTTTCAACGCCGATTCCACCAGGTCGTCCAAATCACCTTTTCCCCCTTTAAATCCGTTGATCTTTGCCCCCCAGGCGATATTCTCATAGATTGATTTTGGGAAGGGGTTTGGTTTCTGGAAAACCATCCCGACCCGTTTGCGTACCTGTACCGGATCCACATCGGGATCGTAAATATTTTTTCCGTGCAAAAGCACCTGGCCTGTGGCCCGAGCCGATGGCACCAGCTCATTCATACGGTTGAAAGCACGCAGAACAGTGCTCTTGCCGCAGCCGGATGGGCCGATGATGGCGGTGATCCTCTGTCGTTGGATTTTCAGGTCAATGTCTCTCACGGCCAGGAAATCGCCGTAATAGACATTCAGACCTTTTGTCTCCATGGCATCAACTTCGGTATTTTCTGGATTGGGTGGAAGATCGGTATTAACAGCTTGTTTATTAGATGAGTTCATTGGTAGCTCCTGCCGTAGCGGTTTCGCAGCAGGATTGCGCCGGCATTTAAGGAAAGCAGCAGGAATAAGAGCACCAAAATTGCTGCTCCGGCGATGTTGCGAAATTCATCCTGTGGACGGGCAGTCCACTGGTAGATCTGGATGGGGAGGGTGGTGAATTTTGAGAACGGGCTGCTGGGATCAAACGTAATGAAGGTCGAGGCGCCGACCACCACCAGGGGTGCTGTCTCACCGATGGCGCGTGAGATTGCCAGGATGGTTCCGGTCAGGATGCCTGGAACAGCATTCGGCAGCACGTGCGCCCAGATCGTCTGCCACTTGGTGGCTCCGATCCCCAGGCTGGCCTGGCGCAGCGAGTTCGGCACCGCGCGGATCGCTTCCTGCGCGTTGATGATTACCAGTGGTAAAACCAGCAGCATCAATGTCAGACCAGCGGAAAGAATGGTGCGCCCATTGGCAGTCGTGGGATCCACCAGTCCGAAGACCGATCCACTGGTAAGTGGTTCCAGCAAGCGTACGAACATCGCCAGTCCCAGCATCCCGTAGATGATGGATGGCACGCCGGCCAGGTTGTTAATGTTGGTTTGGATCAGCCGGTTGAACCAGTTGTCCCGGGCGTATTCTTCCAGGTAGATGGCCGCACCGACCGCCAGGGGAAAGGCGAACAGGATGGTGATCGCGATTGTCCACAGGGAGCCTAAGATCGCGGTGCGGATCCCTGCGAACAGCGGCTCACTGGACTGCTGGGATGTGATGAAATTCTTGTTCACCCACGAGCGAAACACCAGCTCTGCCTGCGGGTATTTTTCCGCCATCTCGGCCTGGATTTGCTCGCGCTGGGTCAGGGATTCGCTCAACAACCAGGTTTTCACGATTTGCGGCTCGACCACTTCGTCGATCACCAGCCCGTATATCTCTTCCTGGCTGCGCTCTTCGAAAGGTTTTTCTCGCCCTAACTGCCGGAATTTGCCCTTTGAAACGTTCTCTTCCAATATGAGAACCAGCTCTTCCTTACCCAGCTGCTCGATTGGCACGCCATCGACAGCCAGGTTTTGCGGGTCGATTTTGTTCTCGATTGCGACATATCCAAAGGACTGGTTGATGATGTTGTACAGCAAGGCGCTCAATGCGATGATGCCGATGATCGTTGAAGCCTGGAAGACGATTTGCCACAGCCTTGCCAGTTTTTTACGGCGCGGCAGATTATTGCTGGTAAAGGAATCCCCAGCATCTTTAAGGGGAGGCCGGTTCATTCGTATACCTCCCTGAATCGTTTCACAATTCTCTGGCTGATGATGTTCAGCGTCAGGGTCATGAAGAACAATAAGAGCCCGATGGCAAACAGGCTGTTGTAATCGATCGAATCGTAGCTCAAATCCCCACCGCTGATCCGCACGATATGACCGGTCATCGTCTCGGCGCCGCGAAAGGGATTGAACGTCAGGTTGGGTCCGGCGCCGATGGCCAGTGCGGCGATCATGGTTTCGCCAATCGCCCTCGAGATGCCGACGATAAATGCCGCCGAGATCCCGGAAAGGGCCGCAGGAACCACGATTTTTACCGCCACTTCCATTTTCGTCGCGCCTAAAGCGTAGGCGCCTTCCCTCAACGCGCGCGGCACTGCGCTTAGGGCGTCTTCACTCATTGAGGTAACCAGCGGCAGGATCAGGATGCCCATCACGATGCCGCCCGCGGCCATGTTGTATATCTCTACCACGTCACGGCCCAGCACCGATCGCAGCAGTGGGGTCATAAAGGTCAATGCCCAGTATCCATACACCACGGTGGGGATACCAGCCAGGACCTCGAGGATTGGTTTTAACAGATTGCGGGATTTATTGCTGGCATATTCACTCAGGTAAATCGCCACGCTCAAGCCCAGCGGCAGCGCGATCGACATGGCGATGAAAGACGTGATGATGGTGGATGTGACCAGCGGCCAGATCCCAAACTCCAGGATCTTGGGCTGCCACGTGGTGCCGGTAAAGAAATCAACCAGTCGTACTTCAGGTGAGCGGAAGAACAGCAGGGCTTCCTTTCCCAATTCGTAAACAATACCAATCGTGGTCAATATCGAAAACGCCCCGCAAATAAAAAGGAATCCCTGGATGAAGAGCTCCCCGAGATTGGTCCGTTTTCTTAAGTCTACAGGTGGGATTCTCGAGTACGTGCGGTGGCCCGCTTCGTTTTCAACTGGATTTGCTGCTGAACTCAACTGCATTCCTGTCCTTACCCGTTCAACAAGTTAAATATGATGATTCTTCAAGAATTCCACTCCCCCTTTTTGGAGGGGGAGTGGTGACGAAAGGGAGTGAGTGAAATTATTGGTTAGTTATTGCGATTACTGCACACAGCAAACACCCTGTCTGCAAGTGATTACTGCATGGCATCCAACCAGCCCTGCATGGCTGCTTCGAGTGCTTCCTGGCTGGCGGGGAAATAACCGACATCGATGATCTCTTCATTTACAAAGGACAGGTAGAAGTTGATGAAGGTGCTGACCTGGAGCTTCTCCTGCATGATGGTGGCGTCGGAGTAGATGAACAGCGGGCGGGAGAGCGGGTACTCATTACTCTCGGCGGTCTGTTCGTTGGGTTCGACCCCGTTGATGGAGAGTGCCTTGAGGGTATCGACATTTTCATTGTAATAGGCGAAGCCAAAGTAGCCGATGGCATATGGGCTGCCGAGCACACCCTGCACCAGCACATTGTCGTCTTCGCTCATCTGGATGCCGGCGGCATTCAAGATGGCTTCTTCGCCCTTGCCTTCGTCGGTGTCATCATCTACAACGTAAACCGGGTCCATCACAGCTTCGACGAAGTAGTCGAAGGTGCCGGAATCGGTGCCGGGGCTGAAGCGCAGGATGTCTTCGGCCGGCCAGGAGGGGTCGACGTCGGACCATTTTTGAGCGGTCGAATAGACCATTGCCAGCTGTTCGATGGTCAGGTCGGTCAGGAAGTCGTTTTCCTGGCTGACGACCACGGCCAGGGCGTCGGTGCCGACGCGGAACTCAATTGGAGTGCGGCCGATAGCCGTGCAGCTCTCGATTTCCGAGTCTTTGATCGGGCGGCTGGAGTTGGCGATGTCGGTCTCACCGCTGACGCAGAAGCGTTCCAGGCCGGCGCCGGAGCCGATGCTGTCGATGGTGATATTGCCGGCGAACCCCTCATCCTGGAAGCGCTCTGCCATGCGCTCGGTGAGTGGGAAAACGGTCGACGAGCCGGCCGAGATGATATCGCCGCTGACCATGGCAGGGTCCACCTCGGGCAGCATGACCATCCCGGTTTCTTCCGTGGTCATCGGTTCTTCTGTGGTCATCGGTTCTTCTGTCGTCATTGGTTCTTCGGTTGCTGCTGGTTCTTCCGTCATTGCAGGTGCTTCAGTCGGAGCGGGAGCCTGCGCCTCTGTCGGGGCTTCGGTCGGGGACGGCAGCTGGGTGGCTGCAGGTGCACAGGCAGCCAGGACAAACACAGCCACAATCGCTATCATAAACATACGAATTAAAGATTGTTTCATTCTATTCTTCTCCTGAAAATTAGTGTCATGTTTCACAAACGACTGCACTATATCATTACTTGGTTAATGCATCTTGATGGCAGTTTTAACAACACGTCAATGGATTGTTAAGCATTGTTAACTTTGATACATTCATTCCATCTCCAATCTCTCATCTGCTCCATAGATTGGTAGCAGGTCAAATCTAGCTGCAAGGGTGTGATCGAGATGTATCCTTCAGCCAGTGCTCCTATGTCGGTCCCGTCCTCAACGATGCCCGATGGAGCATCACCCCCAATCCAGTAATATAAGCCGCCGCGCGGATCAACCCGTTGGTCTAGCTTGTCCCGGTATACCCGCATTCCTTGGCGAGTGATTCTTACCCCCTGAATTTTTTCTTCCGGTAGATGCGGAATGTTTACATTCAAAAGGGCATTCCCGGGAAGACCCATTTTGAAGAAATTTTTGACGATGATGCCTGCAAAGCGAGCTGCCGGGGAATAATCCAGCTGGCTCAAGTGATTGGCCGTGGAATTCAGTGAGATTGCGATACCAGGCACCCCCCAGATGACTGCTTCCATTCCCGCTGTGACTGTACCTGAGTAAGTCACATCGTGTCCCAGGTTCGCCATTGGGTTGATGCCAGAAACCACCAGGTCAATTTTCTCGTTGAAGAAACCGAGCAATCCCAACGCCACACAATCCGATGGTGCGCCATCGCTCGCCATAGCGCAGCTTCCATCGGCAAGGAGAACTTCCTTGATGCGAAGAGGTCGCTCCAGAGTCTTTACATGTCCACCACCTGACCAGTTGCGATCTGGTGCCAGGATGCTCACTTTGCCGATATGACGCAGCTCAAGAGCGAGCGCAAGAAGTCCTGGCGCAGTGACACCATCGTCATTGGTTAATAATATGTGCATAATTTCTCCTCCAGTCTTACCTTTGTCTGTGAGGAGAATAACACTATTCGTTTAACGAGTCGTAAAGGAGCGGTTAACGATTCCGGTTGTATTGTAAAGGGTTGGAATCAATCTTTAATTGGGATTGTGAAAATGAAAGTGCTTCCTTTTCCGAGCTCGCTTTCAGCCCAGATCACTCCCCCGTGGGCTTCCACCAGGTGGCTGGCGATTGCCAATCCCAGTCCAGTCCCACCACCTGAACGTGCCCGGTCAGCCTTGTAGAAGCGCTCAAATATGCGTGGTAGATCATCCACTGCGATTCCCACCCCGCTGTCCCGCACGGAGAATTCAACCTGCGTCTGTTCATTATCTCTTACGGATATTTCTATCTCACCTCCGGGTTCGGTGAACTTGATCGCATTGTGCAGCAGGTTGACCAACACCTGTTCAAGACGTGGAGGGTCGACCAGCACCTCCGGCAGGTCTTCCGGGTATGAAATGTTAATCGTCAGCTGGGCGCGTTCCGCCTGCAGCCTCAGCCGTTCTACAGCTGCGTGGATAAGGTCCTGAGGCTGGCTCCCTGTAAATTTCAGCGGCACCCGGCCGGATTCGATCTTCGAAAGCTCCAACAGCTCGGAAACAACCAGGTTGATGGTGTCCACTTCTGTCTCGATCTGTTCCAGGAAGCGCCGGGCCGCGGGTGGGTCTTCCAGGGCGCCTTCCTGCAGGGTCTCGGTGAGTGCCTTCAAGGAAGCCAGCGGAGTCCTCAGTTCGTGCGAGATGTTGCTGATGAAGTCCTGCCGGATGGTCTCCAGGCGGCGCAGGCGAGTCAGGTTCTGGAAAACCAGCAAAACACTGCCGGGGAGCGATTTACCCAGGGTTGTTGCGCTGACCTGCAGGTAGAGCTGTTGTGGTTGGACTTCCAGGTTGGCACTCTGCATCACCTGCTGCTCGACGCATCGCTGCCACAGCTCCACGATTTCGTAATGGCGCAGCACGCTGGCCAGAGAATTTCCAGTTGAATTTTCTGGAGACAGGCCGAACATGGATTCAACGGCCCTGTTGGTCAGCTGTATATTTCCTTCCACATCAACAATCACGATCCCGTCGGTCATCTCTTCGAAAACAGCTGACATTTTACTGCGCTCCGCAGTCAGCTCCTGGATGTGATCCTGGGTAGTGCTGATCATCTTATTCAGGGCCCGCGTCAGCTGTCCAATTTCGTCTGATGCTGAAGCCATCAGGCTGCCTGACTTACGGATGTGCTGGAATTCTCCGCTCGAAATGCGGATGGCCTCCTGGGTCAGCTCTCGCAGCGGTTTCAGGCTGATGTTCGCTATCCACATGGCCAGCGCGATTGCGACCAGCGTGACGATTCCAGTTGTTACCAGGAGAGTACGCTGCAGATTGGTGATCGACTGGTTGACCTGGCTGGTCGCCTGAGCAACCCGTGCATAGCCAGCAAGTTCTTGGTCTACCCGGATGGGTACCGCAGCATAGAGCAGGAAGTCGCCTACCGTGTGGCTGTAACGTATGCTGTATCCGATTCCTGTTTCACGTGCCTGGACTACTTCCGGCCGGTCGAGGTGATTGTCCATGCTGGTGAAATCCTCGTCTGATTCACCCAGCACAATTCCTGATGCGTCGATAATGGTTATCCGCAGGTCAATTTCTCCGGCCAGGAGATTGACCTGCTCGTTGATCTCAGCAGCCGGGGCCTGTTCGCTCAAGGCCGGAGAGATACTGGCTGCCACCAGCTCGGCTTCTCGAAATAACTCCTGCCGCAGCTGGCCTAAATAGATATCTCTCACAAAGCCTGTAAAGTAATATCCTAGGCCGATCATAGCCAGCAAGAACAGAGCTATATAAGAAATCGCAATGCGCCAGCGAATGCTCTTGAACATCATCCCTCGAAACGATACCCGATTCCCCGAACGGTCACAATGCGCTTCGGATCAGCCGGATCCTCTTCAATTTTTTCCCTCAGCCAGCGCACGTGCACGTCCACAGTCCTGCTTCCCCCGCTGAACTCCCAACCCCACACGCGCTCCAATATTAAATCGCGAGTCAGGACATGCCCGCGGTGATTGGCGAGAAAGAGCAGAAGATCGAACTCCTTTGGTTTCAAGTACATGATTTTGTCATCAACGGTTACTTCCCGGCGGGTCAGGTCCAGCTTCAGGTTTCCAAAAAAAAGGATCTCTTTAAAAGCGGCTGGTTCTTCTTTTTCTTCTCGGAATAAACGCTCACGCCGCAGGTGGGCTTTGACGCGTGCCAGGAATTCTCGCATGCTGAACGGTTTGGGGATGTAATCATCGGCGCCCATCTCCAGCCCGATCACTCGATCGATCTCATCATCCCTGGCTGTCAGCATCAAGATTGGCACGTTCGTCTCCTGCCGCAGGATGCGGCATACCTCGAATCCATCGATAACCGGCAGCATGATATCCAGCACGATCAAATCTGGCATGAACTGGCGGGCAATGTCAATCGCCGACTGCCCATCCGAAGCCGTTTCCACTGCATAACCCTGGCGAGTCAGGTTGTACACCAGTGTATCCAGAAGTGCACGTTCGTCTTCGACAACCAGAACCTTGTCAGCCATATCCATTCATCCAAACCTGCCCGTGATATAGTCCTCGGTTCGTTGGTTCTGCGGATTGACGAACAGGTCGCCACCGCGCCCGGTTTCGATCAGCTCGCCCTGCAGGAAGAAGGCTGCGTAATCGGCAACCCTGGCAGCCTGCTGCACCGAATGTGGCACCAGTATGATGGTGTAATTCTCCTTCAAGTCGAATAACGAGGCTTCGACTTTATTGGTTGAAATCGGATCCAACCCCGACGTGGGCTCGTCCAGCAAGATGACTTCTGGTTCTTGAGCCAGGCTGCGGGCCAGGCACAACCTCTGCTGCTGCCCACCGGACAGGCGTACTGCCGGGTCATCCAGGCGGTCTTTCACTTCATCCCACAGCGCGGCCTGCTTGAGACTGCGCTCCACAGCCGCTTCCAGGATGCCTGGGTCTCTTTCTCCGGCCATCTCCAATCCGTAGGTCAGGTTCCCGCGAATAGATAGCGGCAGCACGATGGGCCGGGCAAAGACCATACCCACTTTCCGGCGCAGTTTTACTACGTCCAGCTGCGGTGAAAGAATATCGATGAAATGGTCGTGACCGTCGTTCATCAACACGCTGCCCTTGATTTCTGCCACATCGGTCAGGTCTTTCAAACGGTTCAGTACGCGTAAAAGGGTCGATTTTCCACCGCCCGCCGGGCCGAAGAGCACGGTGATCGCCCTGGCAGAAATTTCAAGGTTAATCCCCTTCAACGATTCAATCTCGTCGGAATAGCGCAGGTACAGGTTTTCGATGACGTATTTGACCATCTCTACCACTGCCGCCTGGCCCTGGCCCGCGAGCGAATCACGGTTGCAAGCGCGTGCATGCTCAATACAAAGGTGAGCAGTACCAGTGCCGTGCCGTACTGGATCTCGATTGGCATTCCAGGCACCTGTGTTGAAATCACGTATAAATGGTAAGGTAATGCCATGGTTTCATCCATGGGGGAGGTGGGCAGGCGCGGCAGGAAGAAAGCTGCTACCGTGAACAGGATCGGCGCAGTCTCGCCCACCGCTCGCTCCAGTCCCAGGATGACCCCGGTCAGGATGCCTGGCTGGGCTTCGCGCAGCACGATCTTGCGGATCGTCTGCCATTTGGTCGCTCCCAGCGAGATGCTGACCACCCTGAACGATTGCGGCACCGCTCGTAATGCTTCTTCGGCTGTGCTGATGATCACCGGCAGAGTCATGATGGAAAGGGTCAGCGAACCTGCCAGGATGCTGGTGCCGAATTGCAGGAACAGCACAAACAGACCCAGGCCGAACAGCCCGTAGACCACCGATGGAATACCCGCCAGGTTGATGATGGCGATGCGGATCAACCTTGTCAGCTGGTTTTCGGTGGCATACTCGGCCAGGTAAATCGAGGCCGCAATACCCAGGGGAACGGAAAATATGGCTGTGCCGATCGCAAGATACAATGTGCCGACGATGGCGGGCAGGATACCCCCTTCACGCATCCCGTTGCTCGGATAGCCGGTCAGGAATTCCCACGAAATGGCTGGGGCGCCCTGTACCAGGATGTATCCAACAATCCACAGGATTGGGATCACTGTCAGAATCGAAACCGCGACCAACAGGCCATATCCGAAGCGCTGCACGAGGTAACGATTAAGACTCGGCTTATTCATAAGATGAATCCAGCTGGACAGGTCTTCTCATTAAGTTCCTGTCACCCAAGGACACGCTCGGCGCGTCTCCGCTGTCGAATAACGACCGCCGATGCGGTGACATTTACCAGCAGCGAGATCAGGAATAATACGATCCCGATGAAAAACAACACGTGGTAATGGGTGGAGCCGTTGGCGACTTCTCCCATCTCGGAAGCAATTGTGGCAGTCATGGTGCGTGTAGGCGAGAATAGAGCACTCAAACCTCGTGGAAGCACCGGGGCGTTGCCGGTCACCATCATCACCGCCATTGTTTCGCCGATTGCCCTCCCAATTCCCAGCATCACAGCCGTGAGCACGCCCGAGCGCGCAGCGGGCAGCGTCACCCGCCAGATGGTCTGCCAGCCAGTGGCGCCTAAGGCCAACGCCGCGTCTCGGTAGCTGCGCGGCACCGCGTCCAGCGCGTCCTCCGAGACGGAGATGATAGTAGGAATGGAGATGGCTGCCAGCAGCACCGAACCGGTGAAGGCAGTCAGACCGGTGGGCAGGTCGAATGAGACCCGCAGGGCGGAAGATAAAACCCTCACCCCGATTAATCCCAGTACCACCGAAGGCAAGCCAGCCAGGATTTCGACCAGCGGCTTGAGGATTTCTCTCGCCCAGCGCGGGGATATTTCCGCGATGTAGATTGCCGTCCCGATCCCAATCGGCACAGCCAAAAGCGCCGCCCCGATGGTCACGATCAATGAGCCGCCGATCAGCGGCAAAATGCCGAAATACTCTTCAATTGGATACCAGCGCTCGCTGAATAAATTCTCAAGGCGCACTTCGCGCAGCGCCGGGAGGCCTTCGGTAGCCAGGAAAAAAAAGATCAGGACTACAAACAGGATCGCCGAATATCCCGAGATAGTGATCAACCGCGTGATCAACGTCTCAGGAAGCTTGAATCGGTTTCGCAGGGTCGTCGATCTGGTCGTCATTCTTGAAACGTTGCACACAAAAACTAAGATGAGTTATGAAAATCGGTCAACCAGGGTCTGAAACGGGTACCGGTACGAAGCCCAGCTCTTCTACGATTGCCTGGGCTTCGGAAGAAAAAATCCAGTCCAGGTATGCCAGCAGGGCTCCTTCAGGCTGGCTGGCGGTGTACATGTATAAATCTCGGGCAATCGGGTATGTCCCCTCATTCACCGTCGCGGCGGATGGAAGTATATATTCGTCCTCCGGGCTGCGAGCTACTGCGATGATTTTCACCTCCGGTGTCACATACCCCAGGCCGTCGTATCCGATGGCGTGCGGATTTGCCTTGACTTCTTCGATGATGCCCTCCGAGGAAGGCAGCAATAACGTATCGGTCGAAAACAGGGTCTTATTCTCGTCATCGCCCAGGCGCAGCACCTGCTCCAGGAAATAAACATGGGTACCCGAGTTAGTTTCGCGTGATAGGCGCACGATCACCCGGTCATCCCCACCTAGCTCCTGCCAGTTGTTGATTTTCCCGCTGTAGATATCTGAAATTTGTGCTAATGTCAACCTCTCAATGGGATTCTCAGGACAGACGATGATGGCGATGGCATCGCGTGCCACCACGAACTCAACCGGTTCGGCTCCATTTTCTATCGCCGCCTCCAGCTCTTCACCCTTAATCTTCCGGGAGGCGTTAGCGATGTCGGTCGTGCCGTTGACTAATGCTGCTATACCAGTGCCAGATCCACCTCCGGAGACTGAGATCGAGATTTCCGGGTGAATTTCCTGGTATCTCTCAGCCCATGCCAGAGCCAGGTTTACGATGGTATCCGAACCTTTATTTTCAATATATTCAACTTGCTGGGGGGAGTTTTCATCTCCTCTCTGGTTGGGTGTGCTCGAGCAGCCAGGCAGGCACAGGAGGAGCAAAAAGATGACCGTCAAACGCCTCGGATTCATCCCTCGGATTATACCGTACATCAATTTGGCGTCTCAATTAATTCCATTGTCAGGGTTATGGATTAAAATTGATTTGTGGATACTCCCGCACCTGTCTTTACGATCCGCAGCCTGGATTTCTATTACGGCGAATTTAAAGCTCTGGATCAGATCAATATGGAAGTCCTCCCTCAGCGGGTCACTGCCCTGATCGGTCCCTCAGGTTGTGGGAAATCCACCTTCCTGCGCTGTCTGAACCGCATGAACGATACCATCCCCGGAATTCGCGTCACCGGTGAAATCCGGCTGCTGGGCCGTGATATCTATGCTCCAGACACAGTCCTCTCAGAATTAAGGCGTAGGGTAGGGATGGTATTCCAAAAACCCAACCCCTTCCCGCAGTCCATCTATGATAACCTGGCATTTGGTCCGCGTGTGCTGGGACTGGTGCATAACCGGGGCAGCCTGGACGAGATCGTCGAGCGCAGCCTGGTTCAGGTTGGGCTGTGGGAAAGCTTGAAAACAGACCTGTCCAGGGATGCCCTGTCGCTTTCACTTGGGGAGCAGCAAAGCCTGTGCCTGGCACGCGTGCTGGCGGTAGCCCCGGAGGTGATCTTGATGGACGAGCCTGCCTCGGCTCTCGACCCGATCGCCACCAATCACCTGGAAGAGCTGATCCACACGCTTAAAAAAGATTACACCATCGTCATCGTGACTCACAATATGCAGCAGGCAGCCAGGATTTCTGATTTTGCAGGCCTGTTCTGGTTGGGGGAGCTGGTCGAATTCGCCGACACCCAGGTGATATTTACCAAGCCTGAAAACCAGCTTACAGAAGATTACATCACCGGGCGGATGGGATAATATGGCTACGCTGTCAATCCAAGGGCGGTTAACTTTTCCACCAGCTGGGAAAATTTAGGCTCGACCAGCGTCGATCCATCCGGGAAAACGATGGTCGGTACGCTCCTCATGCCTTTGTTGTGCTCCAGCACAAATTGCTCGGCCTGTTTGTCACGGTCGATATTGATCCACTCGTACTCGATTTCCCGTTTTTCCAGCACCCTTCGGGTTCTTAAACAATCTCCACACCAGTTAGTGCCGTAGACAATGATGATAGAATTGGGCATATTCTCTCCAAGAAAGGAATGGCGAGTGGCGTCCTGGCATATCGGCACCATGGGTTTTAGCTATCCAGCCTGGCGTGGAGTTTTTTACCCACGGGAGATGGAAGCACCGCGCTTCCTGGCTTATTATAGCCGGATTTTCGATTCACTGGAAATCGACTCCACTTTCTACGGCATCCCTGCAAGGCCGACTGTGCTGGGATGGAAATATGCCGTGCCAGATGGATTCACCTTTGCTCTGAAAACACCGCAAGCAATCACGCACCAGATGGGACTGGTAGGTGCCGGTCCGCTTTTTACCGAATTCATCAACTCGGCCCGTTACCTGGAAGAGAAACTGGGTGCTATCTTGCTGCAGTTTCCACCCTCTTTCCACTCCGATAAAATAGACGTCCTCGGTGAATTCCTGTCGAGAGCCCCGGCTGGATTGCGCTTCGCGGTTGAAGTTCGCCATCACTCATGGTACACTCCAGGGTCGGCTACTCCGTCATTGAGTGAGCTTCTCCGGCAGTACCATGTCTGTTGGACTTCCATCGAATATCCTGGAGTGCCGGGCAGGATCATGAGCACTAGTAAATTCCTGTACATTCGCTGGATCGGGCAGCACGGTACATTCGTTCAGCACGATCGTGAAAGGTTGGATCGTAAAGTAAATATGCAGGCCTGGCTGGATGAGATTGGAAAATTCGAATCAAGAGTTGAAGCTGTGTTAGGATTTTTCAACAACGATTATGCCGGATTCGCCGCAGGCAGCGCGCAGCGTTTCAAGCAGCTGGCTGGTCTACCTGCTGTAGATTTTTCTCAACCCGTTCAGGCTCAATTATTTTGAAGATGAAATCAAAGAGCTTTGCCTGGTTCACCTGGGGAGTGCTGGTCTATAACCTGTTCGTGATTCTGTGGGGTGCCTTTGTCAGGGCAACTGGATCGGGAGCCGGCTGCGGCAGCCATTGGCCGCTGTGCAACGGCCAGGTCATTCCCCCCAGCCCTCAGATCGAAACGATCATCGAATTCGCCCACCGCATTTCCAGCGGGATCTCCCTCGTCCTGGTTCTGGTATTGTTTTTTTGGGCATTCCGGTTGTTTCCAAAAGGCAGTCCGGTGCGCCTGGGAGCGAGTTTGTCCCTGATCTTTATCCTGAGCGAGGCCCTGGTGGGAGCAGGCCTGGTATTATTCGAATGGGTCGCCGGCGATGCTTCCAGCGGCCGCGTCGTATCCATGGCGGTTCATTTAATTAACACTTTTTTGCTGCTGGCGGCATTGGTGATGACCGGCTGGTGGGCTTCCGGGGGAGACGGTTTGAAATTCCAGGGTCAGGGTGCCAGCCTCCTGTTCTTTGCCATCGGATTCGCAGGGATTATTGTATTGGGGGTCAGCGGTGCGATCACTGCTCTCGGTGATACTCTTTTTCCTGCCTCCAGTCTCTCAGAAGGCCTGGCGCAGGATTTTAATCCGGCCGCTCATTTTCTGATCCGGTTGCGGGTCTGGCATCCGGTGATCGCGGTGTTTCTCGGTTTCTATTTGCTATTTCTAAGCGGCCTGGTCGCACTTTTCAGGCAGGTCAGGACCATCCGCCTCTTCGCTGCCTGCCTGGCGGGACTTTTCATAATTCAGCTCACCGCCGGCATCGTGAACTTGCTGCTGTTGGCGCCGGTCTGGATGCAGCTCCTGCACCTCCTACTGGCCGACCTGGTCTGGATATCCCTGGTGCTGCTGGCCATGTCTAATTTTTCACTCAGCGAGATCAGCCCAAATGTCGAATCAATCCGAAACCCAATCCCAGCGTGACCGCCTCGAGCAGCTGCGCAGCGAAATACATTTTCACAATTACCGCTACCATGTGTTGGATGCACCGCTGATCAGCGATTACGATTTCGACCGCTTGATGTCAGAGCTGCGCCAGATCGAAGCCGATCATCCAGATTGGGTTTCACCCGATTCCCCGACCCAGAGGGTGGGAGGGCAGCCGGCGGAGAAATTCAGCAAGCTTCGCCATCCGGCCTCCATTCTCAGCCTGGGAAACGCCTTCAGCGCCAACGAAGTCCGCCAATGGTATGAGCGCATCCTGCGCCTGGATGGGCGCGTCGCTGGTACGAAATTCGTCGTGGAACCCAAGATCGACGGTTTATCGGTGGTACTACATTACCGGCAGGGAGTGTTCGTGCAGGGCGCCACGCGCGGGGATGGGGAAGTGGGTGAGGATGTCACCTCCAACCTGCGCACCATCCGCCGCATCCCGCTGCGCATCCCGGTCATGCCCGGCGGTCCGCAGCCGCCGTCTTCCCTGGTGGTACGTGGGGAAGTCTTCATAAACATCCATGAATTC
>Ga0105100_10001170_pt1 | contig 15468 bp, 13 predicted proteins | sample PPLLak12cMay2015_2_FD_87033 | JGI IMG/M metagenome (GOLD analysis project Ga0105100, IMG submission 87033) | Freshwater sediment microbial communities from Prairie Pothole Lake near Jamestown, North Dakota, USA - PPLs Lake P8 Core (1) Depth... | ecosystem: Environmental > Aquatic > Freshwater >...
CATCGTGCTCGCGTTCGTCTTCGCCATGGTGGAAATCGGAACGAAGGTTTATCGCAAGGTGGAGGAGTTCTGGATGGCGTTGCCTGAAGAATTTGGCAAGTACATGGACGTGGTGCCAGCCAACCCCACGGAGGTCGCGGAATGGTTCCAGATCACGAATTGCCCTATGGTGGATTGTGCCGAGTCGGCGGTCTCGCCCGAGTCGCAGACCCCGGCGACGCTGTCCTTTCTAAGATCGCGGGCGCAGCGTGTCTTGTTCCGGAGGATCGAGGAGCTGGAGCCCGAGGCGAGGTGGGCAGGGGGGGATCTCCTGCGCAGATTTCGATATCTGACCACGGCGGACCACCTGATGTATCTCAATGGTGAAGGGCACAACGGCGACCTGCCTGAGCAGGACCATAGCCCCTACGATTCGGTGGCCACCGCGACGTATATCCTCACCCACGCGGCCGACGAATTGTCGCATGCCGTCAAGAACTTCAATATCCTGACGCGAAGTACGCGGACGCCGGTAGTGATCATCACGCCCGAAACGGCCCGGTTGCCCTCGGAAGGAATGGGGCAGTTTGCCAAGTACGTCTCGGGCAAGAGCGGTGGCCTGGGTGATGTCATCTCCGCTCTGTGCAAGGGGCTGTCCATCCGAGGGATTCCCGTGCACCTGGTCACGATGAACCTGAGCAGGCGGTTTCGGGAAGAGGCCGGGCTCAGCGAGAGCGAATGGATCCAGAAACGCCATCGGCTCAATCCCGAGAATGTCCACTTAGTCAGCTCCGCTATCTTCGAAGGCTACCGAAGTGCCTACGACGGCTCGCCTCTGGCCAACGCCGCCGAGTTCCAGAGGCAGGTGGTCAATACCTACATCAAGGAGATCCGCAGCCAGTATGAAGGGCGGGGCATCCTGCACACCAATGACTGGATGGCCGGCGGGGTCATCGTGGCGTATGCCAAGATGAGAGGCGTGCCCGTCCTGCACACGGTCCACAACACACACACCGGCCATGTGCCGCTCGATATGTTCTACGGCGTCAACCTGCAGAAGCTTTGGAGCGCTCTGTATATCTCCTTCGAATCTCAACAGCAGTGCGTGGACTGTCAGGCCACTGCGATCAAGAGCGCCACGACGATCAGCTACGTGGGAGAGAGGTTTCTCAAGGAGGTCGTCGGGGACTACTTCCTGGACCGGCCGATTATTCCCTGGAGCGTGCGTGAGGAGACGAAGTTCAAGTTCGTGAATCGGTCCGCGCTGGTCATCCCCAATGGGATCTCGCCTGATGTCTTCCCGGAGGACCAGCAAGAGAATCCGGAGTCCGACAAGCCTGGGCTGGCCAGGCGGTATGGCCCGGACGATGACGTTGTCGAAGCGAAGAGACTCAACTTGGTCAAGTTCCAGAAGAAGATGGGTTTGGTCGTCGATCCGGAGGCGATTCTCCTGTACTGGCCCTCGCGGCTCGATCTCATGCAAAAAGGGATTGAACTGATCGAGGACATCGCACAGCGATTCGTGAACGAGCATCCAGGCGTGCAGATCGCCATCGTTGGAGACCCCGTGGGCGGGGACTGGACACACGCGGATATCCTGGGCCGGATCGCGTGCGCCTCGCAGGGGCGAATCGCCTATCATCGGTTCGACCAGGACTTGAGCATCCTCGGCTATGCGGCCGCCAGCGACGTGTTTGGCGCGTCCCTGTATGAGCCGTTCGGCCAGATCGATGTCGTCGGCAATCTCTATGGGGCCACCGCCACCAACCGGGACACCGGGGGCTACAGCGACAAGATCAAGCCGCTCGGGCTGCGGGCTTGGGGGGCTCCTATCGACAGCGGCAATGGCGTCCTGTTCCGCGACTACAACACCGCCGGTCTGTCGTGGGGTCTGGACACCACCGTCCACAACCACAGGTACTTCCACGAGCATCCGCGGGAGTGGGACAAACAGGCCCGGAGGATCATGAGAGAAGCCAGGGCCAATTGGAGTCTGGACAACATGGTCGCCCGGTACATCACCGCCTACGAGAGCCTCAACGACGGAAGACCCCTGGCCTGAAACACCCGGTGTGGTGTTCTTGTCACGCGCCCGCATTGCTTGCGAAGCCGGAATCCAGGGGCCTCCCGCCGGTGCCGGCAGGACACCTATGCAGTGGGATCGGACCGGGGCCTCAATCCCCCTTTGAAATGGAGGATTTTTTCCAGAATTTTGTTGACAGGCCGCGACGCACTAAAGTAGGATTTTTTTGATTTCGGTGGGGAGTGTTTCTTGTTCCCTCAGGAGGAATGCCCCCGGCGAAGTCAGCGAATCACCGTTTGGTAGTACGAGGGACGAAGGAGTAGGACAGTGAGCAGAGGTAAAGTCAAGTGGTTTGATGCCAAGAAGGGGTTCGGCTTCATCACGCCGGACGACGGAGGCGAGGACCTGTTCGTGCACTTCTCGAACATCGAGTCCGACGGGTTCAAGTCGCTTCTGGAAGGCCAGGAGGTCGAGTACACAGTCGGCCAAGGTAGGAAAGGACCCCAGGCAACAGCGGTTCGAGCCTGTTGAGTGCACAACATTCGGGTCCAGTGGTCGGAATTCAAGGAGTCCCGTCAGAAAGGCGGGACTTTTTTGTCGGTCTTAGGCTTGGCTACCCAGTCTGTAGGTGCGTATCTGCCAGGTTCCAACGGAGGGAGATAAGGCAAATGAGGCAAACGGACGCGCCAGCCTTAGCATAATACTGGGTAGAGAAAGTACGCTACATGCCCCGCCGACTCCCTTGAGTGCGGCCGTGTCGGTCTTCGTTTCTCGTCCTTCCCTAGTCGTGCGGCCTTCTTCTCTCTGACGCGTCACCATGACTGTCCATCTGCGAGTGCAGTGACCCCGCGGAATGCATCTCGCGTGTCCATTGGCGTCACTGACTCCTTTCGGCGATGAGCCCCCGCGTCTGCGGCCCAGGAGCCTACCGGAGCATCGAACGACACTATTCCGCCGCGGTCTCCGCGTGTCTTCTCCGCCCCCTTCGGCTCCCTGGTAGCCGGGGGGCCGACCGACTCAGGTCTGAGGCTGCGGCCGAGGGGGCAGCGGAAGGGTGCGACCGCAGCGGGGGCATTCGACCGCGTCGGCTTTGAAATTCGGCGGGACCTTGAGCTTCAGCCCACACAAACACGCCAGGAAAGAGAAGCCGTTGACTTTTCGCATGATGTCACCAACCTGGTGCGCCTGCCTGGGGGCCGGCTCTGTCACCGCCGGCTGGCTCTCCCCGGGTCGCAACGGCACGCTTTCGGAGGACAACGCGGAAGCAGGGACGATGCTCTTGGAGCCGGTGCTGGCTACATAAGCCCTCGCATAATCCGTATATGACGCCCCCTGTGACATACTGCGCAAGATGCGGATGCGCTCGGAGATCGGGGGGTGAGTGCTGGTCAAATCGGACAGAGACGCTCGGCCGAATCGCTTGAGTGGGTTGACGATGTACATTGGGGCCGTGGCTTTGCTGGCTGAGGCCAGTTGCGGGGATGGATCGCTCGCGATCTTCTCCAGCGCGCTGGCAAGGCCCTCGGGGTAGCGGGTCAGTCGGGCAGCGCCGGCGTCCGCGAGATACTCGCGCCGGCGGGACAAGGCGAAGTAGAGAAGATAGGCCATGATCGGGGCGAGAATGGCGGCGACAATCGCGATCAGGAGAATGATCGCTTGTGCTTGTCCGCCGCCACGATCACTTGAGTATCGCCGTCGCGAGCCCATCGAGCTGTGGAGCGCGCCTCGCAGAAACATCTGCGAAAGCAGGGTGATGCCGCCGAGCATGATGCCGGCCAGGGTGATGTACAGGATGTCGCGGTGCAGGATGTGGCTCATCTCGTGGGCGATGACACCCTGGAGTTCGTCGCGATTGAGCCGTGCGAGCAAGCCGGCGGTGACGGCAATCGAGGCCGATTGTGGACTTCGCCCCGTGGCGAAGGCATTCGGCGCCGGGTCGTTGATGATATAGATCTTCGGCATGGCCGGCAGTCCGGCCGCGATCTTCATCTCCTCTACAACGTTGAATAGCTGGGGGTGGACATCGTGGCCGACAGGTTGGGCACGACTGGCGGCCAGGAGGATCTGGTCTCCCGAAGAGAAACTCACTGCAGCCAGGAGCACCCACACGACCGCGGCGATCGCCAAGCCATACAGCCCGCCGTCAGGACCAAAGACCGCCAGGCCAATCACGGTCCCCAGCACCATCAACACAAGAGCCATCAAAACCATGAGTGCGATGGAGTTTCGTTTATTCGCACTGATGAGCTCCCACATTGTCACCATCTGCGCCAAACGAGAACACCTCCCCTGCTCAGGTCCTGCCGATTTCTCCCGCTCAGCTTGCGACCTGCGCTGTCACGCTCGCCTGATTCTGTCCGTCCGCAGCGGCCCAAGATGTCGCCGCACCTGTACCTGTCGGCGTCCCCGGCTATGTGAAACTGACCTTTGGAACCTCGCGCTCAGCCTCTGTCTGTACTTCGAAGAAATCGCGTTTGGTGAAGCTGAACATGCCGGCCAGTATGTTCGACGGGAACATCTGAATCTTGTTGTTGTAGTAGAGGACCTGATCGTTGTAGTTCTGGCGGGCGAACGCGATCTTGTTCTCCGTGCTGGTCAACTCCTCCTGCAAGGCGAGGAAGTTCTGATTTGCCTTGAGATCGGGATAGTTCTCGACCACGAGCATGAACCTGCTGAGAGCCTGGGCCAACATACCTTCGGCCTGGCCTGCCTCGGAAACGGTCTTAGCCCCCATGGCCGCACTTCGTGCCTTGGTGATGGCCTCAAAAGTCTCCCGCTCGTGCTTCATGTACCCCCTGGCCGTCTCCACGAGATTGGGGATCAAGTCGTGGCGGCGCTTCAACTGGACATCGATCTGCGACCAGGCGTTGTCGACCTGATTGCGCAGGCGAATCAGGGAGTTGTAGATGCCGATCACGGCGAGGACCAGCAGGAAGAGAATCCCAAGCAGTACGATCAGCGATATCAGTGCTCCGGACATGCGTTTTCCCTTCTGTAAGACGGACGAACACTATACTACGAAGATTTCCCCTTCTTAAGCACCAAGGCTACAACGAGCAGAACAACCGCGGCACCAATGAGAATCCAGGTGTAGATACTCATGAGTCAGTCCTTTCAATGAACAGTTCCATGCCAATGCGCTACGCGACGTACGCTCCACACGGAAGACTCGCGTCCGTCTTTACTCGTCAACCTCTTCTCAAGTCATACTGCCGTGGCCTTCAACGATGCAGCCTTCGGCCGGGCGCAAATTATACCCTCACGGCCTGTCCAGGGGAATAATGCGTCGCTACGCTTCTGGATCGTGTTTCGCCCGGTCTTTGCTGAACACGTCGGCCAGAAGATGCTGAATCCGGTTGTCGTGGTCCAACTGGGCGCGAGCCACGACGTCCTCCAGTTCGCCCTTATCGAACCAAAGGCCATCGCTGCGCGGGCATCTATCGATCAGCAGAGGCGGCGCGGAACATCCCACGACGATTTTCGTCATTCTCTTGTCGCAGATGGGACACGTGCGCGACCGTTCCATCGGCGAAGTACTCTGCTGAAACGAGCGGAGAAGCTGTCCCGCCTGCTCCGGGTCGTCCAGCAACAGTTCAAGTTCGCCCGAGTCCAGCCAAATGCCTCCACACGTCGTGCAGTGATCGATCTCCACGTCGGTCAACTCAAGCGTGATCATAGCGCTGCGACACGTCGGGCAATCCATGCATGCCTCCCTGATCGCGTACTCGTATGAGCGTCTACAATTCACCGTACCTGGAACCGCACTACGTCACACAGTCTTGGCGGCCTGTCAGCGTCATCCTGTTCATACAGACGCCCGTCTGCACTGAATATTCGATTCTGGGTCGAAATTCGACTGCCTTCAGAAGGCGACGATCGCCTTGCGATTTCGCGCTGTTCCAGACGATCACTCAGCAGGCGTCATGGTATCGGTAGGCAGAGTTGGAGTCAAGCACGATGTGGCGTGTCATCGGCCGGGGAGCTGTGGAGTGGCCATGGGGGATTGGCCTCGCAATGAGGTGTGTGATGGCGGTGGCATGGAGAAAGATGAAAAGCTGCCCATCTTCCCACGCTCGGTGCGGTAGTTCCTATGGACGCGGCCCAAGGGCAGGACGTCCGCGGCGGATAATTGCCCTTGACGTGTCCGGCCATGAGACCTTAAGATGAGTTTTCTTGTGTGCCAAGGGGGAATACCCCCCACACAGGCAGGATGTGGCCATGATCGTGGATTGTCATACACATGTCCGTTCATTGAGTGAGGTGGACACCTCTGAGCATTTAGCGGCTACTGAGGCCGTCGATGCCTGTATTGTCCTGGCCAGCCCGGAGGGTTCGCATGACGCGATGAATTAGAGGCTGTCCGAGTACGTGACCCGAAACACGGCCCGTATTGTGGGTTTCGCCGTGGTGGATCCGACTCAGGACCGTATCGACGAGAAGAGCCTGACGTCGCACGTGGAGAAGCTCAACCTCCAGGGATTTGTGCTGTACTGTGCAGTAAGCGGCTTTCATCCAGTCCATAGTCGAGCGATGCGGTTCTACGCGACGGTCCAGGAGATGGACTTGCCGGTCTTCTTTCACAACAGCAGCCACAGCCTCAAACCTCAGGCCGTGCTCGAGTACGCGCAGCCTCACCTGTTGGACGAAGTGGCGAGAGCCTTTCCTGATCTGAAGATGGTCATTGGGAACATGGGCGTGCCGTTTGTCGAGCAGACGCTGTCCATGGTGTCGAAACACGAGCACGTTTTTGCCGACCTGACGATTCGGCCGGGCAAAGTCTGGCAAACCTATAACATCGTCGTGGCGGCTTATGAGCGGGACGCCATGGACAAGCTGCTGTTCGGCAGCGGTTTTCCGCTCGGCACTGCAGGAGAATGCATCGAGACCCTGCTCGGGTTTAACATGCTTCTGGCCGATACCAAGCTGCCCAGCGTTCCTCGAGGCAGTATTCGCAACGTCATCGAGCGAGACTCATTCGACTTGTTGGGTATCACGCGAGCCGGCAGCCAGTGATGCACGACGTCCCGAGGAGGCGGGCCGATGTAGGCAGCCAGGTATACTCCGTAATCCGTGGCTGACTCGTCGGGCGAAGACGTATGTAGACCGGCCCGGGACCTACTTGGGTTTGAAACCCTTGAGTTTCCCGCTGGTGTATTTGCGACAGGCCTTCTCCAGATCAACGTCGGTGATGTTGGCGAGCGTGCACAGCCAGGCGAATACGTCGGCGAATTCCTCCTTCGTATTGACCTTGTCTTTGGAGGCCAGGGCTGTTGCGAGCTCCCCGACCTCCTCGATGAACCAGAGAAACGTGCGGGAAACACCCCGTTCCTTATCCCGCTTCTTGTACTTGCGGGCGATCAACTCCTGGAATTCCCTGATCTCCATAGCGCGCACACCACACGTGTCGGGGAGAAGTCTCCCGCGAGACCTGCCCTGTCCGCTTGGGTATAAACAACGGGCCGTGACCGGGCTTACTTGCCCGTCAACAGACTCGACAGCTTCGTCTTCTCGAAGACGCCCTTCGCCTGAGCAATCGCTTTATTGTAGGTCTGCTCAGCCCTTTGCCCGTATCGATCGCCACGCGCCTGATTGGCAAGGCTCAACTCGCCGGTCAGCGGGCCATCCACGGCCTCGATGATCTCGAGCATCGTGATCTTGTTTGTCGGCTTGGCCAGTGAGAAGCCGCCACGAGGGCCTCGCTTGCTGCGAAGCACGTTGGCCCGGACCAACTGCTGCAGAATCTTGAGTAGATACTCAAGCGGAATGTCATACTGCTTGGAGATGTCCTGTGATAACACGACACCCTCGCCCTGATTCTTGGCAATGTAGCCGACCGCCAGGAGAGCGTATCCGGTTGACCTGCTGACTCTCATTTGATTCTCCTTCCATACAACAAGGAACGTGTACTATCCGTGTGGGTATCATGCGGGCGACGTGCAACCGCGACGTACATTTCTCAAAGTGCAGCCCGCATCGTGACGCACACCCCGAAGGTCGGCGACCCCCATTGGCGTCTCCGACGATCCAATAGACGTATTAGTATCTATTCTCTATTGCAAATAGCAAGAGTTTTTTTGGAAATGGGGTAAATTTGCGACTTTTCAGGGAATTTTTCCACTGTCTCGGTTCTTCCAGCGGTGAAAGGGCGATATTGGGTCAAAACACTTGACAGGAGTAGGAGGGCGGCATACGATTTCACGTTCTTTTGGGTCTTAGTGGGGAATCTTATATGGCTGTGAGTCAGCCGAGAATCAGTGTACAGTACGTAGACGACGCAACGGTTGTCGCATTTACCGACGAGAGGATTCTCGAGGAGACAGATGTGCGCGCGTTGCGAACGTCGGTTGAGGCCGTGATTGAGCAGGCCAGCCGCATTCATCTGGTGCTGGATTTCCGGCACGTGAGGTTTCTGTCGTCGGCCGTGCTCGGCTTGCTGATCAGAATCAGCAAGAGGATCTACGAGCAGGGGGGCGAGTTGCGGCTGTGTAATATCCACCCCAGCATCTACGAGGTGTTCAAGATCACCCGCCTGACGAGTGTATTTGAAATCCATGAGGACATCGATAGTGCGATCCGGAGTTTCCCCGAGCGCCAGGAGCAGTGAGCCGGGCGCCGGGGCATCTTGCACGACGTCGCAAGGCCTCCGTCAGGTGGATCGAGCCGGGTTGCCCGCGCGCGGGTTCGGCCCGGCGGACATAGAAGGGAAGGTATCACGGTATGGCCTCTGAGGTGCCGATCCATTCATCGGTCATCGTGGAAAGCAAACCGTCGGGTCTCAGAGAGCCATGCCAGCGGCTTCTGTCGCTACTGGAGGAGAAGGGCTACACGCAGGACGACATCTTCGCCGTGCATCTGGCTCTGGAGGAGGCATTTCTCAACGCCGTCAAGCACGGCAACAGGATGGACCCGACCAAGAAGGTGATGCTGGAGTACCTCGTCGATGATGAGAAGGTGGAGATTCGGATGGCAGACGAGGGCAAGGGGTTCGACCCGCGCAGCATTCCGGACCCACGAGTGGGGGAGAACCTGTATCGGCCGGAGGGGCGCGGCTTGCTGCTCATGACCACGTACATGGATGTCGTCGAATACAATGAGCAGGGCAACGCTCTGCGGATGGTCCGCTACAGGAAAAGACCTGTCTCGGGCCGATCTCCCGCGACAAGAGTCTGACCACGTTCTCCGGCCGGCCTGAAGGGTCCTATAATCGCTGCCGACGCCTCTGATCCAGTCTGGCTACCGCTTGCTGTATGATGATTCTATCGGTTTTGACGCACCCTTTCCAAAGGCCTCATTTCATCTGGTCGAATTCCTAATCCGTGGCACTGATTCATTGGCATTGATGAGGACAGGGATTATGGAAACCTGCGACGCAGCACCTTCTGCCGGCCTGAGCTTGAACGAGCAGACTGCCCGGCAAGTCTTTGACACCCTTCCCGAGGATGGGGTCGTTGTGGCTATCCTGGACCGTGGCGGTACTCGTTGGTTGAGTGATCCGGAAGCATTTGAGCGGCTGGGTCTCGATGAAGCATCCATTGCGGAATTCCGGGCCCGAGTTGATGACGGGGTCGAACCGGTGGTCGCCCGGCTTGCGGATACCAGCATCTCGATGGCCCAACTGACCACCGGGCACACGAATTGTGGCTACGCGATGGTGGCCTTGCCGCGGGGCACGGGCAACCCAAAAGTCTCCGACATAAATCAGCTGGAGGCGTATCTCGGCCAGATTGCATTGATCGCAAAGCTGACCGAGAAGAACCGGCAACTAATGAAGACTCGCACGGCCTACCGTGGCGGTGCGGAGTGGCAAGACACGCCTATGAACTGAGGGTTGCGAATCGGTTCTCTGCGTTCAGTGATCTGTGGTGTCCGGATCGCCGTTTACCCATGCTCGCAGCCCTGACCGGGTTTTTGGATTGCGTCGGAACCGGTCTGTGCTATGATGGAGCCACAGGCGCATTTCGCACGAATCCGCGGGGTGCATGGCCGCAACCAATCTGTTGGACGAGGTATTGAGTGAAGTTTCAGGTTTTCAGAGATGGTCAGGTCGTTGAGAAGTTCAGGCCTTCCGGCGCCTACATGTTCGGTACGGATGGCATCAGCATCCGCCGGGCGAAGATCGGCGCCGCCAACGGATATGTCGAGTGCGTCAGGCCAAACGTCGAGACTGCCGGTCTGGCCCTTCTCTGGCCGATCAGCGGCTTCGGTAGAATCCTCCTGCCCACCACGTGTCTGCCCGAGAGGGAGCGCCCTTACAACCTGAACGTCGAGATCACGCGCGCCAAGCTCATGCAAATCACTAATCGTCGGGAGGACTGGTCGTTTTTCGACGATATCGAAGGGATGGAGGAAATCTCCAGGAAAGCGCAGGATTTGTTCATCGAGGCCATCCAGAGCATCAGCAGTGACGGCGTGAAAGCGTCCCAACTCGCCGACGAATCGCTTAAAAGAGCGATGGTCTATTCCGAGAAACTGGCTGTTCGTTATGGCAAGCTGCTTTTCGACAAGCGGCGAAAGAGTCATGGATTCGGCCGAGGCTGTCTCGGCTGTCGCGTTGACCCTCGTCTGATTGGCAAGGCTCAGTACACGGAGAGGCTTTTGGAGTTCTTTCCTTCCGTGACGATACCGATCAACTGGGCCCAGGTCGAAGCGAGAAAAGGTCAATTGGATTTCTCGGCTGTGGATCAATGTGTCTCTGTACTGAGCGGCAAGAAGGTGGTGATCGGCGCCGGCCCGCTGCTTCGTTTCACGGAGGACCATCTGCCGCAATGGCTGCTTCAGGCCGGGGTAGGTTTCGAGAAGATCCGGGAATTGGCGTATCAGTTCGTCTCGAAAGTCGTCGCTCGTTATGCCAGCGTGGTCCATCGCTGGTTCGTGATTAGCGGGCTGAACGGGTACAACCAGTTCAACTTCAATTTTGAGCAAATCCTCGAGATGACCCGTGCAGCGAGCATGGGAGTGAGGGCAGCGGGCAGCCGGGCCGTCAAGATCATCGAGGTCAGCCACCCGTGGGGCGAGTACTACGCGACCACACCCAACAGCATTCCCCCGTTTGTCTACATGGACATGGTCGTCCAGAGCGGGACCACCTTTGACGCGTTTGGACTGCAGATGCGTTTTGGCAAGGACGAGGCCGGCATGCACCTGCGGGACCTGATGCAGATATCGTCCATCCTCGATTGCTTCGCCGTCGTGGCCAAGCCGCTCTACGTCACGGATGTGGAGATCCCGAGCAGGAACGGCAGCGGCCCGTTTGAGAGCCATGTGGCCGGAGCGTGGCATCAGAAATGGGATGATACCCGACAGAGCCAGTGGTTGAGTCGTTTCTACAAGATTGCCCTGAGCAGGCCATTTGTAGAAGCCGTCAACTACGGGAATCTCGCGGACGGTAAGGACAGCACCATCGCCCATAGCGGCCTGCTCGGCGAGCAGTTCGAGGTCAAAGAGTCGTTCAAAACGCTCAAGAGACTGTACGTATCTATGTTCAAGCGGTAGGGACACGCGATACGCGGAGGTATCCCGATGACGGGCGGCGTTCCCATGGGCAGGGGTGGACAGGCTGCCAATGCGGTCGAGGCGGTTGGGTTTGTCTGCCTTGCCGTCCTTTGCGTGGCGGTGGGATTCGCCCTCACCCTGAGCACGTCCGCAACATCTGCTGTGCACCCTTCGTTCCGGGTAGAGGACACGATCAATCCCAATGATGCGTCACCCGCCAGTCTCTCCAGGCTGCCGAGCGTCGGCCCCGGGCGGGCGAGAGAGATCGTCTCCTATCGCACCCGGCTTCGTGAGCGAGCCGACCAGGGGCCCGCATTCAGTAGTGCGGACGACCTGGAGAGGATTCCCGGCATAGGTCCTGCCACCGTTGCGGCTGTTCGCCCGTGGTTGTCCTTCGATTCGCGTCCCGCGGGCCGGGTGGATTCCGCCGGCCAGCGGCCCTGAGTGCCGGCGCGCCCGCTTCGGGCTGTTTTCCGGAAACAAAACTCTGCCAATTGCGTCTATAGCGGTGGGTGCCGGCAGGTCCCCATGGTGCCGCCAGACTCAATTCCGCGTCGCTGGATGGATGAAGGTCCCTGGGTCCCGGGCCGTATCCGGTTCCGATGGCCGGAAGGCACGTCTGGGGACGGTCGGCACCTGGGACGTTCGCTCCGGTACTGGGATTGACCGAATGGCGCGATTTATGCTACAATATTGTTTTTGGTGGTATCGAGAGCTTCTACGCGGAGTGAAGCTCGAGTAGGCTTGTGTAAGGGAGGACGAAGGTGAGTGAGTTTCCGAGCAGTGCCCGCGTGCTTGCGCTGATTGCCTGTATCGGAGGCTTCCTTTCCACCCCTATCTTCCCGCCCGCCGTTGTTGATGGTAGCGGTTCTGCCGACTATAGGGCCCTGGCGGCTGATCCGCAGGCAGATGCTGCGCCCGTCGTCATCAATGAGATCCTTGCGTCGAACTCAGGCTCAATGTACACGGATGCGCAAGGTGAGCCGGATGACTGGATCGAGTTGTACAATCGCGGGGACAAACCATTCGACGTCGGCGGGTTGTACCTGACTGACGACCTGCTTGTGCCCACGAAGTGGCAAATCTCGACAAACGACACTGCCCGAACCACGATTGCCGCCAACGGATACTTGGTGATCTGGGCTGACAGGGACGTGACGGACCCGGGACTACACGCCAGTTTTGCGCTCAGCGCCGGTGGTGAGCACCTGGCGCTCTTCGACAAAGACGGCGTGACCTTGATCGACGATGTCGCTTTCGCTGCGCAACGGTCAAACGTCTCCTATGGCCGATTTCCGGATGCGAATGACTCCTGGTGGTTCATGACGGTGCCCACTCCCGGCGCCACGAACGTGCCGGCCTATGAGGGGACTACTGAAAAGCCGAAACTCAACTTCGAACGCGGCTTCTACGACCGCGAGTTCTTTCTCACGATGACTTGCGGGACGGAAGGGGCGGCCATTTACTACACGGCCGACGGCACGGAACCGTATCTCACTGATGCGGACCGTCCGAACAGTAGCGCCGCCCTGTACGATGACCCTGTCCGGGTCGCCAGGACGGCAGTCGTGCGTGCCGTCGCGGTCAAGCCTGGCTGGCAACCTTCGGCGATTGAGACTCGCACCTTCTTGTTCTTGGCGGATGTGATCAGGCAGTCTCCGACAGGCGCCTCCCCCGGACAGGGCTGGCCTGCCGGAAGCGTTAACGGCCAGGCCATCAACTATGGCATGGATCCGGATGTGGTGAACGATCCTCGCTACAAGGACCTGATCGACGACGCATTGCTGGCCATTCCGTCGATTTCGCTTGTGACGGACCTGGCCAATCTGTTCGATTCCCAGACAGGCATCTACGTGCACGCAGAGCGCTACGGAGACAACTGGGAACGACCGGTCTCTGTCGAACTGATCTATCCCGATGAAACACAGGGTTTCCAGATCGACGCGGGCTTGCGCATTCGGGGGGGATACAGCCGCACCGAATCGAACCCCAAGCATGCCTTTCGCTTGTTCTTTCGTGGCACATACGGCTCACCAAGACTCGCGTATCCGCTCTTCGGCGATGGAGGCGTGGACGAATTCGAAGGCATCGATCTGCGCACCAGCCAGAACTACTCATGGGCCTTCGACGGCAGCCGCAAGAACACGATGCTACGGGATGTCTTCTCCCGCGACACGCAGCGGGACATGGGCCAGCCCTATACGCGAAGCCGTTATTACCACATGTATATCAACGGCCAATACTGGGGCCTGTATGAAAGCCAGGAGCGGTCGGAGGCCTCCTACGCAGAATCGTACTTCGGCGGGAACAAGGAGGACTACGATGTCATCAAGGTCGCCCGGAACGCAGGGTACACCATCGAGGCCACCGACGGTTCGCTCGACACGTATCGCTCCCTCTGGGAGGCGGCTCTGGTTGGCTTCACCACAGATGAGGCGTACTATCATCTCCAGGGGCTCGAGATCGATGGGACGCCGAATCTCCTGCACAAGAAGCTGCTGAACGTGGACAACCTGATTGACTACATGCTGTGCACGTTCTACGTCGGGGACTTTGACGGCCCGATCTCCAACTTCCTGGGCAACGATCGGCCCAATAACCTGTACGCCATCTGTAATCGGGAGAGCCCGGACGGCTTCAAATGGTTCCGGCACGATGCGGAGCACACGTTGATCGATACCTATGGATGGGGACTGGACCGAACCGGGCCATACACGGATCCGGCGCTGACTCGTTTCCAGTACTTCACGCCCCAATGGCTGCAACAGCAATTGCTCGAGCATCCCGAGTACCGCATGCGCTTTGCGGACCGCGCCCATAAGCACTTCTTCGACAATGGCGTCCTGACCTATCGCCTCTCGAAGGATCGCATGCTGGCGCGGGCCGGCCAGATTGAGACGGCGATCATCGCTGAATCGGCACGCTGGGGGGATTCGAAACGCTCGACCCCATTCACTAAGGCGGACTGGGAGAATGAAGTCGATCGCATCATTAACGACTATGACGACTACGGCCTTCTGAATCGGACTTTGGTAGTCCTGAACCAGTTGAAGTCTCACGGGTGGTACCCCGATGTGACAGCCCCGACCTTCAGCCGGCACGGCGGCCATGTCCCTGTTGGCTACAGGCTGGAGATGCAGGCGTCACGTGACGTTTACTACACGCTTGATGGGACAGACCCCCGGCTGCCTGAGAACGCGGGTAGCGCCCTGGGGGGGCAGATCCTTGTGGCGGAGGACGCCGCCAAACACATCCTGGTCCCCACGGCTGACACTGGTGAAACCTGGAGAGAGGATGGGGACTTCAACGACTCAAGCTGGGCGCTTGTGACGGGCGGCCCCGGAGGGGTCGGCTACGAGCGCAGCGTCGGATACGAGTCGTTGATCAGCCTCAACCTGAATGATCAGATGTACGGAAGTTCGACCGGCTGCTACATCCGGATTCCGTTCGAAGTGACCACGGATCCAAGCAGGTACCACTCGCTGGTCCTGAAGATACGCTACGACGACGGCTTCGTCGCGTTTCTGAACGGTGTCGAGGTGCAGAGGGCGTCGTTCACCGGGACACCCGAATGGGATTCGATGGCTGAAACCAGCCACGAAGGGGACGTCACTGAGCTTTTCATGATTAACGAGCGAGTCAGCCTGTTGCGCCAAGGACAGAATATTCTGGCAATTCACGGTCTGAACGTCTCATCGACCAGCTCGGACTTCGTCATGGTCGTCTCGCTGGAGGCCGGCGAAGGAACTGACGTCAAAGGCGGAGGGGGCTCTCCCACCGCCATCAAATACACAGGTCCTGTGACGCTGGACAAGAGTGTCCGTATTAAGGCCAGGGCGCTGGACGGCAGCACGTGGAGTGCGTTGACCGAGGCGGTATTTGCCGTCGGCCCTGTCTGGGAGAGCCTGCGGATCAGTGAACTCATGTACCATCCAGCCGAGACCGGCGACCCAAACGACCCTTACACGGAGTTC
>Ga0105100_10001171_pt1 | contig 15462 bp, 9 predicted proteins | sample PPLLak12cMay2015_2_FD_87033 | JGI IMG/M metagenome (GOLD analysis project Ga0105100, IMG submission 87033) | Freshwater sediment microbial communities from Prairie Pothole Lake near Jamestown, North Dakota, USA - PPLs Lake P8 Core (1) Depth... | ecosystem: Environmental > Aquatic > Freshwater >...
AAGGAAGGAGCTCCTCGATCGGGCCGTGAGCGAAGCCGCCTATCGCCGGATCGTCGATGAGCTCGCCGACCCTGCTCAGATGGCGGTGGTGTCGGCAGGTGAGGACAGGAACATGCTGGTGCTGGCGGGGCCGGGTGCGGGGACGACCAGGGTGGTTGTCCATCGATGCGCCTATCTGCTGCAGGTCCTGCGGGCGCGCCCCGAAAGCATTCTGATCGTCTGTTTCAACCATTCAGCAGCGGTCAGCCTGCGTCGAAGGCTGTACGAGCTCGTCGGGGATGCTGCCAGGGGAGTCACAGTCCAGACCTACCACGGGATCGCCATGCGGATCACCGGAACCTCCTTCGCCGAACTGGCGGAAAGGGATCGCGGGGGTGAGCCGCCCTTCGACGAGCTGATTCCCGAGGCCACTCGAGTGCTCAACGGCGAGACGGACATTCCCGGCTTCCAACCGGACGAGGTCCGGGACCGACTCCTCGGAAGGTTTCGACATATTCTCGTCGATGAGTACCAGGACATCGACCTGGAGCAGTACCGGTTGATTTCCGCGCTTGCCGGACGCGAGGACCCCGATCCCGACCGTAAGCTCACGATTCTAGCCGTGGGTGACGACGATCAGAACATCTACACCTTCCGGGGCGCCAACATCCAGTTCATCCTGCGTTTCCGCGAAGATTACCGGGCCCAGGTCCACTTCCTCGTCCAGAACTACCGGTCAACGGCGCACATCATCGAGGCCTCCAACGCGCTGATCCGGCTCAACCGGGACCGCATGAAGACCGATCATCCCATACGGATCGATCGGCACCGCGCAGGTCAGCCGCGCGGCGGGGCGTGGGCGCTCATCGATCCCTTGGGCGGTGGACGCGTTCAGCGGGTTCGGGTGCATAGCGGAAGGGATCAGGTGGACGCCGTTCTGTCAGAAATTCGGCGCCTGCAGAGTTTGTGTCATGATTTCAGTTGGACCGAACTGGCGATTCTCTCCAGGACGCGCGGCAATCTAGCCCCCGTTCGCGCCGCGTGTGAGGTCTCCAAGATCCCCATTCAGTGGGGTATCGGCCGACACGCAGCTCCCGCCCTGCACCGCATCCGTGAGGTGCATGCATTTTTGGATCTGCTCAAGCAGGAGGGCCGAGCCTCGCTGAGGGCTTCAACGTTGGAGACGCTTCTGGAGAGGCTGGCAGGAGCCCAAGCCTCTTCTCCCTGGTGGAGACTTCTCGGGGATCTCATCGGTCATTGGAAGGACGAAACCGCCGATTCCGAGCTGCCCGCATCGATGGCCATCGAGCTCTTTTACGAAAGCCTGGCTGAGCGGAGGCGTGAAAACCGCATGGGCAGCGGGGTGCTTCTGACCACGGTCCACGGAGCCAAGGGAATGGAGCTCGATCATGTCTTCCTGCTGGATGGGGACTGGCTGAGCGGAGCCAACAGCGGTGAGACCGAAGAGGAGGAACGCCGGGTGTTCTACGTCGGCATGACGAGGGCACGGCTCACTCTCACGCTGTTCGAGCGCGCAGACCAGCGCAGCCCCCATCTCAAGGCTCTTCAAGGCGATGCAATTCTGCGGCGGGAGGCCACCGGCTCAGAGGTGCATTTGGCCGAAGAGGTGCATTTCACCCGGTATGAAGCTCTCGGGCTGGAGGACATTCACCTTGGCTACGCGGGTCGCTTTCCCGATACCCACCCCATTCATCGACGGCTGGCGCGCCTGGAAGCGGGTGACATCCTGATGCCCCTCATGCAGGGAGAGGTGGTCGTCCTGGTGGATTCTGAAAACCAGCCCGTAGCGAGGCTTTCAAGGAAGGGTGGTGAATGTTGGCGCAGGAGGCTTGATGATGTGAAAGGCTTCCGTGTTCTGGCCATGCTGAAAAGGACCGCACTCGATGGCGAGCCTGCCTTCAGAAAGAATTGCCGCTCCGGGATCTGGGAATTTCCCTGGCTGGAAGCTGTTTTGTCAAGGTCCCGTGAGGGAAGATGACGGTAAGCGCCAGATTTGAGGTCAGCCAATGGGTGGAGGTTTACTCAGCCTGCTCAGTTCATGGCACCCGCACTCTCCCTGCAAGTCAGGGAGCCGATTTCAACAGCATGGTCTCACGGGCTCAGGACGTCAAGCGCTGCGATGGCATGATTCAGGATCCCAGCCCTGACTGCACAGCATCTCGATTTCATTCGCCGGCATCGGCACCCCCAGAAGGAATCCCTGGCCCATCTCGCACCCGATCTCGTTCAGAAACTTGAACTGCTCGTCGCTCTCGACGCCTTCGGCAAGGAGTCGAACGCCCAGGCTGGCCGCCAGGCTGACGAAGGTGCGCAGGAGAGTGCGGGACCTTGTGGATAGCTCGCTCAGCTGCTCGATTTCCCTGATGAATGACTGATCCACCTTGAGGCAGTCGACCGGCAAACGCTGCAGGTAACTCATGGAGGAATACCCGTTTCCGAAGTCATCGATGGCCACCGAGACGCCCAGTCTGCGGATTTCTTGCAGCAGGCGGGCCACCACGCTCATATCCCTCATGAGCACGCTTTCCGTGATTTCGAGCTCGAGCCAGCGCGGGTCCAGCCCGGTCTCCTGGAGAACTGCCGCCACCTCGTCCACGAATCCCGGATGGACCACCTGAAGGGCTGAAACGTTGACGGCGATGCGAAACGGCGAATAGCCCGCATCCTGCCAGGTTCTGTTCTGTTCGCACGCTGTGCGCAAAACCCAACTGCCGAGGGGTATGATCAGGCCCGTCTCTTCGGCTATGGGGATGAACCGGGCCGGCGGAATGCGTCCCAGCTCCGGATGGTTCCAGCGCAAAAGAGCCTCGACGCCGTAGACATCCCTGCTCGACAATTGAAACTGAGGTTGGAAGAACAGCTCGAACTCGTTGCGCTCCAGGGCTTTCCGCAGATCGTTCTCGATCTCCAACCGTTCGATGACCAGCGCATTCATTTCCTCGGTGTAGTAGCGATAACGGTTTCCCCCCTCGTTCTTGGCGGAATACATGGCGATGTCCGCGTTCCTTTGGAGCTCCGTGGCATCGAGTCCCTGATCCGGGAACACGCTGATGCCGATGCTGGCGCCGATGTACAGGAGGCGCCCCTCGATGGAAAAAGGCGTGACCAGCGCGTTCAGGATGCGCTGTGCCGCCTTGGAAACATCGCTGATGTCGACGATCCGGTTGAGGATCACCAGGAACTCGTCGCCTCCCATGCGGGCCAGGGTGTCGCTCTTGCGGGTATAGCCCTTCAGCCGGTCGGCAACCTGGCGCAGCAGAAGGTCCCCGGTCAGATGCCCCAGGGAGTCGTTGACATGTTTGAACCGATCCAAATCAATGTAGACGAGCGCTGTCTTTTCACTGTGCCGGTTGCAGCGGGCCAGGGCGCCGTCCAGGCGATCCGAGGCCAGAAGGCGGTTGGGGAGACCCGTCAGGGTGTCATGGTGGGCGAGATGGGCCAGGCGCTCCGTCAAACTCCTCTGTTCGATGGAGATGGCCGCAAGCTTTGCGGTCATCTCCAGCAACCTGTGATCCGAGCGCTTGTGCGCATGGGGCTCGCTGCTGAGCAATGTAACCGTCCCCAGGACCTGGCCTTTGCCCGAAAAGACAGGAACTGCGAGACAGGCCCGAAGACCGTGAGAGAGCGCTCTCCTCGTGAAATCCGCTTCAAAGGAGGATTTCTTGATCTGCATGTCCGTGGTGGCGACGGCATCCCCAAAATAGGCCGCCATGGAGGGTGGGCTTCCTTCGGCCCCGACGGCCTGCTCATTGAGGCATTCCAGGAGGGCTTCCGGCATCGCCGATGCCGCTCCGTGGACCAGCTGACCGTCTCGAAGCAGGGAGATGATGCAGGAGGCCTGGGGCCTCTGATTCTCAACAAGCTTGACAAGCCTTGCGAGGATGACCTCCAGGGGATCGCTGCCGATCACCATCTCCAAAACGCTGTTGCGGTCGATCTCCAGTTGTTCGGACTGTTTTCTCTCGGTGATGTCCTGAATGGCACCCGTGACACGATACGGGGGATCCCCATCGACGTCCATGACCTGGATTCGATGGTGGACCACCGTGAGGGCTCCCTGCAGCGGAACCACGCGGTGATCCATTCGTGACGACTTGCCCCTGTGAACAGCATCTTCCAGGGCTCTCTCAACCGCCTGGCGATCGTCAGGATGGACTCTGCTCAGGAAATCGTCGAGGCCGACCGGGGGTTCTCCATCCCCCAGGCCACAAATGCGGCGGGTTTCCTGGGAGCAGGCCAGGCTGGACTCGGTGGGCTTCATCTCCCAGCTCCCGAGACGAGCGATCTGCTGGGCCTGCTCGAGACTGCTCCGACTTTGGCGCAGCTCTTCATTGCCTCGACTGGCTCGCAACATGTAACGGACGCGTTCGGTGAGGACGAGCCAGTTGATGGGCTTGCTGACGAAATCCGTCGCCCCCACTTCGTAGGCTCTGCTGACGGAATCCACGTCATCGACGCCGGTGACCATGAGGATCGGCACATGTTTGCCGGCCGGATGGCTCCTGAGGATGGCACAGGTCTCAAACCCGTCCAAACCGGGCATCACCACATCCAGAAGGACGGCATCCGGTTTGTTACGGGTGAACAGCCCTACCGCTTCTTCGCCGCCCGATGCTTCCACAACGTCGAAGCCACCCCGCTCGATCGATGCCCGCAAGAGCAATCGCATGGCAGCATCGTCATCCACGATGAGGACCAATCCACCGGGATTTTCCAGGGATGGGCTCTGCATGTCAGCTTCCTTCAATGAGCCGAATCAAGGCCTCGCAGACCTGATGGAATTGCGCCTGAATGCTGCGCAGGAGCTCTGGAGCGTCACCCAGGGATCCCTGCCGCCCGGCCAGCTCAAGCCGCCTGCATGTCTCGGAGAGCGCGAGGGCTCCGACAGTCGCACAGCTGGATTTCAGTGAGTGGGCCGTGCGGAAAATCTCTTCGGCATCTCCGTTCTCCAAGGCTGCCCTCATTTGTTCCAGAAGCGGAGGAGTCTTCTCAACAAAGATACCGACAACCCTCTTGAGAAGCCCCGCCTTGCCCCCAGGATCTAGAGACCTGAGGCTGTCGAGCTTGCCGGTATCGAGGAGAGGGGAGTTCTCACCCGCCCGGGCCAGGGCTGCGCCACCGTTGGAATGGTCCGAATGCATTCGGAAAACTCCCTCCTGTTCATCAACCAGCGCCAGCATCTCCATCGGGCATCGCTCCCAGCCTCACTGCCCCGAGGGATTTCAATCTCCTGTCATGACGATCATCCATGATTGATTCGGACGCGCAACATTCTAAGATTAAGGGTTCTCCAGCGCGGCAGTGATTTCACCGGTCATGGGCAAGCTCAGCAGAGCCCCAAACCATCACAGGCACTGCTCTCCGAAGATGGACCTGACTCTTTCAAGCCGCCTGCGATTGGCTCCCAGATCCCAGTATCCCAACCGCGAGGCAGAACGCATCTGGATCAATCCTTTCTCTTCATCCAGAGCGAAATGGGCATCATCGACGAAGCCAAGTCGGGTCCGAAATTCCACGTGAAGCCACTGCGGTTCAGATGAAACCACCTTTGCACCCCTTGTCGCTGTGAGTATGCGTTTCAGGCAGTCGAAAGCGGTCCCGGGCGGCCCCTGAAAGGCAAGAGGTTCGATGGAATGCCGTTTGCTCTCGCTCTCACTGGAAACGCAGTTGGGTGATCCGGGGCAGGGGACGAGCTTCTTTCCAGCTTCTGGAATGGATATAGAGGAGATCTCGACCGGATCAGAAACAAGCCAGAACAGGGCCAGCAAACATGCTGCCATCACATATCTGAGAAAATCCATCGCGGCTCCTTCCGATGCAGATCCATCTATGCCTCAACATCCCCCCTTCAGAGCTCCGCCGTCTTGACCGTGATGATGCCAAGGTAACCATCGACGGTCACGTTGTCTCCGGTTCTGAGCCGTTGAGTGACGTCAGGCACCCCGGTCACACAGGGCAGTCCGTATTCGCGGGCGATGATGGCCCCGTGGATCAGCATTCCGCCGCGCCGCTCAATGACGGCGGCGGCCAGGGGAGCCACAAACGTCATATTGGGTTCGACCGCATCGCAGACCAGGACCTCCCCCCGCCTGAAATCCCTGAGATCCTCCAGGCTCAAAATGACCCGAGTCGGACCGCTGGCGATGCCCGGCCCCGCCGGCTGGCCGATCAGCTGCCGCGCCCGAATCTCGGCCTGCGGCGATGCCCCTCGATCAGCCGGAGTCTTCGGATTGAATCCAGCCTCCGGGAAGGTTCGGAGCAGTTCATCCCTGGCCGACTCATCGACGTCCAGCCGGCCCCTGATCCCGTACCTTCTCTGAGCTTCGAGAGCCGCGGCAAACTTTTGGGCCTCGATCCGGCCCAGATGGATATTGTCGTCATCACGAAGCCTGTAGCTCGCGCGCGCCAAATTCAGCAATTCCTCAGCCCGGACACGCTCATTCCCCTGGAACCGTTCCAGGAAGCGGTTCTTCAATCCAGTCTGATCGTGCGCTTGCTGCTGCGGCACGTTCGGAGGATGGTCAGCCATTTCCAGAACGAGTCGAATCAAGCCCTCCGGCCCCTGCGTGCATTGGACGATGCCGGTGATGGGACACGAAAGATCGCCGAATGCGCTGATGAACCCCTGCAGTTCTCTCTCAAAGGCGGCACCCAGCGATGTATGCTCACCCAGGCGCAGGCGTTCCTTCAACCTTTCGTCAGCACGCACCATGGACGCCATGACCTCCAGCCGCCGGTTTCGCTCCAGGCTTTCCATGAACCCTGTTCCCAGGAGGCTGACAAATTCGAAGGGATCCGCAGGCCGCATCACGTCGTTGTAAACCTGCCCAAACAGCCGCATCCCGTGTGCGAAGGGGATGAACTCCTCCCAATAGACCTCGGTCCATTTCTTTTCGATGGCCTGTCGATCTCGAAAGGCCTCCCAGAGCGCTCGATCTGAGAACCGACTGAGGTCCTCGGAAGCCATACGGCGCGCCTCCTCCACCATGGCCGGGATCAATTGCCCCTCGATGCGCTGGCGCAGGGTCTTGAGGTTCTCAAAACTGCGGTGGAGGCTGAGGTACCATTTTCGCTGGTCGTTCTCCCCACCGCCGGGCAGGGTGGTGATGGGACGCGACTGCAGGATGAAAAGCTCCCCGTTCCGAAAGGTCCATTCGACGTCCTGAGGTCCCTCAAAGAGCTCTTCGAGCCGAAGCGCCGTGCCGTGGACCTGCATCAGCTCATCGCGGCTCAAAGGCGGGACGGCCTTGAGCGACTCGGGCAATTCTCTGAGGACGCCGCCCTCTGTGTCTGGCTGCATGCAACGTTCTCTGGCTGCCGGGTGATGTTCCGTGACCCGTCCGTTAGCCCGGTCGATGGACCATCGGTCGGGTTCGACGTCTCCATCGACCAGTCCCTGGTTCAGCCCGTAAACGGCCTCTGTCACGGAGGTCCCCACATCATTGGGGTTGCGGGTGAAGACAATTCCGGACCGCTCACCGGTGATCAGCTCCTGCACCACAACGCCCATAGCGCTCCGTTCAAAATCGAGCCCTATTTCCTTGCGGTAAAGCAGGGCGCGGTCGGAGAAAAGCGACGCCCACACCAGCCTCACACCGCGCAGGACTGAGTCCGAATCCCTCAGGTTGACGAAGGACTCGTGGAGACCGGCAAACGAGCTGCCGGACGCATCCTCGTCCGGGCTCGAAGACCTCACCACGAAGGGGCCTGCACAGGCAGGCGTAGACAGCAGATCCCGAATGGCCCGCTCCATTCCTGCAGGCATGGGGGTCGTGAGGAACAGATGACGGATTCTTAGGGCCACATCCCAGATTTCCTCCCACCGCATTGCTTCAAATGGCTTGCGGTGGAGCTCCAGAAGGATTCGCTCCCTGAGTCCCCCGGAATCGACAAACGTGGAGAAGGCCTCGGTGGTGATGCAAAAGCCTTCGGGGACAGGGATTCCATAAGCCATCAGTCGGGCGAGTGCGAGCCCCTTGCCTCCGATTCGCGCGGTGCTCTCACAATGGGCTTCCCGGAGCGGGATGAGCCAGTGGCTGGTCAAGCGCGGATCGTCCATTCGGAGACCTCCTGAAAGCGTCTGACCAGCAGATAGCGATGGACCAGGACTTTAACGAGGGCGCAGGAGGGCGCCGAGACAAAGGATTCCAGGTAGGGATGCCTCTCGAGGTAAATCGATCTCCAGCTAAAAAGCTCAGCTTCGACGGCCTCCTGTGCCACACCGACGGCGGTCACAGCCATGGCCTCGTGGATGTCCTCCGCGCGATGGCTCCTGCTGTCCACCAGCATCGCCACTCGGGAGTCCCCGGCCAGGTTGGCGTACTTCCTCGTTGACCTGGATGTGGCGAAGAGCATCACCCTCAGATCGTCGCTCACGGCAAAAGCCACAAGGCTTGCATAAGGCTGACCTTCATGATGTGTGGAAAGCACAGCCAGGCTCTGCTGCGTGAGAAGGACCTCCACGTCCGACACCACGGTCTGGTCATTTTGGATGAGGGGCATGAAACCACTTCCTGAAAGTCGATCTTGATTCTTGACCTGATGTCATCCCATTGAATCCTAAGGGAAGTGAGTACAGAGATGTCTTCCAAGATACTCCGAGTCTAGGTACCACCCCTTCGAGTGTCAAGCTGGAACCTTGCATCCTGCATGATTTCAGGTTTGAATTCCATGGGGACTGGGGTATTAAATCGAAGCTGTGGAACGCATGGCATGCAAGGCCGGAACGCCTGCCCGGGTGGGAGCGGCTAGAACGGACATGGAATGGACTGGGAAGAGGCGAGGGGGCGTGATGAACGACGGCATGATGAGGGTTTTGCTGACCGGTGTCACGGGGTTTGTCGGAGGGAGACTGCTTCCCCTCCTCCAGGATCAGTCGATGTTCACGCGCTGTCTGGTCCGTTCACCGCAGCGCGTCAGAGCCGGGACTGCCGAAGGGCTGCACGTTGAGCTGGTCAAAGGGGACCTGCTCGACCGCGCGAGTCTAGTCCGGGCATTGGAAGGCATGGACGCTGCCGTCTATCTGGTGCATTCCATGGGCGGCCGCAATATCCTCCGCTACATGGATTACATCAAGCATGATATTCGCGCGGCCGAGAATTTCGTTCAGGCGGCGGACGAGGCCGGTGTGAGTCGAATCATCTACCTGGGAGGGCTCGGCGAAATGGGAGACAACCTGGCGCAGCATCTCGTCAGCCGCCAGCGGGTCGGTCAGATCCTTCAGTCGGGGAGGGTGGTTCAGACGACGGTACTCCGTGCGGCCAACATCATCGGCGCAGGCGGGGCTCCTTTCGAGATGCTGCGGCATTTGGTGGAAAAACTGCCCGTGATGCTCTGTCCCCGCTGGATCGACACGCCGGGGGAGCCCATCGCGGTCCGGAATGTCGTGGAATACATCGTCGGGTGCCTGAAGGAGCCCGCCACAGCCGGCGGAAACTTCGATATCGGAGGGCCCGACATCATCACCTATCGCCAGCTGATGCTCATCTACGCCAGGGTGAGAGGGCTGAAACGGCTCGTCTTATCAGTTCCCGTCCTGACCCCTTACCTTTCCTCATTCTGGATCAATCTCATGACCCCCGTGCCGGCAGGGGTTGTCATGCCCCTGGTCGAAGCGCTCAAGAACAAGGTCGTCTGCAGGGATCATCGCATCAGGGAGCTGGTCCCGCTGCGCCTCATTTCCATGCAGGAGGCCATCTGTGAGGCCCTGACCGAAATCAGTGAAGGCCCCGGCAAGCTGCCGTCGAGGCAGGCTTGCTTCCTGGACTGACGCAGACAATCGCCGAATGAGGAGAAAGGTCAGGCAAGGCGGCACCCCCGCTCCCGCATGATGCCTGGACCATCTCAATTGTACTTGGAGCTCAATGCGGGCTCACCGACGCCAACCGGGCGATGCGGTCTGCGGCAAGTCTGCAGATGAGGGTGTAAGGGGCGGCCCAGAAAGGAACTTCGAAAGTCAATCGGCATCGGCCGTTTCCCAGGGGATGCACCCGGTGGCCGGTAGCCCGAATGGAGGCCACTTTCCACGCCCAGTAAGTTCCGGGCACAAATTCCGTGATGACGAAAGGCACCCAGAAGCCGAGAGCGGTCTGGACGCTCCCCTCGGACCCCAGCTCTATCCTTCTGCGGGAGCATCGGACAGCTCGAACCGAAGGACCCCATTCCCTCCACCTCTCCGTGTCGATGAGGATATCCCAGACCCTTTCAGGGGATGCATGGACCGTCCGGGCGACTCTCCAGGGCGGGACGCATCGGGCGCCGATTCGGTCGACAGTCATCTCCGGGATCCTCCGCCGTAACGCGCCAGGTATTCCTGGAGCCTGAGCTTGCGCAGGGTGCTGGCCGAGCTCATGTACCGGATCCTCCCGAAGACCGGCCGCTCGGGCACCCAAGGCCGGTCGTAGCGCCCCAGAATCCAGAAGATCCCCGTGCAGGAATTGGGATCCCTGCCATCCAGGGCATACTTGTTGTTGAGCTCGATCATGATGTCCAGGGCTTCCTCGGGGGACCGCGACCATTCCAGGATCTTTTTCCCCCAGAGCATGCGCAGGTAGTTGTGGATGGTCCCCTCCTGGAGAAGCTGCCTCTGCGCACAGTTCCACAGGTCGTCGTGGGTTTCGGCGGACTCGAACTGATGGAGCGAGTAAAGATAAGGCCGGCGATCTCCGGCATGATTCCGGAGCTCCTTCAACGCCCACTCGGGAAGGGATTCGAACCGATCGTAGCCTTCGACCTGGGAGCACATGTTGAATCCGAGCTCCCTCCAGGTGATCACCTGGTCCATAAAAGCCTCGGCCCCCTCGCTCATCCCCCACCAGCCGCTCCTTTGCCCCGAAGCCTTCTGAACCAGAAGAGCGGGGGACCATTCTTCACTGTCCATCACCGCGCGAACGATATCGTGAGAGGAGATGTGGCCGAAATGGAGGTAGGGGGAAAGACCGCTGAATACTCCTTCGTCGGGATGATTCCTCGATTCATGATAGACGGAAAGGAGTCGCTCCACGAACAATTCCAGTCTTTCCGCTGCTGCGGCTCCACCCCCCGGAACATCAACCGCACTCACCGTGTGATCGATGGGCAGCCGACTCAGCTGGGACGGAGCTCCCTCGAGGAGCTCATCCGAAGCGGGCGGCCATCGGTTGAGGATTTCATCGGACAGTCGGGCAAGGGAAGGGATGTGGAGATCTGCCAGGGGATCCGTGGCAGGGAAATCGCCGAAATGGTCCGGGAGATGTTTCTGAAGAAACCGCCTGAACGCGTAGGCCGTGCCGAAGCCCTGTTCGGGAACCTTCAGGGGGAGTATCCCGTTGGCGTCCACGGCCTCCATCCGAATTTCGATCCTGGAGGCTGCAGCACGGATCATTTTAGGCAGGAAGAAGGCGGGATAATCGTCGGCGATGACCACGCAGGCCAGATGTGCGAGGCTCTCGAGGAGTCCTTTGCCCGCTGACCTCGCATCTTCCACGTAAGGATAGTAGGTGACCGGTTTGGAGAGGAGCCTTTTTCGGTTTTCGCGCATCCCTTGCAGGATAAAGGCGTGGAGTCGGTCGCTGGCCCAGGGGTAGTCGCACCGCAGCGCCTCGAGGATCACCAGCGGCTTCTCCAGCTCTTCCGCCCATTCCACGGCGCGCTGAAGGCTGAAGTTGCAGCGGGTGCGCCGAAACGCGGTCATCCAGAGAAGGACGAAATGGCCATCGGCCCGGACCGGGTTCTCGTTGAGCCGGGTGATGCGGATCTTCGGCACGCTCTTCGAGGCCTCGCGCTTACCCATGACTCACCTCCTCTGCGGCTTTGGATTCATCTGACGCGGAGGCGGTTCTCTTGGGCGAGAGGCGGTTGGCCAGGAACTTCTGAAGGCCGACCACCGCGTGTGCCACGACCGCCGTTGCGACGATGCCGGCCCATGAATCGAGACCGATCGGCTCCGTTTGGAACAGGTCGTTCATGATCGGAAGGTAGGTGAATCCGAGCTGAAGACCGACCATGATGACAATTCCCAGGAGAATCCAGGGGTTGGATAGAATGCCGAGACTCCAGTAGGATCCGTGCAAAGACCGGCAGTTCAGGAGGTAGAGTGCGGATATGATGGCGAAGGCGTTGACGGCCACCGTTCGGGCCTGGGCATGCGTGGCTCCGGTGAGCTCTTTCCATTCGAAAAGCCCGAAGGCCGCAGCCATGAGCAGAAATCCCACCAAAACCACCCGGCCCACCAGCTCGCGGGTGAGCAATGGACTCAGGGGATGCCTCGGCGGGCGCCTCATGATGCCTTTCTCCCGAGGCTCGAAGGCCAGCATGAGGCCCAGGGAGCCAGCGGTGGTCATGTTGATCCAGAGGCTCTGCACGGGCAGGATGGGCAGGACAATTCCCGCGAAGACAGCGGTCAGAATCACCAGACCCTGCCCCAGGTTCGTGGGGAGGGCCCAGACGATGAATTTGAGAAGATTGTCGAAGACGCAACGACCTTCTTCCACGGCCGCTTCGATCGACGCGAAGTTGTCGTCGGTCAGCACCATGTCGGCTGCCTCCTTGGAGACTTCAGTGCCCATGATCCCCATGGCCACGCCGATGTCCGCCTGCTTGAGAGCGGGAGCGTCGTTCACGCCGTCTCCCGTCATGGCCACCACCTCGCCCTGCGCCTGAAGCGCCTTGACCAGGCGAAGCTTCTGTTCGGGAGTCACACGGGCGAAGACCTGGGAGCGCCCGGCAATGTCGGTCAGCTCGATGTCGGACACCTGAGACAAGGTCTGTCCCGTCACGACGTTCGAATGCATGGGGAGATGCGACCGATTCCCGAGGATTCCGATGTCCCCGGCGATGGCCACGGCCGTGAGAGCATGGTCTCCTGTGATCATCTTGACGGCGATGCCCGCTTCGAGACAGGCCTTGACGGCCGGGATGACTTCCCTGCGGGGTGGGTCGATCATCCCCTGCAAGCCCAGAAAAGTTAGGCCGGAGGCCACGCTTTCATGGTTGAGAGACGCCTCCGGGTGAGACCATTCCTTGCGGGCAAACGCCAGGACTCGCATGCCCTGGCTGGCCATCGCATCCACATGGCGACGGACATCATCCAGGTCAAGAGACAAGAGTTGTCCATCCGCTGCAAGACTCTGTGTGCATCGGGGAAGGAGCGATTCGAGCGAGCCCTTGAGGTAAACCATCGGTCCGCTGCCGTCGGGCGATGGATGCAGCGTGGCCATGTACTGATATTCGGATTCGAAGGGAATGACATCCAGCCTCGGCCGGATCCGGGCCTCCTCTGCTTCCTGCAGGCCGTGCTTCCTTGCGGAGACGATGAGGGCCCCCTCGGTCGGATCTCCCTCGATGGTCCATCGCCCGTCGTTTTGGATCAGGCGCGAATCGTTGCAGAGAAGGCCGGCTCGCAAACACTCCTCCAGCGCCACGCCGGAGGCCGCAGCAGTGCCCTCTTCTCCGGCGGGATGCAGAGAGCCCGAGGGGTCGTAGCCCGCTCCGGCGGCGACGAACTTGTGCCTCCCGGCTACGATTTCACGAACGGTCATCTGGTTTTCCGTGAGCGTTCCCGTTTTGTCGGAGCATATGACGGTCGTGCTTCCGAGGGTTTCCACGGTGGGCAGCCGGCGAATGATGGCCCGGCGCCTGGCCATCCGGGAGACTCCCACGGCCAGAATGATGGTCACCGCTGCCGGAAGACCTTCGGGGATGGAGCCGACCGTAAGGGCCACCGCAGCGAGGAAGACGTCGATGAGGGGTCCTCCATGGAGAACACCGGCGCCGAAAGTCGCTGCAGCCAGCAGGAGGATGGCCACCAGCAGAACCCGGCTGAAGGCTTCGATCCGTCGCGTCAGGGGGGTTTCGAGGCTCTGGACTTCGGAGATGAGCTCGGAGATGCGCCCCATTTCCGTCCCATTCCCGGTGGCCACCACCACGCCTCTTCCCTGACCGTAGGTTACCAGAGTCGAGGCGTAGCCCATATTTCGACGCTCAGGCAGCACGGTGTCGTGGGGCAGCGTATCGGCGGCCTTGCTCACGGGGAGGGATTCACCGGTCAGAACCGATTCGTCGATCCGCAGCTCCCTGGTCGAGATGAATCGCATGTCGGCCGGAACCTTGTCACCGGATTGCAGCAGCACAATGTCGCCGGGTACCAGGGCGGAGGAGTCGACTTTGCGGGCCTCCCCGCTTCGAATCACGGTGGCATCCGTGGTCATGGAACGGGCAAGGGCTTCGATGGCCCGAACCGCCTTGGATTCCTGCATGAATCCGATGATGGCGTTGACCAGGACGACACCGAGGATCACACTGGCATCCACCCACTCCGTAACAAACCCCGTGACGATGCCGGCGGCCATCAGGATGTAGACCAGAGGCTGGTGGAACTGGAGAAGGAACCGGACCAGGGGACCACGCCCCCGCTTCTGGGAAAGCACATTGGGCCCGAAGTGCTGCTGGCGGGTCTCGACTTCAAAGATATCCAGACCCCGCTCCGGGTCTGTTGCCGTGAGATCGAGCACCTCCTCGTGGGTAAGATGGTGCCAGTGTTTGCCGAGGAGTTTTTCCATCAATAGGCTCCTTATGATCAATGCCCCTCCGCACGATGATGCGCGGCGTCGAGTCGCCATTCATTGGGAAGGCTTGTGCATTCTGATGGATCAGACATGAACCTTAGCCACGCCACTCAAAAAGGCAACAAGAAACTGGATAGTTCTTCGATCCTCGTCCATCAAGGTGGCATGCTGGTGGAGCCTGGTGCTTGCCTGCGAATTTTCGCTTGAATCTCTGGGTAATCGTGCTTTTATTGGACTGGAGAATACTCGAAAACTCCAAAGATCACTGACTTTTTCGAACCAGACACAGACACACGAGAGGGGTCTGCACCCATGGAAAAGACAACCCGGTTTTCCCTCTGGTACGTGGTTTTGGCCATCTGGGGGATTCTTCTCATTCAGAATTTGATTTCTCAGCAGTTCCAGCCTCGGCACATTCCCTACAGTGAATTCCTGCGTGCCCTCAGGGCCGATGAAATCATCGAAGTGGTGATTTCCCAGGGAACTCTCTCCGGAAAGATGAAAATTACGGAAAATGGGGAAGCGCAGGAGGTTCGATTTGTGACCTTCAGGGTAGATCCGGAGCTGTCGGATGAGCTCTCGAAGCACAACATCGTTTTCAGGGGGCAGCCGGAAAACACTCTGATCCGGGATATTCTCTCCTGGGTGGTGCCGGCTCTGGTGTTTTTTGGGCTCTGGTATCTGCTCATGAAGCGAATCGGCGGGGGAGCCAATCAGGGAATCATGTCCTTCGGTCGCAATCGCGCCAAGCTTTACGCGGAAAAGGAGATTGACACCAAGTTCGGAGATGTGGCCGGTGCCGATGAAGCCAAGGAAGAGCTCCAGGAAATTGTGGACTATCTCCGCGAGCCCGGGCGCTTCCAGCAGCTCGGCGGTCGGATGCCCAAGGGGATTCTGCTCGTGGGGCCTCCGGGAACGG
>Ga0105100_10001172_pt1 | contig 15449 bp, 15 predicted proteins | sample PPLLak12cMay2015_2_FD_87033 | JGI IMG/M metagenome (GOLD analysis project Ga0105100, IMG submission 87033) | Freshwater sediment microbial communities from Prairie Pothole Lake near Jamestown, North Dakota, USA - PPLs Lake P8 Core (1) Depth... | ecosystem: Environmental > Aquatic > Freshwater >...
AAGTCCGTCACCCAGCAGAACGCGAGGCGGTCGCGCCCCGCCGCGTCCTCGACCGGCCAGGTCCGGCGGATCTCGCCGAGGGCTTTGAGGGCCGTCCCCTTCTTGTCGGCGACGAGGAGGGCCAGGTCGGCCTCCGTGCCGCCCAGGATCTCCCAGATCCTCTCGAAGTCGGCCTCGGCCGTCTTGAGGGACGACTTCCAGCCGTCCTTCTTCTTGATCCAGATGAGGCCTTTGGCGCCGAGCGACTTGGCCTTCTCGCCGAGCTTGTCGAGCTGGCCGCGCGAGAGCGACCCTGCGCCGGGCACGCGCAGGCCCTTGATCTCGCCTCCCCCGGCCGCGACGGCCCTGAGGACCTCCGAGGATCCTTCCCGGCCGAGGACCGTGAGGTCGCGCATTTCGAGCGGCACTCGCAGGTCCGGCTTTTCCGAGCCGAACTTCTCCATGGCCTCGGCATAGGGCAGGCGCGGGAACGGCCGCTCGACCTTCCTTCCGACGAGAGCGAAGAGGGCTTCCATGAGGCCTTCGTTGAGGGCGAAGAAATCGTCGCGGTCGATGAAGCTAGTCTCGACGTCGATCTGGGTGAACTCGAGCTGGCGGTCGGCCCGCAGGGCTTCGTCCCGGAAACACCGGACGATCTGGAAATAACGGTCGCAGCCGGCCACCATCAGGGTTTGCTTGAACTGCTGGGGCGATTGGGGCAAAGCGTAGAACCGGCCGTGATAGATGCGGCTTGGGACGAGGAAGTCCCTTGCGCCTTCGGGCGTGGGGTTGGCCAGGATGGGCGTTTCGATCTCCAGGTAGCCGTGGCGGCTCAAGTAGTTCCGGACGGCCAGCGCGGCGTCGTGCCGGAGTCGGATGTGGCGCTGCATCCTGGGCCGGCGCAGGTCGAGGTAGCGATACTTCAAGCGCAGCTCTTCGGAAGCCTGGGGAGGATCGGCGACGACGAACGGCGGCACCTTGGAGGCGGCGAAAAGATGAAGCTCGAGAGCCTCGACCTCGACCTCGCCCGTGGAGATGTCCTTGTTGACGGACGACCGGCGCCGGACACGGCCGCGGACACCGACGACGAATTCGCCGCGCAGCTTCTTGGCCTCCTCGGCGAGCTCCGGCCGGTCGGACTGGAAGACGATCTGGGCCAGGCCCTCGCGGTCGCGCAGGTCGACAAAGACGAGGTGGCCCATGTCCCGGGTCTTGTGGACCCAGCCACAAAGGACGACCTCGCGGCCTTCGTCCGCGGCTCTCAACGCGCCGCAGTAGTCGGTCCTCTTCATGGACGCGGGGGTCTTGGTGGAATTGTTCATGGACGTCCCCGGCAGGTCAGCGTTTCAGGATGAGGGCCAGGAGGTCCTCGCGCGGGCCGTCGAACTGGCGGCCCGAGGCCATATCCTTGAGGCCGAAGCGGCCGCTCCGGAGCTCGTTGTCGCCGACGATGAGGACCCAGGCCGCCTGGAGCTTGTTGGCCCGGCCGAAGTGGGCCTTCATGCCCCTGTCCTTGTATTCGACCAGGCACTCGACGCCGTTGGCACGGAAGAAGCGGGCCAGCTCCAGGCCCGCCTTCTTGGCCTTGTCGCCGAGGTAGGCGAGGTAGAGAATCTTTCTCTCCGGCGGGGCGAGCGCGGCGACCGCAAGCACGCGCTCGATGCCCATGGCGAACCCGGTGCCGCAGATGTCCGGCCCGCCGAAGTCCTTCATCATGTCGTCGTAGCGCCCCCCGCCGAGGAGGGCGTTCTGGGCGCCGAGGCCCGAAGCGACGATCTCGAAGGTCGTCTTGGTGTAATAGTCCAGGCCCCGGACGAGGCGCGGGTCCACCCGGTAGGGGATCTTCAGGACGTCGAGGCCGTCGAGAAGCTTCCCGAAATGCTCCCGGCACTCCTCGCAGAGGTAATCCTGGATGCTCGGGAAGGACGCGGCCGCCTCCCGGCAGGCATCGACCTTGCAGTCGAAGATCCGGAGAGGGTTGGTCTCGGCCTTCCTCTGGCAGTCGGCGCAGAGCTCGTCCTTGCGCTTGGCCGCGGCCTCCCGCAGGGCCGCGCCGTAGGCCGGGCGGCAGGCCCGGCAGCCGACCGAGTTGACCAGGGTCTCGGTCCCGGTGACTCCGAGCTTGTCGAGGAGGGCGTGGGCCATCTCGATGATCTCGGCGTCGACGGCGGCGTCCTTTTCGCCGAAGACCTCGATGTCGACCTGGTGGAACTGGCGGTAACGCCCCTTCTGGGGCTTGTCGTAGCGGAACATCGGGCCCATGTAGTAATAGCGCATGGGCGCGCCCTCGAGATCGAGCCGGTGCTCGATGATGGCCCGGGCGACCGACGGCGTGTACTCCGGCCGCAGGGTGATGGACCGTCCGCCCTTGTCGGTGAAGGTGTACATCTCCTTCGTGACGACGTCGGAGGTCGATCCGGTCCCCTTCTCGAAGAGCTCGGTGGCCTCGAAGACCGGCGCCCGGAGCTCCCGGAACCCGTAGAGCTCGAAGGTCGTGCGGGCCAGTCCCTCGAGAGCCTGCCACTTCTCGACCTCGCCGGGCAGGATGTCCCGGGTCCCCTTGATGGCGGCCAGCCCTTTTTTGGCGGAGGCGTCCTCGGTCACCGTTCTTCGATGACCCCCAGCTTCCGGATCTTTTTATAGCGCTCGTCGAGCAGCTCTTCGATGGACTTCGTCTCGAGCTTCTTCAAGGCCTGGTAGATATGCTTGTCGACGTTCTTGTAGGTCTGTTCGGGGTCGATATGGGCGCCCCCGGGTGGCTCGGGAATGATCTTGTCGATGATGCCCAGCCCGAGCAGCGTCGCCGTGCGGATGCCCAGGTTCTCCGCGGCCTCCTCGACCGCGTTCTGGTCCTTCCAGACGATGGCGGCGCAGCCCTCGGGCGAGATGACGGAGTAGAAGGAGTGCTCGAGCATCATCAGTTGGTCGCCGAAGCCGATGCCGAGCCCGCCGCCGCTCCCGCCCTCGCCGATGACGACGTTGATGATCGGCGTCCGCAGCCGGGAGATGACCTTCAGGTTGTTGGCGATGGCCTCGGCCTGGCCGCGCTCCTCGGCCCCGATGCCGGGATAGGCCCCGGGCGTATCGATGAGGGTGATGACCGGGAAGCCGAACTTTTCGGCCTCCTGCATGACCCTCAGGGCCTTGCGGTAGCCTTCGGGGTTGGCCTGGCCGAAGTTCCGGTCGATGCGGGCCCGGGTCGTGCGGCCCTTCTGGTGGCCGATGACGACCACGGTCCGGCCCTTATAGAAGGCCAGGCCGGCCACGATGGCCGGATCGTCGGCAAAACGGCGGTCGCCGTGCATCTCCATGAAGTCCTGAAAGAGGAAGGCGATGTAATCCAGGGTATAAGGCCGCTTGGGGTGGCGGGCGATCTGGACGATGTTGATGGTGGTGAGCTGAGGCAGGATCTCCGCCCACTCCTTCTCGATCTCGGTCCGGAGGGCGGCGATCTTCTCTTTTTTCCCGAGGTCGTCGGTCTCGGCCAAGGCGTCGATCTTGTCCTTCAGGGACAGGATGCCCTTCTCGAGGGTATAAAACTCCGGCGATCTATCCATGCTCCGCTCTCTCAACAGGTTAGGTACGGGCCTATTCTATGGGCCGGACCAGGGTAAGTCAAGCCGCCTTGGGGGCGAATTCCACAGAGGCTCAGGTGCCGTTCCTTCTCCGGCGCTTCCCCCATCCGTCCTCGCTGCTCCAAAGCCCTCTTCGGCATCAGCAGCTCCGGGCGGGTGGGGGGCCCCCGCGCCGTCGCGTCACGCCCTTCGCCTTAAGCAAGTCCGACTCGGCCGAGCAGGCGGGGGTTGGTCCGTGAAGGGAGGCGTCTATCGAGAAGGCTGGCGCTGGCGGACGACCTCGAAGAAGAATACGGCCGCCGCGGCGGCGACGTTGAGGGAGCCGACCTTGCCGGCGAGCGGGATGGCCAGGACCTTGTCGCAGGTCTTGCGGACGAGAGGCCGGAGCCCCTTGCCCTCCGAGCCGAGGACGATGCCGACGGGGCCGGCGTAGTCGAAGGCCCACCAGGGCTCGTCGCCGGAGCCCTCGGCGCCGACGAGCCAGAGGCCCTTCTCCTTGAGCTCCTCCATGGCCCGGACGAGGTTGGGGACGCGGGCGACGAGGAGGTGCTCGAGGGCGCCCGCCGAGACCGTGTCGACGGTTTCCGTCAGGCCGGCCGAACGGCGCTCGGGGAGGATGAGGCCGTCGGCACCCGCCCCCTCGGCGCTGCGGACGATGGCCCCGAGATTCTGGGGATCTTCGACCTCGTCGAGGATCACGACGAACGGCTTCTTGGAGCGGGCCAGGATGTCCTCGAGGGACGCGTATCCCTTTGGAGAGACCTCCGCCATGACGCCCTGGTGGCCCGGCGCGACCAGATCCAGCCTGCGCGCCGGGACGAAGACGACCGGGACGTGCCGCGATTTGGCTTCCCGAATGACCTCGCCGATGCGGGCGTGGCCTTTTTCCTCCTGGACGAAGACCTTGTTGACCCGCTCGGGCGCGGAGCGCAGGGCTTCGAGGAGAGGATTGATGCGGACGATCTTGTCCATGGCGGGCTCCGGGGACATTATACAGTTTGTCTCGATCGGACGCATCGGGTAGAATGGCCCCTTGAGATCGACGGAGGCCGACCATGCCGGATAGCATCAAAACGACCAGGATCGCGTTCGTCGTGGCCGCGGGGCTCGCGTTCGCGACCGCGGCGCTTCTCGTCTTCGTCTTCGTCTCCGGCGCCGTCCTCATCGGCTGGGGCACGGAGCGCGCGGGCCTCCTCGGCAGCGCCCTGCTCGGGGCAACGGGGTTTTTTCTCGCCGCGGGCTGCGCCGCGATCGGCATCGCCAGCCTGTTCCTCGCTTCCGGCATCGCCAAGGGCCGGCCCTGGGCCCGCTTCGCCGGGATCGCCCTGGCCGGGCTCTATCTCCTGGCCATCCCCATCGGCACCATCCTGGGATTCATCGCCCTCGCCGGTCTCCTCGGCCGGGATAGCCGTGACTGGTTCGGCCCGGCCCGGCCGATCCGCCGCGTATCCCAGGTCCCCCCGGCGGCTATCTAACCCTCGCCGTGATCGATGTCCCCGGAGATCATCTCGAGGCGGTTCCCGGGGCAAAGCTGAAGAGAGGGTCCTCCCGTAACGGGGAGCACCAAACGCAGGAGAGATCCATGGCCAAGAGAAAGATCGTCGAGATCGACCGCGACAAGTGCGACGGCTGCGGCCTCTGCACGACCGCCTGCGCCGAAGGCGCCCTGGAGCTCGACGCCGAGAACAAGGCCGTCCTCGTCCGGGAGATCTTCTGCGACGGATTGGGGGCTTGCCTCGATGTCTGCCCAACCGGCGCGCTCGAAGTCGTCGAGCGGGAGAGCGACGAGTATGACGCCGGAGCCGCCTATGACCATGTCCTGAAGACCCGAGGAGCGGATGCGGCGAAGCAGGTCCACGGGGCTGGCGGAGCGCATGGCCAGGCCAGGCCAGGTCGCGCCGACGGCGCGCATACGGGGCACGGCGGCTGTCCCGGCAGCCTGGCCCGGGATATCCCCTGTGAGCCTGAGGAAGAGGGGCCCCGGGCCGCCGCGGTCAAGTCCCGCCTCAGCCAGTGGCCCATCCAGCTCCACCTCATCTCGCCCCTAGCCCCCTATTTCGAGGGGGCGGACCTCCTGGTCGCGGCCGACTGCACGGCCTTCGCCCTCGGAGGCTTCCACGAAGACCTGCTCAAAGGCAAGAAGCTCGTCATCGCCTGCCCCAAGCTCGACGAGACCGGGGGCTACGTCGAGAAGCTGGCCGAGCTCATCAAGAGGAACGGCATCAAATCGCTGACCGTGGCCATCATGACCGTCCCCTGCTGTTCCGGGCTCGAGCGCCTCGTCAGGCTGGCTGTCGAGCGCTCCGGCGTTTCCATCGACGTGAAGAAGGTCGTTGTTGGGATCGACGGGCGAATCGTCCCGGGCGCCTGAGGCCGCTCAGACGGACAGGGCGATCAGGAGCTGGGCTGGGAAATAGGTCCCCAGCACCAGGATCCGGGCCGGCCCGATCTTCCGGGCGAAGCGGTCGTAGGCCAGGACCGAATCGGACACGAGGAACAAGATCGCGCCTGCGAAGGCCAGCATCGGCTTGGTCCCGCCGATCGCGATATAACGCCCGGCGGCGAAGGCGGCCATGAGCGTGATGGCCGCGATGTAAACGAACACCGGGATCTTAAGGGCGCCGAGCCCCGGCGCCAGGATGAAGAACATCAGCAGCCCGTAGAGCATGAAGGGCAGGGCCGTGCCCAGGGACAGCGAGTGCCCGGGCGAGGGCCGGAAAGCCAGGATGTAGAGAACCTGGGCGGCCAGGAACGCGGCCAGGCCGGCCGTGAACCATTTGGCCGGGAACATCAGGGCGATGTCCCCGACGAGAGAGAAGAGGAGTCCGGCCAGGACGAGGGTCTTATAAACGGGCGGAACGGGCGCCGGGGCCAGGGCGGCGATGACGATGATGAGGATCGTCGCGAGCGGCTTGGCGGCAAGATGGACCCGCCGGCGCTTCGCGGCTTCGGACCAGGCGGCCAGCGCTGCCCCGGCCATGGCGGCCAGCGACAGCGCGATCGTCGATGCCGGCATGGTCATCGGCTACCTCCCTTCCTCTTTTTCCTTCCGCAGGCGCTCGCGGGCCTCCTCGAACATCGGCTCAGCGTAATCGCTCGACCAGGTGCGCTCCTCGAACGACCGCTTCTCGACCATCTTCAGGAAGCCCTCGAAATCGCGGAAGTACGAGCCGTAGATGTGGAAGCTGTCGACGAGGTCGGCATAGCGGCCGACGCGCACGGCCCGGCCCGCCTTCCCGGCGATGCGGCCGGCGACGACCCTCTGGAGGTCGGTCAGGGCGAAGACGTTCATATAGGCGGCCTTGTAGGCGTCGCGCGACCGCCAGTGGGCATTCATGTTGAGAACCAGCCCGCCCCGGTCGTCCTCGAGCAGGCGGAACCACAGCCTCTGGAGGCACGGCGGATCTTCGGTCGGCGCGTCGAGCTTGGGATTCCAGGTGATGGCCTGGGCCCGGCGGGTGTGGCCGGCCCGGGCCAGGCGGTCGACGACGGCGGCGATCTGATCGATCGTCTCCCCTTCAATGTCGTACGCGAATAGCCGCTTGTGATAGGTGTAGGTCCACTTGCCCTCTTCCGGGCAGATCCAGTGATCGTGGACTCCTTCGACGACCTCCTGCCGATAGACCTCGAGGTCCTCGAGGCCGCCGGGGAAGGCCCGGTGGATGCGCGGCTCGGCGAACGGGTCCTCGACCGTCCAGAGCATGGTGCAGTCCCGGCTCGGGGGATCACCCGGCTTATCGTACTCCGTCCGGATGGCCACCCCCTCGCGCCAGCAGGCGAGGACGGCCTTTTCCCAGGCCTCGGGGAGGGTGCGACCCGTGACCGCCAATGTCGGGATGTTACCGTTCATAGGATCTCCTCGGGCGTCTCCTCCGCTTTTAGCACACGGCGTCGAGCCCGTCAAACTCAAGAGGACCAGTCCCTCTCCGCGAAGATCCGGGCCCTTCTTCGGGGGCGGCGGGATTGAAGGCGCGGCCGGAATGTATTAAGGTGGCCCGCAGGAGGTGGTCATGCCCGGTTCTGACGTTACTACAGCCTATTACGAATCCCCCATCGGCCTCATCGAGATCGAGGGCAGCGAGGCAGGGATCTCCGCCCTCAGCTTCGTCGAGGCCCGAAGCGCGCAGTCGAAGCGCCGGGGGAAAGGCCCCACTCCGGCGCCTTTAGCCGATTGCCGGCGGCAGCTCGACGAATACTTCCGGGGCGACCGCAAGTGCTTCTCGGTCCGGCTCGACCTCCGCGGCACCGAATTCCAGAAAAGGGTCTGGAAAAAGCTCTGCGCGGTCAAATTCGGCCAGACGACGACCTACAAGGCCCTCGCCACGGCCGTCGGGAATCCCGCTGCCATGCGGGCCGTCGGGGGGGCCAACCACCGCAACCCCGTTTCGATCGTCGTCCCCTGCCATCGCGTTGTCGGCTGCGACGGCCGCCTGACCGGCTACGGGGGCGGCCTCTGGCGGAAGGACTGGCTTCTCAGGCACGAAGGGCACGACCGGATCTTAATTTGATCTTCCCGTGTCCAAAAAGGATACAATAGGGCCGACGAACCCGAAGGAGACCCTCATGATCGATACGATAAGCCAGATCTTCCTCAATACCATCAAGACCTACATCAAGCCCGATCTGCTCGCCGCCAAGTCCGAAGGCCGCTTCGTCCCCATCTCGACCGAGGAGTTCGGCCGGCGGGTGAAGCACCTGTCCCTCGGCTTGGCCGATCTCGGCCTCGGGCCCGGGGAAAAGCTGGTTATCCTGTCCGAGAACAGGCCCGAATGGACGATCACGGACTTCGCCGTCCTCTGCGCGGGGGCCGTCACCGTGCCCATCTACACCTCGCTCATGCCGGAGCAGATCAAGTACATCATCAACGACTCGGACGCCCGGATCGTGGTCTGCTCCAACCGCGAGCTCTGGCTCAAGGTCGAAGCCGTCCGCTCCGATCTCCGCAACGTCCACCACTTTGTCCTCATCGACGAGGAAGGCGCGCAGGGCATTCCCAGCCTTTCGGAGATCATGGCCCGGGGCATGACGGTCGCCGAAAAGGATCCCGGGCTCTTCGAGAAGAGGGCCCTGGCCGTCAAGCCCGACGACCTGGCCTCGATCATCTACACCTCGGGGACGACCGGCGTTCCCAAGGGCGTCATGCTGACCCACGGGAACTTCGTCTCCAACTCCAAGGCCCTGGACGCGGTCACCGAGTTCTCGGTCGTCGACACGGTCCTCTCCTTCCTGCCGCTGTCCCACGTCCTGGAGAGGATGACGACCTTCTCCTGGATCTACAAGGGGGCCTCGATCTACTACGCCGAGAGCATCGAGACCGTGGCCGAGAACCTGCTCGAGGTCCGGCCGACGATCATGATCAGCGTGCCCCGGCTCTTCGACAAGATCTATGCCAAGGTCATGGACAACATCCTGGGCCAATCGGCGCTCAAGAGGAAGATCTTCTTCTGGGCCGTCGGAGTCGGCAAGAAATACGGCGCCCGCAAGATCCGCCACCAGCCCATCCCGGCCTGGCTGGCTTTCCGGCGAAAGATCGCGGCCAAGCTGGTCTATAGCAAGATCATCGAAAAAACGGGAGGCCGGGCCCACTTCTTCGTCTCCGGCGGCGCCCCCCTCTCGGCCGACGTGGCCGAGTTCTTCTACGCCATCGGCCTGACCATTCTCGAGGGCTACGGCCTGACCGAGACCTCGCCGGTCCTGGCCTGCAATACCTTCGAGAAGATGAAGTTCGGGACCGTCGGCCCGCCCGTCCCCGGGGTCGAGATCAAGATCGCCCCGGACGGGGAGATCCTGGCCAAGGGCCCGAACGTCATGAAAGGCTATTACAAGAAAGAGCAGGAGACGCGGGAGGTCTTCGAGAACGGCTGGTTCAAGACGGGCGATATCGGCCACATCGACGGGGAGGGCTTCCTCGTCGTCACCGACCGGAAGAAGGACATCCTCGTCACCGCCGGGGGCAAGAACGTCGCCCCGCAACCGATCGAGAACCAGCTGAAGACGAACCCCTACATCCAGACGGCCGTCGTCGTCGGGAGCGGCCGGAAGTTCATCTCGGCCCTCATCCTGCCGGACTTCGAGAAGCTCGGGGCCTACGCCCGAGCCAAGGGCATCCCGTTCGGGAGCCCCAAGGAGCTCGTCGAAAGGGAGGAGATCAAGAGCTTCATGCTGGCCGAGGTCAATCGGGCCACCCCCAATCTCGCGTCCTACGAGAGGATCAAGAAGATCGTCCTCCTCGAGCGCGAGTTCGACGCCGGCACGGAGCTGACCCCGTCGCTCAAGGTCAAGCGGCACATCGTCGAGAAGGTTTTCAAGCCGCTCATCGACCTGCTTTACAAAGATTAGGGTTCTTCTCCAGATTCCGGGAAGCTCCTCTCTCCGGCTTTGCTCGGGATATGCCTCTCGCTCCCCGGACCCCCGGGAACCAGTCGTCCGGTTCACCCCGCTGCGCGGGTCCCCTCTCCACGGACGGGGATCGTCGAGGCAATATCCATCGCCGCTTCGTTCGGAGTTCTCCCGCAGGAGGCGACCGCGAAAATGAAAAAACCTCCTCTTCGTGCGAAAAAGCCGGTCGCTGCAGCGTCCCTTATAGAGCAGGGACGTCATGGGCGACCAGGCGAGCGAACCGATCAGGCCCAAGGGGCAGGAAGCCCAAGCACCGGAGGGGGCGGGGCACAGGGACCGCCTCCGGCGGAAGTTCCTCAACGGGGGGCTCTCCGCCTTCCTGGACCATGAGATCGTCGAGCTCCTCCTGACCCTGGGAACTCCCCGGCGCGACTGCAAGCGCCCGGCCCGCGAGGCCCTCCGGGAGTTCAAGACCTTCGGCGGGGTCCTCGAGGCCCGGCCCGAGGACCTCCAGCGCATCCCTGGCATCGGCGAGCGGAACGTCTTCGGCCTGAAGCTCATCCACGAGGTTTCGCGCCGCTTCCTCAAGGACAAGATGATGAGCCGGCCGGTCTGCCACTCCTCCCAGGAGGTCTACGATTATCTCTGTCACGCCCTCCGCGACCTGAAAAAGGAGCGGTTCAAGGTCATCTTTCTCGACCCGAAGAATCAGGTCATCGAGGAGAAGACCCTGTTCGAGGGCACGGTCGACTCGAGCGCCGTCTATCCCCGGGAGGTCATCAGGGACGCCCTGCGCTACGAGGCCTCGGCGCTCATCTTCGCCCACAATCACCCCTCCGGCGACCCCGAGCCGTCGCTGTGCGACCGGGAGGTCACCCGCGACCTCGTCTTCGCCGCCCGGGTCGTCCAGATCAAGGTCCTCGACCACATCATCATCGGCAGCAACCGCTACTTCAGCTTCGCCGACCAGGGGCTGATCGACGATTACGACCTGATGTTCAACGGCTTTCCCCGATGACCATTCATGAAAACGCCGAGTTTCTCCGCAGAACCAGAAGAACCAAGACCGGCGTTTTCACCCTCCGGGCAAGCCATGAATGGCCGCGTGAACAGCCGGGTTGAAAGCCCGGGGAAATCAAGGTAAACTCAGAGAGCGAGAGAGGGAGGAGATGGCCAAGAAAGAGATCGACAAGGAGCGAACGGACATGGTGAAAAAAGACGCAAGCCGGGAGACGAGCGCCGCGAGAGACGCCGAGAACGAAGAAAAACAGACCTCCCGGCACAAAGCCATCGACGCCGCGCTGTCCCAGATCGAGAAGCAGTTCGGCAAGGGCACGATCATGAAGCTCGGCCAGAAGGGGGCCGCCGTGGCCGTCGAGGCCATCCCGACCGGCTCCATTTCCTTCGACCTGGCCCTGGGGATCGGCGGCTTTCCCCGCGGGAGGGTCGTCGAGATCTACGGCCCCGAGGCCACCGGCAAGACCACCCTGGCCCTCCACGTCATCGCCGAAGCCCAGAAGCGGGGCGGCCAGGCGGCCTTCATCGACGCCGAGCACGCCCTCTCGCCGTCCTATGCCGCCCAGATCGGGATCGACATCGACAACCTCCTCATCTCCCAGCCCGATTTCGGGGAGCAGGCCCTGGAGATCGCCGAGGTCCTCGTCCGCAGCGGCGCGGTCGATGTCATCGTGGTCGATTCCGTCGCCGCCCTGGTCCCCAAGGCCGAGCTCGAGGGCGAGATGGGCGACGCTCACATGGGCCTGCAAGCCCGGCTGATGTCCCAGGCCCTGCGCAAGCTGACGGCCATCGTGGCCCGGTCGAAGACCTGCTTCATCTTCATCAACCAGATCCGGGAGAAGATCGGCGTCTTCATCGGCAACCCCGAGACGACGACCGGCGGCCGGGCCCTGAAGTTCTACGCCTCCCTGAGGGTCGACGTGCGCCGGCTGTCCGTCATCAAGGACGGCGAGAGCGTCGTCGGCAACCGGGCCAAGGTCAAGATCGTCAAGAACAAGATGGCCCCCCCGTTCCGCGAGGCCCAGTTCGACATCATCTTCGGCGAGGGCATCTCCCGGGAAGGTGACCTCGTCGACGTCGGATTCGACACCGGCCTCCTCGAGAAGACCGGGACCTGGTACTCCTATAAGGGCGAGCGCCTCGGGCAGGGCCGGGAGAACGTCAAGAAGCTCTTCAAGGAGAACAAGAAGCTGGCCGCCGAGCTCGAGGGGGAGATCCGGGCCAAGGTCGGCCTCGCCGGAGAGCCCGGGCCCGACGAGAAGCCGGCCTCGAAATAGGCCGGCCGCGAGGGCTTGCTCAAATCCTACGGTTATGGTAGGATTTGAGGGAAGAAGGATCCAGTCATGCTGCGACGCCGGGAATTCCTCAGATACGCGGGTTTCGGCGGAGCCGCTTGGGCGGCATCGCGGGCCCTCCCGGCGGCCGCGGCGGGACCCGTCACGAACGCCATTTTCAAGGAGGGACAGGATATGAACTATACGCCCAAGGACTACGCCCATCTCGTCGGCACGCCGGGATTCAGCGAGACGCTGCTGAAGAACCATTTCACGCTTTACCAGGGCTATGTCACCAACACCAACAAGGTGCTCGACATCCTCGGCCTGATGGCCAAGGACGGCAAGACGGGGACGCCCGAGTACGCCGAGCTCAAGCGCCGCCTCGGCTGGGAGTTCAACGGCATGCGGCTCCACGAGCTCTATTTCGGGAACCTCGGCGGCAAGGCCCCGCTCGATCCCGCGAGCAAGCTCGGCCGCCGGATCGTCGAGCAGTACGGGGATTTCGAATCCTGGCAGAAGGACTTCCGGGCGACGGGCGCCATGCGGGGCATCGGCTGGGTCGTCCTCTATGAGGACTCGGCCAACGGCCGCCTCATCAACTTCTGGATCAACGAGCACGACGCCGGCCATCCGGCCGGGTGCATGCCTCTCCTGGTCATGGACGTCTTCGAGCACGCCTTCATGACCGACTACGGCCTGAAGCGCGCCGACTATATCGAGGCCTTCTTCAAGGCCATCGATTGGACGGCCGCCGGCTCGCGGCTCAAGTAAGCGCGTTCCCGGCGCAGGCCGGAAGGACAGTCCCCACGGGGGAGCCGCGCCCCGCCGCGGCGCGAGCGCCGATCCGCTGGAAAATCTTGCCCGATCGGACTATCCTGAGGGAAACGTCCGCGAGGAGCATGGCATGACCACTGCGGAGATCAAGCGCTCGGAAAAGTCAGGGCTTCCGCCCGGGACGCTGATGTACGTCGGCGCGAAGGCGGGCGACAAGCCGCGGATCACGATCATCGATTACGACGCCTCCCATTTCCTCGAGAAGGAGGCCGCCTCGGTCGAAGAGTGCTTCCCGTTCAAGGCGGCGCCGACGGTGACGTGGATCAACGTCGACGGCGTTTTCGACGCCGGAGTCATCGAGAAGCTGGGCGCGGCGTTCGGCATCCATCCCCTCGTCCTCGAGGACATCATGACCACGACCCAGCGGCCCAAGGTCGAGGACCTGACCACCGCCGTCTTCGTCGTGCTGCGGATGATCGAGTGCGACAAGGACGGGACGGGCATGTCGGCCGACCAGCTCAGCCTGATCCTCGGCCCGAACTACGTCATCTCCTTCCAGGAAACGCCGGGCGATTGCCTCGGCCCGATCCGCGAGCGCCTGCGCGGCGGCAAGGGCCGGATCCGCGCGCTCGGCCCCGATTTTCTGGCCTATGCCATCATCGACGCGGTCGTCGACAACTACTTCTTCGTCCTCGAGAAGCTCGGCGAGCGGATCGATGCCATCGAGGATTCGCTCGTCGAGGACGCCCGGCGCGATCTCCTGCACGAGATCCACAGCCTCAAGCGCGAGATGATCAACCTGAGAAAATCTGTCTGGCCGCTGCGGGAGGTGGTCAGCGGGCTCGAGCGGCTGGAGACACCCCTCATCAAGGAGTCGACGGACGTCTTTCTCCGGGACCTCTACGACCATTCGATCCAGGTCATCGATACGGTCGAGTCTTTCCGGGAGATCCTGACCAGCATGGTCGAGACGTACCTCTCGAGCGTCTCCAACCGGATGAACGAGATCATGAAGGTGCTGACGATCATCTCCACGATCTTCATCCCCATCACGTTCCTCGTCGGGGTCTACGGCATGAACTTCGTCCACATGCCGGAGATCCGGTGGCGCTGGGGGTATGCGTTCGTCTGGGCCCTGATCATCGGGTCCGTCGGGGCGATGTTCGGCTTTTTCCGCAGGAAGAAATGGCTGTGAGGGCCTAAGGCGAGACGGCGCCCTCGCCGTCGCCGCCGATCCGGTAGCGGCTGAGCTTGTGATAGAGGGTCGAGCGGGAGATATCCAGGATCCGCGACACCTCGGCCCTATTCTGGTCGGTGATATCCAGCAGGAACCCGATATAGTCCTTCTCCAGTGCCCGGAGGGTCGGGAAGCCCGCGGGCCTGGAGAGCTCGCGCTCTTCGTCGAGCCCCAGGTAACGCTGGAGATAGATGTTCACGGCAGCCGCACGCTCAGTTGGCCCGCGCTCCGCGGACCAGGCGCATGTTGTTGGCCACGACATAGGAGAGGAGGGCGTTGCTGGCCGTCGTCATGATCCAGGCCATGGTCTTGTTCCTCTTGAAGAGGACCTTCATGCTCACGTAGGTCAAGGCGGTCGTCCCGAGCTTGGCGGCGGCGAAAGCGGCCGGGCTCTTGACGAAAGGCTTCATCAGGGGGTTGGACTCGGTTAGGCCGGGATACTTGAGGGCTTCGCGCGTCGAGAAGTAGTCGGCGACGTTCAACCCGACCATAAGAACAAGGTTGGCCTCGAAGAAGGCCTTGCCCGAGCGGCCCGACGGCCGAAGGGAGGGCAGGCGCGGGCGGGTCACCAGCTGCGAAGGCAGGACGGCGGCGGGCTCGACGATCAGGGCTTCCAAGGCCAGGGGGACCGGTTCGGGCAGGGGGTCCGGGAGGGCGAAAGCCGAGGGTGTGAGCCCGGTCGGCACGACGACTTCCCAAACGGCCTCGGAGGCGGCCAGGGGGCCGGCGGCGATGAGACAGGTCGCGAGGGCGAGAAGGGCGTTCTTGACTTTCATGGGCACCGCTCCTATTCCTTCGATTACAGCCTTCATATAGGCAAGAACGGTGCCAGGCGCTCAAGAGGCAATATAATCTATTTAAATAGAGCACATTAAGAGCGATATTCAAGAATTTTCCAGGATGAAATAATAGTATAATATGTGAACACTATAATCAGAGAGAGTTCATGTAAAAGATAGTAAAATATGATATATAAAGATATTTTAAAGAAAAGTATATAATATGAACATTTATTGACTTCGTGAACTGGTGTGGTTGGACAAAAAAAGACCGAATCCGGATGCGTGGACGATACGGAGGGGTTAGGGGTTAGGCCCGGGCGCGCTTGGCGCTCTTCGCCTGACGGGGCTTGCCGCCGTTGGCTCGCTCGAGCGCTTGTTTGAGGTATTTTGCGGTGATCGACCCTGCGGTCTGCGAGACCTTCTCGGGGGTGCCTTGGGCGACGATCCTGCCGCCGTCCTCGCCGCCCTC